>OGYN01003712.1_pt1 | contig 10123 bp, 9 predicted proteins | sample 1576551 | NCBI WGS metagenome assembly OGYN01 (sample SAMEA3541589, study PRJEB24748) | human gut metagenome | biome: human gut; feature: human-associated habitat; material: faeces | place: China | collected 2012 | reverse complement strand
AAGAACACCTGTGTTCTCGCCATAAGTAGTATTTGCAGGACCGCCGACTAATGCGGAGAGGGAAGTTGCAAGACCATCACCGATCAAAGTGCGGTGAAGTCCCGGATCTTCGATAAAGTTTTCTCCGACAGTTGCAGAGATGGCAGACATATCACCGATATGCTCCATCATGGAAGCAAGGGCGATCGGAGCCATAACCAAAATAGCGGAGATATTGAATTTACAGATAGAGAATTTAGGAATACCTACCCATGCAGCAGATGCGATATTTGTAAAATCAAGGATTGCGGAACCGTCTGCATTTGTCATTCCAAGTGCATTGAAAATCAGTGCGGCAGCATAGGAAACAACAACACCCATCAGAATCGGGATGATCTTAAACATTCCTTTTCCCCAGATATTAAATACAATAATGGTAGCCAGTGCAATAAATGCAAGAAGCCAGTTTGTGGAAGCGTTGCTTATGGCAGAGCCGGCAAGACTTAAACCAATACAGATAATGATCGGACCTGTTACAACAGGTGGAAGGAAACGCATAACTTTTTTTACACCTACAAGACGGATGATAAGAGCAAGTACCAGATAAAGTAAACCTGCTACGACGATACCGCCACATGCGTAGGAAAGTTTGTCTGCGTTGGACATATCGGCAAAAACGCCGGTGTCAAGATTTGCGATAGTTGCAAATCCGCCTAAAAAGGCGAAGGATGAACCGAGAAATGCAGGAACCTTGAATTTGGAACACAGATGGAAAAATAATGTTCCCACACCTGCGCAGATCAAAGTAACCTGAACGTGAAGTACATCTTCACCAAAGTAGCTGTTTACTAAAATCGGTACGAGAATGGTTGCACCGAACATAGCGAACATGTGCTGTAATCCTAAGATTAACATTTTTGGGACGCCAAGAACGCTGGCGTCACGGATTGCTCCGTTGTTTTCGTTCATAAAAAACTTCCTCCTTAAAAGTAAAATGAAAATGATAAGGTTTTATGATTTACCTCAAATTAATTTATTATAGCATAGGAAAACGGGATGTTACAATAAAAAAATGCAATTGCTTTTACTTGAAGCGTAAGAAGGGAACGTGGTACAATGGGTATCAGCAGGATTCTGACGGGAAAACGTCAGAACATTGGATTGGCAGAATGTGGAACAGACTGCAAAACAATTCAGAAAGAAAGGATTTACCATGGATATTATTTTGAAACTCTCTGAAGAACTTGGTATCAGAAAAAGTCAGGCAGAGGCAGCAGTGAAATTGATCGATGAGGGGAATACCATTCCTTTTATCGCAAGATACCGTAAGGAAGTGACCGGTTCCTTAAATGATGAAGTGCTCCGTAATCTATATGAGCGTCTTACCTATCTCCGCAATCTGGAAGAGCGAAAGGAGACGGTTTTAAACAGCATTGAGGAACAGGGAAAACTGACAGATGAATTAAAGGCTCAGATCCTTGCGGCTGAGACGATGGTTGCAGTGGAGGATTTATATCGCCCTTACAAACCAAAGCGCAGAACAAGAGCTACGATTGCAAAGGAAAGGGGACTCGAACCCCTTGCCAATGTGATCACTTTACAGATGTTAAACACACCGCTTGAGGCAGAGGCTGCAAAATTCATCAATCCGGAAAAAGAAGTCAATTCCGCAGAGGATGCGATTGCCGGAGCAAAAGATATTATCGCCGAGGCAGTTTCAGATGAGGCGGATTACCGCACGAGAATCCGTGACCTTACCATGAAAAAAGGTCATGTCACTTCCACGGCAAAAGATCCGGAGGCGGAATCTGTTTATGAGATGTATTATGAGTTTGATGAGCCTGTGAATAAGCTGGCTGGGCACCGCATACTTGCGTTAAACCGCGGTGAGAATGAGAAGATCCTTAACGTGAAAGTGGAGGCGCCGGAGGAAGATATTTTACGTTTTCTTGAGCGGAAAGTGATCACAAGAGACAATCCGAATACAACACCTGTATTAAAAGAAGTTGTGGCAGATGCTTACGACCGTCTCATTGCGCCTGCAATCGAGCGTGAGATCAGAAGCAGTCTGACTGAAATGGCAGAGGATGGTGCAATCCGTGTGTTTGGCAAGAACTTAGAGCAGTTATTAATGCAGCCGCCGATCGCAGGACAGGTTGTGCTTGGCTGGGATCCGGCATTCCGCACCGGATGTAAACTTGCAGTGGTCGATCCGACCGGAAAAGTGTTAGATACGACTGTCATTTACCCGACTGCGCCACAGAACAAAGTGGAAGAGGCAAAGACGGTATTAAAAAAACTTATTTCCAAATATCATATTACATTGATATCACTTGGGAATGGAACTGCGTCAAGGGAATCTGAGCAGGTGATCGTCGATTTATTAAAAGAGATTCCGGTAAAAGTACAGTATATTATCGTCAATGAGGCGGGCGCATCTGTCTACTCAGCAAGTAAACTTGCGACAGAGGAATTTCCGAATTTTGACGTGGGACAGCGAAGTGCGGCTTCCATGGCAAGACGTTTGCAGGACCCTCTGGCAGAACTTGTAAAAATTGACCCGAAATCCATCGGTGTCGGTCAGTATCAGCATGATATGAACCAGAAAAAATTAAGTGAGGCGTTAAGCGGTGTGGTTGAGGACTGTGTGAATAAAGTCGGCGTGGATCTGAATACTGCTTCTGCTTCTCTGCTGGAGTACATTTCCGGCATCAGCAAAGTGATCGCAAAAAATATTGTAGCTTACCGCGAAGAAAACGGAAGATTTGGATCCAGAAACCAGCTTTTAAAAGTTGCAAAATTAGGACCGAAAGCCTACGAGCAGTGTGCCGGGTTTATGCGTATCACAGATGGTAAAAATCCATTGGATGCTACCGGTGTGCATCCGGAGAGTTATGATGCCACAAAGAAGCTGCTGGATAAATTAGGATTTACCATGGAAGATGTCAAAAACCGGAATCTGGATGGTATTTCCAAAAAAATCTCCAATTATGACAAACTGGCAGAAGAACTTGGCATTGGAGCCATCACCTTGCAGGATATTGTAAAGGAATTGGAAAAACCGGCGCGTGATCCGCGTGAGGATATGCCGAAACCTATCCTGCGCAGCGATGTCCTTGAGATGAAAGATTTAACACCTGGTATGATTTTGAAGGGAACCGTCAGAAACGTTATTGACTTTGGCGCGTTTGTCGATATCGGTGTACATCAGGATGGTCTGGTCCACATTTCACAGATGAGTGATAAATTCATCAAACATCCACTCGAAGTCGTCAGCGTCGGTGATATCGTGGAAGTGAAAGTCATGAGTGTCGATCTGAAAAAACAGCGTATCCAGCTTACGATGAAATTGTAATTGTTTTAAAATTGATATTGACAAGTGACAGACATATGCATAGAATAAACATGTAAAACAAATAAGGAATTCTTCGGGGCAGGGTGATACGATAACGTAGATTCCCGACCGACGGTGATCTGGCGATCAATGAATGCCAGAAAGTCCGTGACCTGCGCAAGCAGCTGATCCGGTGTAAGTCCGGAACCGACAGTATAGTCTGGATGAGAGAAGAAAGCGTGTTTTTTAGCATGTAGAATTTAACAGGGAATCCTGTATAAGCCCCGGATATTTATATATCCGGGGTATTTTATTACACGTAATATTCACCTCGAATTCCAAGTTCAAACAGAAAAGGAGACGAGTGACAATGAGCACACAAACAGCAACCGTAAACAAAACAGAAAAGAGAGTCAATGTAAGATACCTTACCGTAACAGCAATGTTATCCGCAGTAGCGTATATTTTAATGTTTCTGGATTTTTCCGTACCATTCATGCCTGCATTTATTAAGATGGATCTTTCAGAACTTCCGGCATTAATTGGTTCATTTGCAATGGGACCTTTATGTGGTGTCGTGGTATGTCTGATCAAAAACGTATTGCACTTATTCATCACAACGACAGGCGGTGTCGGCGAGTTATCAAACTTTATTTTGGGCGTAGCCTTTGTGCTTCCGGCAGGACTTATTTACAAACACAAAAAGAACCGTAAATCTGCACTGATCGGCTCCCTGACCGGTGCGGCATTCATGGGAATCTTTAGTATTGTTTCTAATTACTTTCTTGTATATCCGGTATATTACAACTTTATGCCGGAGGAAGTAATCCTGGCGGCTTATCAGGCAATTCTTCCATCTGTAAAAAATATTTTACAGTGTCTGATCTGCTTTAACATGCCATTTACCATTATCAAAGGAATGTTTTCCGTTGTGATCACGTTCCTTACTTACAAACATATCTCCCCGATTTTAAAAGGAAGCCAGAACCGCTAAGTGTGAAAAAAAAGCTGCTGGAACAGGCGGGCGGACAGTAACGAAAAAATTGGAAAAGACGTATTTGATATGCGTCTTTTCTTTTTTTGCAAAAAATGATATACTTTTTTTGTTAAAGAACAGGAGGCCAAATCCTCTGCTCCTGCATGGGCAGTCGCATTTTGCTTCGCAAAACAAGGAGGCTTAGGATTATATGCAATTTGATATAAAGTTAAAATCTCAGGATATGTACCGATTTAATATGTATCAGACCTACACAGGATTTCATGGATGGTTTTCCATTATTGTATCCATTATTATTTTTATTGTGGCGGGCTTAACATATGGTGGACTAGACATTACCTATACGGTTTTGTATATTGCGTTTGGCATTATTTTCCTATTATATATGCCGGTCACGCTGTGGCTGCGTTCCAAGAGTGCACTTGCAGCATCGGAAGTGCTGCGTGGAACATTACATTATCTTGTAGATGAAAACGGATTTACCGTTTCCCAGGGGGAAGAGAGTGCAAACCTTCCATGGGATCAGATTTACAAAATGGTAGCGACAAAAAGCAATGTTTTGGTTTACAGCACAAGGATCAATGCGTATATTATTCCGAGAGAGCAGTTGGGGGAACAGTATAAGGAACTTGCAAAAATTGCAAATGAGAAGCTGCCAAAACATCGTGTAAAAATGCAGTAAGGGACATTTGACAGGAAGGATAGCGATATGAAAGAGACAATGATCGAGACATTTTTTCCCGAAGAGACACATGCCCTCGGGAAAAAAATCGGGCAGCAGGCAAAACCGGGAGATGTATACACATTAATTGGAGATCTTGGTGTCGGGAAAACTGTATTTACGCAGGGAATTGCGGAGGGGCTTGGTATCAGGGAACCAATCTGCAGCCCGACATTTACCATCGTACAGGTTTACGAGGAAGGGCGTATGCCGTTCTATCATTTTGATGTTTACCGTATCGGGGACATTGAGGAGATGGATGAGATCGGATATGAGGACTATTTTTATGGAAATGGTCTGTGCATGATCGAGTGGGCAAATCTGATCGAAGAGATCCTGCCGGAGAAAAGACATGATATTTCTATTGAAAAGGACTTGGAAAAAGGCTTCGATTATCGTAAAATTACCATTCGAGAGTTAGATTAGCAGGAAAGGCAAAAAACGTTATGAAAATATTAGGGCTTGACAGTTCAGGACTCGTCGCAAGTGTTGCGATCGTAGAGGACAATGACTTAAAGGGCGAATATACCGTTAATTATAAGAAAACACACTCACAGACACTTCTCCCGATGTTAGATGAAGTGGCAAAAATGATCGAATTGGACTTAAATTCCATCGATGCCATCGCAGTTTCCGGTGGACCGGGTTCTTTTACCGGACTTCGTATCGGTTCTGCCACAGCAAAGGGACTCGGACTAGCGCTTGGGAAACCGTTGATCCACATCCCTACAGTGGATGCTCTTGCATACAATCTCGCAGGTAACAGAGACATCATCTGTCCGCTGATGGATGCAAGAAGAAACCAGACGTACACAGGCTTGTACCGTTTTGACGGAAATCAGATGGAAATTATAAAACCGCAGTGTGCAGTGGGAATTGATGAGATTATCGCAGAAGTGAACAAACTCGGACAGGCAGTTGTCTTTTTAGGGGATGGCGTGGCAGTGTTCGAAACATATATCCATGAAAACTGCACGGTGCCATATACCTTTGCACCAGCGCATGTGAACAAACAGCGTGCGGGAGCAGTGGCAGCACTTGGAGAGATCTATTATACAGAGGGAAAAACAGAGACAGCGGAGGAACACAAACCTGATTATTTAAGACTTTCCCAGGCAGAGAGAGAAAGACTTGAAGGGGAGCAGAAAAAATGATTCAGATTCGGGAAATGCAGGTGAGAGATACCGATGCAGTCGCAGAAATAGAACGGCAGATATTTTCACAGCCGTGGAGCAGACAGGGATTTTTAGATGCAGTCAACCTTGGTAATACGGTTTTTCTTGTAGCAGAGGAAAATAACAGCATCATTGGATATATTGGTATGTATCTGGCAATGGATGAGGGAGAAATTACCAATGTTGCAGTAGCACCGGTAGAGCGCTGCCATGGAGTTGGTGGTATGTTACTTACAGAATTATTAAAAATTGCAGAAAACAAAGGCGTCGCAAGAATTGTTCTGGAAGTACGTGCATCAAATGACAGTGCCATCAGGCTGTATGAACGCAATGGGTTTGTACAGTGTGGTATGCGCAAAGGATTTTATGAATTTCCAAAAGAGGATGCCTATGTAATGGTACATGGGCACTGAGAGATAGTATAGAGTTAGAAAAGGAGAAATCCATGTTAGACGTATGTCTTTTAGGAACAGCAGGCATGATGCCACTTCCACACAGATGGCTTACCGCAGCGCTGATGCGCTATAACGGCAGCAATCTGTTGATCGACTGTGGTGAGGGAACTCAGATCGCCATCAAGGAAAAAGGATGGACATTTAAACCGATTGATGTTATTTGTTTTACCCATTACCATGCAGATCATATCAGCGGACTTCCGGGGTTGCTTCTCACAATGGGAAATGCGGAACGGACAGAACCACTCACAATGATCGGACCAAAGGGACTTGAAAAAGTAGTAAGTGCGCTGCGCATGATCGCCCCGGAACTTCCTTTTGAGATCAGGTACATAGAATTGACCGGACCGGAAGAGGATATGGAGATCAAAGGATATCATATTCATGCATTTAAAGTAAATCATAATATCAGCTGCTATGGATACACAGTCGAGATCAGACGTGCCGGACGATTCGATGTGGAACGAGCCAGAAACAATCACATTCCACAGAAATTGTGGAATCCGTTACAAAAAGGCCAGACAGTCACAACGGAGGATGGAATTACTTTTACCCCGGACATGGTGCTTGGGGCACCGAGAAAAGGAATCAAGGTAACCTATTGTACGGACACAAGACCAACAGAAAACATTGTAAAATGTGCAAGGCATTCCGATCTTTTCATCTGTGAGGGTATGTATGCAGAAAAAGATAAAATAGCAAAAGCAAAACAATACAGGCATATGACATTTTATGAAGCCGCAGACATGGCCAAAAGAGCCGGGGTGGAAGAAATGTGGCTGACTCATTTTTCGCCATCTTTAGTTCATGCAGAAGATTATATGCCTGAGGTGAAAAAGATTTTTCCAAATGCTTATCTTGGAAAAGATGGGAAGAGTGTCGAATTACTTTTTGATGAAAATGAATAGGATTTTTGGATCCTGAAATGTTACATGTAGTTTGGATAAAAAGAAAGGCAGGGCGATTTTATGAAGAATACAAAATTTGTGATCATAATCGTGGTGTGCGTGTGTGTAATATTGGGCGGTTATTACTATCTGACCAATCGGAACAATGCAAAAGAAGAAGAGAATATTACATTGACAGAGATACAGGAACTGACGACGAAAAATCTGGATAAAAATTTTCCGGCTACTCCTCGTGAAGTTGTGAAGCTTTACAATCGTATTATCACCTGTTTTTACAATGATGAATATACGGATGATGAACTTTATGATCTTGGAGATCAGGCGAGAAAACTTTTTGATGATGAATTGCTGGAAAATAATCCAAGAAATGAATATTTTAAGAATTTAAAAGAAGATATTTCAGAGTATCATGATAAAAGTAAGACCATTGCGTCTTCTGCTGTAGACAGCAGCAATGATGTGGAATACAAAGAAGTAGATGGGGACGACTGTGCTTATGTGAAGGCTTCCTATTTTATAAAAGAGGGAAACGCATACAGCCGGACTTATCAAATGTACGTATTGAGAAAGGATGCAGATGGAAACTGGAAGATTCTGGTGTTCTATCAGGTGAATGGTGATTCTTCGGATGATGAATAAAGAGATAAAAATACTTGCAATCGAAAGTTCCTGTGATGAGACCGCAGCAGCCGTAGTGGTAAATGGCCGCGATGTCAGAAGTAATGTGATCTCGTCTCAGATCGCACTGCACACTTTATATGGTGGCGTTGTACCGGAGATTGCTTCGCGTAAACATATTGAGAAAATAAATCAGGTAATTGAACAGGCATTGTCAGATGCATCTGTTACATTGGATGATATTGATGCGATAGGAGTAACTTATGGACCTGGTCTGGTGGGCGCTCTCCTTGTTGGAGTGGCAGAGGCGAAGGCAATCAGCTATGCAAAAAACATTCCATTGGTAGGTGTACATCACATTGAGGGACATATCAGTGCAAACTACATTGAAAATAAGGAATTAGAGCCGCCGTTTTTATGTCTTGTTGTATCAGGTGGACACACACATCTTGTGAAAGTACTTGATTATGGAAAATACGAGATCCTTGGCAGAACGAGAGATGACGCAGCGGGAGAAGCTTTTGATAAAGTTGCACGCGCCATTGGACTAGGATATCCGGGCGGACCGAAAATCGAGAAAGTGTCACATGAGGGAAATCCACATGCGATGGAATTTCCGCGTGCAAAAATAGAAGATGGACCATACGATTTCAGTTTTAGCGGTCTGAAATCAGCGGTATTAAACTATATTAACGGATGTAATATGAAGGGAATTGAGGTTGTGCAGGCTGATGTTGCAGCTTCTTTCCAGAAAGCAGTAACAGATGTGCTGGTTGGAAATGCGATGAAAGCAATCGATGAGTTTAAAATGGACAAATTTGCGATCGCAGGAGGTGTGGCGTCCAATGGAACATTAAGGGAGGCTATGCGTGAAGCCTGTGAGAAAAAAGGTGTGAAGTTTTATCATCCGTCACCAATTTTCTGCACCGACAATGCAGCGATGATTGGTGTTGCAGCTTACTATGATTTCCTGGCAGGAAAAAGGGATGGATTAGATCTGAATGCAATTCCAAACTTAAAACTTGGAGAACGTTAGTAAATAATTGGCTATAGAATCGATAATGGAAGGAACAGGGATGGAAAAACAAAAATATACCGCAATTGTTCTGGCAGCAGGTTCCGGAAAGAGAATGAATTCCAAAGTGCATAAACAGTATCTTATAATACAGGACAGACCAGTCCTGTATTATTCGTTAAAAGCGTTTGAAGATAGTGCAGTAGATGAAATTGTTCTTGTAGTTGGAAAGGGCGAAGAAAAATTCTGCAGAAAAGAGATTGTGGATAAATACGGAATTTCAAAGGTCAAGGCTATCGTAGAAGGTGGCAAAGAACGTTATCATTCTGTGTTTGAAGGGCTAAAGCAGACGAGTGATGCGGATTATGTGTTGATTCATGATGGAGCAAGACCTTTTGTGAATCAGGACATTATCAGACGCTGTATGCAGGAGGTACAGAAATATCAGGCATGTGTTGTTGGTATGCCAGTGAAAGATACCATTAAGATTGCAGATGAAGAAGGCTATGCAAAGCAGACACCAGACAGAAAAAATGTTTGGATGATACAGACACCACAGACTTTTTCGTATGCACTCATTTACGAGGCATATGAGGAAATGTTAAAAACAGAGGATACTGCGATTACGGACGATGCCATGGTGCTGGAACGCATCAAAGGCAAAAAGTCAAAGCTGATCGAGGGAAGTTACCGCAACATCAAAATTACAACACCAGAAGACCTGCTGATCGCCAATGTTTATTTACAGCACCCGGAATGACAATACATTTGAGGGCAAAACAAAAAATATCAAAAAATGTAAAAAAAATGGTTGACAGAGAGGAGTTCTGATGATAGAATAAATCTCGCACTGATTGAGGTGCGAAACACGGAGAGGTATCGAAGTGGTCATAACGAGGCGGTCTTGAAAACCGTTTGTCC
>OGYN01003711.1_pt1 | contig 10126 bp, 13 predicted proteins | sample 1576551 | NCBI WGS metagenome assembly OGYN01 (sample SAMEA3541589, study PRJEB24748) | human gut metagenome | biome: human gut; feature: human-associated habitat; material: faeces | place: China | collected 2012 | reverse complement strand
CTCGTCTTTCCACCCATCTTCTACTCCTACTATAATATGTATTTTTCTAAGTGCATACTATGCATAGTATGCACTATCCACAAAATAGTTTAATTCCTTTTGTGCAGTATTCCGCCTTGCATACTGTTCACAGTAGGCGTATACTATCATCACAGCCAATCACTGTTAAATCTTCACTCGTAAAACAGGAGGTCCATCCCCATGAGCCACCCCATCTACAAACGCCCCTGCCCGTAGCCATCCGACTACCTACAGGAGCGTCCCTCACCGGGATAGCATCATTATACCAGTTGTCCCGGCTTTTTTCAATCTCAACGTACAAAGGAGAGAAAGATACCATGAAGCAGACAGTCAAAACCAGCCGCGCCGCCGGGCAGCTTGAAAAAATGTTCCGGGAGCTGAACAAGCACTACTTTGGTGGCCAGCTACCTGAACCCATCATCTCGCTTAAGAAAACGCCATCCGCCTACGGTCACATCACCTGTTCCAAGGTCTGGCAGGCAGGCGGCGAAAATAAGTATGAGATCAATATATCCTCAGCCACGCTGGACCGTCCCATTGAAGAAACAGCCGCCACATTACTTCACGAGATGGTACATGAGTATTGCCTTGAAAATGGCATTAAGGACACCAGCAATAACGGCACCTATCACAACAAGCGCTTCAAGGAGCAGGCGGAGGCCCACGGTCTTGAGGTCTCGCATCACGAGAAGTACGGCTGGACCATCACAAGTCCCTCTGAAGAACTGCTGGACTTCATCGTCTTTCAGGGCTGGCAGGACATCCAAATGGGTGAGCGCCTTGCATGGTCTGATATGTTTGGCACAGGTACCGGCAGTAAAGCACCGGGCAGCAGTCAGACAGGTGCACCAAAACCGCCCAAAGCAAAAAGCAGCACCCGGCGGTGGATATGCCCCAAGTGCGGCACTATCATCCGTAGCACCAAAGAGGTTCGTATTATCTGTGCGGACTGCATGGAACTATTTATAAAGGCTGACTAAGCCCAGCCAGACAGAGATTGAAGGAGCGAGTGAGAGTAGCTCCCTACTTATATAGGAGGCCACTATGGCGGATTATAAAATTCCCATCGACACCTTTATCCGGGAGACGTTCGAGTGCATGGCCAGTGTGTGCGCCATTTTTTCTGGTGCAGCACTCTCATTCCAGAACACCCGGATGCATACCCGGCGGAACAGCACCGACCTTCAGATTATGGCCGGGAGCACTTTACTTACTATTCCACTGAATAGCATCCTTGCCATTGAAAAGCTTACCTTCCCAGATATCAAGACTGTGGAATATGAGATCACCACCACCGAGGGCAACACCATTACCATTGACACTTTTTAAAAGTACACTTACAAAATAAAGAACCGGGCTGCGAATAACGCCCTCTGATTTTAAAGGAGAAATTATCAATGACTGGCAAAATAACCATTACAGTTACCACCACACTGACCGCTGCTGACGTTTTCCGTATTATAATAGGCTTTTCGCGTGTGTGGTTCACATGTATCAACTCTGCTGTACACTATGAGTTTCCCATTCCATCCGAGTCCTTGCACCTTAGTGATGAAAATGGTGTGCCTACAATTCATACAGAAGCCGAGCTGGAAAAAGACCCTTCTGTTTCTATCTCCTGCGACGCATATCATTGTCAAATAGATTATTGCGATAACGATATTCTGAGCCTGACTGCCACGCCGCTGACAAATAACGACTGCTCCAATATTAGCCTCTACGTTACGCAGTATTTCTAATTTAGGGCACACCGTATCTTTCCACCCGATTCTATTCCGTATATTGCAATCTGGGGTCAGTTATGACATTGTTTTCAATAATTTCTGGCATCTCTGACCCTATTTTTCATATCAGCCAGTGAGGTTATATTATGAAGGTCGCATACGTCCGCGTCAGCACCGAAGAACAGAACGAAGCCCGCCAGATAGAAGCGCTCAAGAAGCACGGCATTGAGAAGTGGTTCACCGAAAAAATCAGCGGCAAGAGCATGGACAGACCCCAACTGCAAGCCATGCTGGACTATGTGCGGGAGGGCGATACAGTCTATATCCACGACTTCAGCCGTCTTGCACGCAGCACCAAAGACCTGTTGGAGATCGTGGAACGGTTACAGGCAAAGGGCGTACATCTGGTCAGTAACAAAGAGAAGCTGGACACCGGAACCCCTACCGGAAAGCTGATGCTGACTATGATCGCCGCCATCAATGAGTTCGAGCGGCAGAACTTGCTGGACCGGCAGAGAGAAGGTATCGCCATTGCCAAACGGAATGGTGTGTACAAAGGCAGAAAGAAGGTTGCCGTACCGGATAACTTCTCCGTCCTGTATGACCGGTACACCCGCCGGGAGATGAACAAAGGGCAGTTGGCTGAGGCGCTGAATGTCACCCGACCGACTTTGGAACGGATGATAAGGGAGTATCTGTCTGGAAAGACTGCCTGATTTTTAAAAATGCACTTATAAATCCCGTTAATAGGACACTATACCTGCTACAATACAGTCAATCCAAAAGACACACACCACAACACCATACAGGAGGGTTTCTTATGAGCCGCAAATGCGATCATGACTGGTTTGACCACTACATGATGTACAGCATGATGAACAATACGGGTAATACAGGTGGCGGAGGTAATGACTGGGGCTGTCTGCTGATAATCCTTGCGTGTATTCTATTTCTTCCTGCATTCTATCTCTTTATGCTGCTGATGAATGCTATTGGAGATGGAATTGTGGGGCTTTTCAGTTATTTGGTAAATCTGATTGGAGGATAGCCAAGGTTCAAGCAGCTACACAAAAATCCTTGCTATGTCTCAAAAGCCGAGTGCTGCATATATTATCATCACTTTCTCTCTGCAGGTCGCAAAGTCAATTTATTATAATCATTTCAGGCTCTATTGCTTGACATTTTAATAAAACCATGCTAACTTTAAAGTGGAAAACCAGTAAATACGTCAAATACGCTTCCAAGACAATCGTCCAAAAACATCTAAAATCAAGGAGGAAAATATCATGAGTGGAGCTGCTTCGTTCGTTTTAGGTCTGTTAGGTTTGGGTGCCAGTGCGGGTATCAATGCCAGTCAATCCATCAAACAGAAGAAAGCCGACTATCAATATGGTGAAGAGTGCGGACTGCACGGTACGCCAGACGTGCTGCGGATGCGAGAGTGTGTTCGTAAAGAGTGGTGGGATGTATGCGAAAAGGTATATAATGCTTGTGAAAAACCTGTAAGTTACTATGGTAATCCGTATAAGATGCCCCTGTGCTATTGTAAAAAGCGTTGGTTCATCGCTCACCTGAACGAGAAGGGCATCCCGTATGATGATGTGGTTGTGAATGATGTGACGGGCGTCCGCTACTATGAGCATCAGAATGAGATTTCGCGGAAATGGATGCAAAAGCTGAGATAAAGGAGGCCAAAATGAGCCGTGAACAACATTATGCGGGACTCCATTATCGAAGTAAATTTCAAATTGGAGCCACTAATGTCACCAATGATGAAGATGATTATTTCGATGGTTCAGATCAAAAATTTCAATTTAGTCATCCTCGAACATCAATAAATGCTGAGCTTTCTCCTGCACCGCTTCCATTAAAAATTCAAAAACAGAAAAAGCTCGCCCGATATTGCATAGATCATCCAACATATGCCTTACAATGCTATGCCTTTCATATTGGAGATTCCATTGAGTATGGCTGGTATTGTCCACGCTGTAAAAAGTATTTTGTAAACAAATCCGAAAATGGTGACAAGGTTTCGACCATCTTAAAAAGATATCATCGTAAAGTTGAAAAAATCTGGTAATATGCAATTTTTTGTTTTCAATTAGGTTTCTTAACACAATAATGCCCTGCCGCTCGATTGTGAGTAGCAGGGCTTCTTTTATGTATTATTCATCCATCAATATGCCTAGTTTTTCGTGCTGTTTCTATAGTATCAACACGTATTTTTAGGCACTTATATGTCTATTTCTGTAAGCATCCAAACTGTTTTCTTCCGCCATATTCCAGCTGTCCCCTGCTCTGACACAATCTTCACTCCATATTTTTGAAGTTCACGATTCAAAATAATCTTACCAATTGTCTCTTTGCTGGAACGTCCTTTTGCTGGAGCGATATTAAGAACACGAAACAGTTCCGTTTTCAAATCTTGCTTCAGCATCGGTTCATTGAGGTGTTCTGCAATGTAGGCTGAAGCATCGTCCGATTTGTACTCTGGCACTGGTCCGCCCAACTCACCCTGAATCATGCTCAAAATTGCATTGTGATATCCTTTCGTCAGCATTTCCCGTGCAACATCTTTTTGATACTGAAAGAACATTTCCTTCATCTCGTTGATGTGATACTCCCCTGTCCGATGGTCATAGTTCAGAACAGATTCTTCACCAATACGCTCATTCGCATCCGGTGTTTTCAGAAATTCATTCTATGAGTCCCCACCCGCACGATAGCAACGCACTGGTTTGAGAGCATCGTTTGCTTCGTCCAGCTGTGTTTCCAGTTCACGGGCGCTTTTACCGCGCAGATACAGTTTGCAGGTATCCTTCTCATTTTGAGAACGCTTACGCCCAATTTCCTGAATCACTTCCATCGGGAGCCATTGTTCAATGAAGATATGCTTGACCGTCTCGTCCTTGATATCAATGCCATTGTAGAGCACTGTCGTTGTAAAAAGAATCCTCTTCAGAAGCTTTCCATCTCTGATACAATCACACAGACCATCCATAGCACCGCCTTTGTTGTTGCTTGAGCAGTAATACCCTGCGGTATCTCCATAGATCAGCTTCATCTTTTCAAGCGTTGCTCGTCTAGCTACGAATACAATCACTTTTTCATTTTCTGGAATTGCATTCAAAAGTGCCATCCGCTCTGCGTCCCGATAATAGAACCGGATTTCTGATACACATGATTTTCTCCTGGGAATCCGATAATAGTGCTCTGGCAGCAGAGTGTCTTCCTCTTTCCACTTTTGAATCAAAGTTTCCATGGTAGCGCTCATATAAATGACCGTCTTGCTTGATACAAGCTGTTCAATACACTGGTACGCTACATTTGTCTTATGGTTGAACTTTGCATCATTCACAAAGTAATGCGCTTCATCACAGACAATATAGGTATATCGTTCCTTGATGTGCTCCAACGTCTTTTCGGGGTCGTCCTGATAGTCCTTCTGAAGTTTCTGATAAGTCAAGACATCGACAAATTCAAAATTCAGGCAAGCAATGATATCCCAGTAAATCCGGTCCCAGTCCCGAAAATCCCGTGCTACGCCATCGCCAAAAATGGCCTGTATGATCTGCTCTCTCAGCGCTTTTCGATTGCACAGATAAAGAATCCGCTTGCGGTCTCGTAACTCATATTCCGGGCAGCTTGCCATGATCTTTTCAAGCAGCTTCATGATTGCAGTCGTTTTGCCTGCTCCTGTGCCTGCATCGATCACATAGCGTCCTGTCCCCCATCCTAGAATGGCATTTCCTAACGCCTGTGAGACATAGAAAGCATCTTCCGGTACCAATGGCATCCTTCTTTGAAAAAGCTCTTCTGCGATTCGGGCTTCCTCCATACCGTTTACCCATTGAGCCAGTTCGTCGTTTTGCTGGTTCATTTCTGGGGGATGTTCTGACGGTCGTCTGTACATACTTTCTAGTTCCTGCTCTGAAAAAAGGTCTTTCAGCAGTTCTACCGCCTTTGGCAGCATCCCGTTTTTTGTCACACAAGGCTGGGTGTTTAGCTCTACGTTATCAATCTAATTATTCATAAAAGCTCTCCTCTAAAATAAATTTCCGAGACTGTTATTCGGCGTTTTAATGTCAATAACTGTCTCTTTTTCTTTATAAGGATACCACAAGTTGTCTCGCATTTCAAGACATTATTTCCGATTTTATTCAATTTCAACATCTATAAGTTTTAAAAGTGTACATGTAAAAAAGCAGCATCACCGGGCTGACGATACTGCTTCGGAGTTGAACTATTTACTTTAAAGTTGCAATCACGCTGCTATTAACGGCATTCTCTACGATTTGTGCATCCTGCATATTCTGCAAATAGATTTGGGTAATGCTCACCTTCTCGTGGCCTAGCAACCGGGACAGTGTATAGATATCCATACCGTTTTTTAGCTGCGTCTGCGCATAGAAATGTCGGAAAGTATGTGGTGACACACGTGCATCCTCTATTCCCTGTCCTGCCTTTTTTATCAGGCGTTCAACCGCCCCATTGGTTAGGCGTTTGCCATGCACACTCAAAAAGAAATTGACATCGGTCGTCTTAAACTCAATATAGGTTTCTCTCCGTGTCCGGTATTTGATAAGCTGCTTTCCCAGATATGGTGTGACCGGTACAAGTCGTTCTTTGTGGTTCTTTCCATGAACCAGAATATAGGTATCCGTCAGGTCTTCCGGCTGCATATCGATTAGTTCTTTGCAGCGAATCCCCGTTTCCAAAAACATCGTAATAATGGTTCGATTTCGGCAGGCAAGATAGCTCTTGTTGTCGTAGTATTCCAACATCCGCCTTGCTTCCTGTGCCGTAAATGCCTTAATGACCGGTTTATCTTCTTTTACCCATGCAACCTTCTTATATTCAATCGTGGTATAATCCTCACCATTGGTATACTTGAAGAATGCTCGCAGGATTTTGATGATACCGTTCACATAGGTACCTTTGTGTCCCACCTTCAAATGATAGGATACATACTGCTTTAAATGACTGACCCTTATATTTTCCAGTTCGTCAATTGACCATTTCTGCTCAAGCCACGAGGCAAATAGATTCAGTGTATTTTTATAGCCCCGTAACGTCCTCTGCGTCTGATTTTCAATCTTTTTCGCATACAAAAATTCCTCAATTATGACACACATCTTCATTTTCCAGTCCTCCAAAACCGGTCAGTATGTCACAATCAAAATGTGCTCGTCTGTCACTGCAAAACAGCTTTTTCGTCCATTTTTTGTCAAACAAAGAGCCGCCCTTCAAGTGTATCACACCCAAAAAGCGGCTTTTTATCGTCTTATTTCAGGAGCAAAGAGCCTTGCGGAAGGTTATTCCGGCAGATCCTCTTCGTTCTCCAGGCTGTGCCAGACGTTCTGGACATCATCATTGTCTTCCAGCGCATCCAGCAGCTTGCCCATCAGCTTCAGCTGGTCGGGATCGGTCAGGCGGGTGGTGGTCATGGGCACCATGGCCAGATCGTCGGAGAGGATCTCGTAGCCCTTCTCCTCCATGGCCTTGACCACAGCAGAATAGTTCTCGGGATCGGTGGTGATCTCGGCTGCATCCTCGCTGGCATCGAAGTCCTCGGCACCAGCATCCAGAGCATCCATCATAGCCTCGTCGGCATCCTTATCTTCCAGAGAGATATCAATGACACCCTTCTGGCTGAACAGGAAGCCCACGCAGCCCATAGCACCCAGATTGCCGCCGTTCTTGTCGAAGTAGTGGCGCAGGTCGGCAGCGGTACGGTTGCGGTTGTCGGTCAGGGTCTCCACCATGACAGCAACGCCGCCGGGGCCGTAGCCTTCGTAGGTGATTGCTTCGTACTCGGTCTTATCGCCGCCCTCAGCCTTCTTGATGATGCGCTGGATGTTATCGTTGGGCACGCTCATGCGCTTTGCCTTGGCGATCAGGTCAGCCAGCTTGCTGTTGGAAGCGGGGTTCGGGCCGCCGGTACGCACGGCAACGCTGATCTCGCGGCCGATCTTGGTAAAGACCTTTGCCTTTGCGCCATCGGTCTTTTCCTTCTTGCGCTTAATATTGTTCCATTTGCTATGTCCAGACATGGGAAAGAGCCTCCTGTATATTCTCAAATCTCCGCCTGCGGGCAGACGGGCTGTGGTCGCCCGCATTGTGGCAGCACACAAAATCTAACTCTATTATTGTAGCACAACCGGGCAGAGCGTTCAAGCCTTATCCGCCCGGTTTTCAGCATTCTGCGCGGAAAAATGCGCTTTTTCTGCCCGTTCACAGCAGCCGCAGCGCCTTGGGATAATGGTTTTTCACCCGCCCGCCGGACACCTTGCCGCCGCCCAGCGGCCAGCCGTCCACCGTCACGCAGCACCAGCCGTCAGCAGCGATGCGGGCTTCCACCTCACGGCCGGAAAGATACTCCACGCAGCGCGGGTCATCAAGGGTGAGTTCTTCGCGGTTTACGCACTGTGCGCCAAATGCCGTGAACAGATGGTGCTCCGGCACAAAGCGGCCTTTCTGCACGCTGCCCACAAATACGCCCGCCCGCAGTACATGCAGGTTCGTCTGCGGGAACGGCACCGGCAGCAGCACACCGCCGCCGTGCACCACAGCCGGGCGGTCAACCAGCGCCGGGAAATACTGCCCGGCAAACGCGTGCCATGCTGCAAGGCTCTGGGCAGGACTTGTCTCCCCTGCCTGTGTTTCGCGGCTGCGCTTGTCACCCTGCACCGCTTCCCGGCAGGCACGGACATTCTCGCGGCGGGATGCACGGGCATCCGCAGCCTTGGCAGGCTTGCCGCCCTTCCCCTTGGCCTTTTTGCCCGCAGCTTCCGCTGCAGCCAGCCAGAGCTGTTCTTCGGCAGTGTACTCGCCCTCTGCGGGCAGAACGCGCGGAGTGCCAGCTTTGACGAGCCGGGCCATAAAGTGGCCCTCGCCGCCCTGACAGGGCCAGATACGGCGCACCTTGCTCACATCCAGCGGCAGGCCGCCGGTGCGGTTGGCTTCGCCCTCACTGCCAAAGGTGTAGTCCACATTGCCAAGCGCATCCGCAAGGGTGAACTCCGGGTGGCGCTGCAGGAATGCCGCCACCTGTCCCTCGTCCTCCTCAGGTGCAAAGGTGCAGGTGGAATACACCAGCTGCCCGCCCGGGGCCAGCACAGCGGCTGCACAGTCCAGAATTTCTGCACCCAGCTCAGCACACTGCTTCACCAGCGCTTCACAGTGCTGCTGACGGGCCACCGGCTCCTTGCGGAACATTCCCTCGCCGGAACAGGGCGCGTCCACCAGCACCCGGTCAAAAAATTCCGGCAGCGCATCCGCAATGCGGGCAGGTGCTTCGTTCAGCACCACTGCATTGGGCACGCCCATGCGTTCCAGATTGCTTTTCAGGATATCCGCACGAGCTGCAACGTATTCGTTGCTCACCAGCACACCCCGGCCCTGCAGCGCCGCCGCCAGCTGGCTGCTTTTGCCGCCGGGGGCTGCGCACATGTCCAGCACACGCATCCCGGGCTGCACGCCCAGCAGCGGTGCCGCCGAGGACGCAGACGGCTCCTGCGAGTAGAACACGCCCGCATGGTGGTACGGATGCCGCCCGGGCCGGAATTTCAAATCATCCGGCTGATGCACCACGAATGCCGCCTTGCAAAAGGGCGATGCTTCCAGTGGGAAATCGGCTTTTGCGGCAAACCGCTCCGGTGAGCTGCGCAGGGCCGACACCGTTACGCCGCGCTCCGCCGTTTCCTGCGGGGCTGCATACAGGACATCGAACCGGTCTCCCAGCAGAGCGCGCTCCCGCTGTTCAAAATATTCCATGGGCATTCTGCATTCCTCCTGTGGGATGTATAAAGCCGCCGTCTGCGGCCAAACTAGGTCTTGTGAGGGGCACACCGCCCCGCACGGAAAACCGAAAGGAGATCATTCACTATGGCAACCGAAAACCGCAGCAATAACTGCAAGAATCAGACCTCGAACCGCACGTCCAACCAGACCACCAACAGCGCCACCAACGAGCACAAGCACCCCAACCAGTACACCAAGGGTGCCGACGATGAGAGCGCCAAGAACTCCACGAGCAACCGTTCCAGCAACGCCAAAAACAGCCGCTAACGCTGCCCTTCGCGCCTGATGGACCATGGGCGCGAACCTCTGATCTTTCTCAAATCGCAAAGCCCGCTGCCCTCCGGCACTGTTTTCCAGTGCGGAAAGCAGCGGGCTTTCGCGTCAGAAGTTGTTTTTATAGTCAGGGTGCGCCGAATGGGCGCGGCTTTTTGCCGCCAGACAAGGCGGTTTTCCGCAGCAATCCTGATGGATTGCAAGGAAGAGCAACGCAGTATGGCAGCAAAAAGACCGTTCAGGCGGTGTGCAATGATTATGAAAGCAACTTCTCAGGTCTCGTTGGGGTCGAACTGCTGCCACAG
>OGYN01003706.1_pt1 | contig 10132 bp, 7 predicted proteins | sample 1576551 | NCBI WGS metagenome assembly OGYN01 (sample SAMEA3541589, study PRJEB24748) | human gut metagenome | biome: human gut; feature: human-associated habitat; material: faeces | place: China | collected 2012 | reverse complement strand
CTCTTGAACCCCATTCAAGCGCGCTACCAAAACTGCGCTACACCCGGATATCTGTTTGCGTTTGTCGCTCACAGCTTGATTAGTATACCCGACTTTTCCCGTTTTGTCAAGCGCTTTTTCCAAATTTCTGATACAGTTTTTACATTTTACCGTCCCGGCTTTTGCCCGCCAAAAGGATGCGCGAAAGAGCGTTATTTTCAAAAATCGCGATATACATCTTCCTCATCGTCCTCATGGATAGGGGTGGTGTCGTCCGGCGGTGCGCCAAACTCCACCGTGGCAAAGGCCAGTGCGAACACGCTGTCTGCCCCGGCGTGCAGCAGTGCCTGTGCGCAGGCGGCAGCCGTTGTGCCGGTGGTGATGACGTCATCCACCAACAGGATGCGCTTGCCCTCCAGCTGCTGCGGCTGTGCCGACCGGAAAGCGCCTGCAACGTTGGCCATGCGCTGCTCCAGCGGCAGACCGGCCTGATGCCGTTTTGCCCGGGTGCGTTCCAGTGCCTGCGGTGCCAGCGGCACCTCCATGGCTTTTGCCAGCGGCAGCGCCATCAGTTCCGGCACATTGTAGCCGCGCCTTTTACCGGAGGCCGGCACCGGTACGATCAGGTCGTACCCGATGGCCGCCCACGGCACCGGCTGCGGAAGCAGCTCGCCGTACTGCACGGTCAGTTCACCGCCAAAGGCCAGCTGTACCAGACGGTTGCCCATCTCCACAGCCCGCCACGGCTTGCCCTGATACTTTGCGTTCAGGATGCCGCGCCGCACACAGCCGCTGTAACGGTAGGGCGCAGCCGCACCGGCCAGATTGCTGATGTAATGCTGCGCCGGATCCAGCCGGATGCCGGGCTTGCGGCGTAGCGCTTCCAGCTGCTCTGCGCAGTCCGGGCAATCCTGTACATCTCCCAGCACCCGGCCGCAGAAGGGGCACTCACGCGGGTAAAGCAGCTGCCGCACCGCCCGCAGCGCCCTGCGCCGGGGGTCATAGTAGTCCATCAGTCCTTTTTGACCGCCACGATCACTCGCACGCGCTTGCCTGCTGCGCAGCCAAAGTTATCGTACCAGCCGGTCAGGTAGTAGCCCTCGGAGTTTACCTCAGAGAGCTTGGTGGCGTAATACTGCCCCTTGTACCATAGGTACACCTGCATATCGTCAGCCGTCTCGTAGCGGGTGCCGTTGCTCATCACCGAGGCTGCACCCACCTTGTCGATCTTCATGGGCATCAGCTGGATCATAGCTTTTACTGTGCCGTTCACGTTCTGCCGCACTGCCAAACCACCCGCCAACACCGGGTACTTGATGGAGGTGGAAAAGCTGGCCTGACTGCCGTTGACGTAGCAGATGTAAGTAGCGCCGCCGCCCACAAAGTTGAGGATGGTGCTCATAGGCTGGCCGGTAATGTTGGCCAGCTGCTTGAGGCCGATGCTCAGCAGCGAGCCGGAGCTGCTGGTGATGCGGTTCCAGACCGTGCTCAGCAGCGAGCCGTCAATGACGCCCCACAGGATCTCGCTGGTGGTGGGCACCAGCACACTGCGCAGATCGTCTACCACAGTCGTGGTGTTCGTGGTACTGCCACCGGTAGAGCCGGAACCGGAAGAATTGCCTCCGGTGGAGCCGCTGCCGGAGCCGGAAGAGCTGCCCCCGGAGGAACCACTGCCGGAGGAGCTGTCCCCGCTCCCACCGGAGCCGCCGGTCAGACCGCCCAGAATAGAGCCTGCGTTGAAGGCCAGATTCTTCACATCGTCCAGCACGCCGTATTTCCACAGATCACCGGTAACGTCGTTCAAAATCAGGCGGTCGATCTGCCCCTGCTCATTCAGCGTATAGTAACGCACAGCCAGCGTGTTCAGCTTTGTCCCCGCTATTCGGCTGGGACGAACCGTCCCAGCCAACCCCTCCGATGTTGTTTCCAAGATTTGTACGTCATCGGCCAGAGCATAGTCCCCCAGCGCGGTGGCGGTATCGTTGATGGTGCCGCTGACCGATTTGGAGTCGATGGCGGTCACCTGCTCCCCTTCGGGGGTCACGCTGATCTCCACCAGCCAGCCGGTGGGGTAGTTCAGGCTCTTGCCGATATTCACAGTGCGGGTAATGCCGTCGGTGCACATCACCGAGATCTTTTGCAGCACGTCTGCGCCGTTATCCTCCACAAGACTGCGGGTAGCGGTCTGCACCACGCCGTAGAACACGCTGTCGGCTTCCTCGCCGGTGATCACATCGGCTACCTCGTTGTCCATGCCCAACAGCAGGGTGACTACCTCGCCCACGCCGCCGCCGTTCAGGGAGGAGATCTTGGATGCCACAGCAGAGCTGCCCAGACTGTAAGTGCTGCCCGCCACAGTCAGCGCGGTGGGCGCGCTGGCGCTGGGCGATACCGCCGTAATGCGGCCTGCGGCGCGGCGGGTGTAGATCCACACCGTCTGCAGGCTTTCGCTGTAATAGTACACGTCGTACTTGTTCAGCTCTGCCGAAGCGGAGGCCTTATCGTTGCGGTAGACGCTCACCGGCGTAAAGGGCAGCTGAGTGCCCTCTTCTGCTACAAAGGGGCCCTTGCGGCTCTTGAGCAGTACCGAGGAGGTATCCACCTGACCGTTGGACACCGTAAAGCCCAGTGAGCTGCCGTAGGCGCTGCCGCTGGCGGTGTTGGCACGCAGGGCGTTGTACAGCAGCAGAGTGCTCTGCTCGTAGGTCATAGCCTGTCCCTGCGTGCAGGTCAGCTGATCCCGCAGACCGATCTGCTGCGCCTTGTTCAGCTGTGCCTGCGGGAAGGAGCCGGTCAGGTCGGTGGTCTTATAGCTCAGCAGCTTCAGCACCGCTGCGCAGGCTTCCTCCAGCGTAACGGTGTTGTCCGGGCGAAAGGAGCCGTCGGTGTAGCCATTCATCCAGCCCTGCTGCACTGCAATGCGGATGTAGGGTGCCCACTGGGAGGTGCCGGGCACATCCCGGTACAAAGTGCCCACCGTGCCCTGTGCGCCTACGCTCTCCCGGTAAGTGGAAAAGGACACCAGCATTTTGGCAAAAGCGCCGCGGGTAATGTTGGCGCTAAGCTCCTGACCGGTAGGCACAGCGCCCAGAGTAATGGCCGTCTGCAGGGCCGTGTTGTTGATGTTGGCCGCCGAGACCGGCAGCACCAGCACCGACACCGCAATGCTGACCGCCAGCAGAAATGCGAGAATCCGTTTTTTCATTGGTCGTACCTCTTGTTCTTTGTTTATCACGCCGCCGCGATCAATCGTAGCGCAATGCTTCAATGGGGTTCAGCCGGGCTGCGCGCCGTGCCGGCAGGTAGCCGAACAGCACGCCGATGCCCACCGAGATGCCAAAGGCCACCACAATGGAGTTGAAGGAGGGGCTTACCGTAACAGTGGTATCGGTCATGAACATGGGCAGCACTTTGTTTGCCGCCATGGACACCGCATAGCCCAGCGCAATGCCTAAAACGCCGCCCAGCGCCGAGGTAGTGGCTGCTTCCACCACAAACTGCGCCAGAATGGTGCGTTCCTTTGCGCCAAGCGCCTTGCGGATGCCGATCTCGCGGGTGCGCTCAGTAACCGACACCAGCATGATGTTCATAATGCCGATGCCGCCCACCAGCAGCGAGATACTGGCAATGCCGGTAAGTATCACGATGACCATGTTGATCATCTTGTTCATTTCCTCCAGCCACTCGCTGGCGCTGTACACATAGTAGCCGTTTTCGGTCTTGAGGATCGACATCAGTTCCTCTTCCATGGTGGCCTTGGCCTCGTTGGCAAAGTTTTCGTCGGTCATCAATGCCGTGTAGCAGTCCACCGTGCTCTGGCTGGAAAGCCGCATCACGGTGGTGTAGGGCAGATAAACACAGTCATCGTCACTGCCCTGCTGCATGGTGGGGTCGCTGACCTTGGCAGACAGCACACCTACGACACGGAACTTGTTGGCACCAATTTTAAGCGTCTGCCCCACACCGTTGCCGCCAAAGGCCACCCGGTTGAGGTAATCGCCGATGATACAGACCTGCTTGTTGTCCTGCATATCCATATACTGCAGGCCGCGCCCCTGAACGATCTGGTAATTCCTCATTTCGGTAAAGTTTTCGTCCACACCGCTCATGTTGGACCAGCGGTAGCTGGTGGTGCCGATCTTCAGCGTGCCGCTGGCTTTGCCGCTGAGGTTGACCTGCGGCGACACCGCCTTGATCAGGTCGGAATGCCGCTGGCAGATATCGTACATCTCCTCCACCGGCACGGTACGGGAGCCGTAGCCCCACACCTGAATGCTGAGGGTGTTGGTGCCCAGTGCGGAAAAGCTGTCCCGCATGCTCTTAGTCATGCCGTTGCCCAGACCCACGATGACAATGACCGCCATCACGCCGATGATGATGCCCAGCATAGTCAGAAAGGTGCGCAGCTTGTTGCTCCACACGTTCTGGATAGCCTGCCGGAAGGTTTCAAAGATCATGCCTGTTCCTCCTTTTCCGGCGTTTCGGGCAGCAGGGTGGGCTGCACCATGGCCTCCGGTGCGTGGGAGTCGCCGTCATACACCACCTGACCGTCCTCCAGCCGGATGATGCGGTCGGCCTGCACGGCAATGGAATTGTCGTGGGTGATCAGCACCACAGTGTGTCCCTGCTTGTGCAGCTGCTGCAAAAGCCCCAGCACCTCCCGGCCGGTATGGGAGTCCAGCGCGCCGGTGGGCTCGTCTGCCAGAATGACCGGCGGGTTGCGTACCAGTGCACGTGCAATGGATACACGCTGCTGCTGACCGCCGGAAAGCTGGTTGGGGCGGTTTTTCAGCTTATCGCTGAGCCCCACCTGCTCCAGCACCTCCCGGGCGCGGATGTGGCGGTCGGCGCGGGAGACGCCGGCATATACCAGCGGCACCTCCACGTTTTCCATCAGGTTCAGCTTGGGCAGCAGATTGTATTGCTGGAAGATAAAGCCCAGCATTTCGTTGCGGACAGCGGCCAGCTCGTTGCGGTTCATCTTGCCCACATCCCTGCCGTTGAGCCGGTAGGTGCCATGGGTGGGCACATCCAGACAGCCGATGATGTTCATACAGGTGGATTTGCCCGAGCCGGACTGGCCCACGATGGCCACGAACTCGCCTTTTTCGATTTTCATGGTGATGTGGTCGGCAGCCTTTACCGTGGTATCGCCCATCTGGTAATATTTGCAGACTTCATCAAACTCGATCAGAGCGCTCATTCATCCCTCCTGCGTCAATTCACCACGACTGCACCGGCCTCAGCGGGGTCGATACCGTCTGCTGACTCCTCGCCGTCCGCTGCGGGGGCTTCACCGTTTTCCGTTTCCTCCGGCAGCGTCTCCTCGCCGCCCTCGGCAAGGTCTGCGTTGTTTCCGGCATCCTCGAGCTCTCCGCCGCCCATATCACCATAGCCGCCGTCGTCATAGTAGCTGTCGCTGCTCACGGAACTGGGGTCGTAGGCGATGGTATCGCTCTCGGACAGACCGCTGGTCACCTGCGTATAGTTGTCGTCGCTGACACCGGTCTTGACCTTGACGTACACATAGCCCTCCGGTGCACTCATGGAGGCATCGGCGTTCACGGCGCTGGGCGAATCCTGCCGCACCAGCACATAGCCGCCCCGCACGATGGCGGCATTGGGCACGGTGAGCGCATTTTTAGCCTGTGCCACCACGATCTCGGCGTTAGCGTTCATGCCCGGGCGCAAACCGGTTGTCTCATCGATGCGCACAGTCACCGGGTAGGTGGTGGTGCCGCCGCTGGTGTCGCCCTTCATGGACACACGAGTGACCACGCCCTCGTAGGTCTTATCCTTCACGGCGTCTGCGGTCACCTGTACGGTCTGCCCCACCTTCAGGCTGCTGACCTGCAGCTCGTCCACGTTGATAGTCATTTCCAGATAGCTCAGGTCGTAGATGGTGCACAGGTCGCTGCCGGTGCTCAGGGCATCGCCTACCTTGGCATTCTTTTCGATGATGGTGCCGCTGATGGGCGAGGTGATGGTGTAGTTATCCATGGCGTCCTGCAGATTCTGCATGGACAGCTCCGCGCCGCGCAGGGTCTCGGAGGCAGACTGGATGGACTCGGTCAGGTCCTCACCGCTGAGGGTCAGGATGATGTCGTCCTTGTTCACGCTGCCGCCCTCCCGCACATTGATGGCGGTGACGGTACCGGAGGACAGCGCAGTCAGGGTGCGCTCGGCCTGATACTGGAAGTTTGCCGCTGCAATGGAGCTTACCCCGTTGACGGTAGCCGTAGCCGCCTGTGCCGTGGTCAGACCGCCCGCATTGGACACCGAGAGAGTCACAGTGCGGGTAAGCAGATTGCCGGTGCTCAGTGCATCGGTACCGGTCACAGCGGTAATGGTGCCGGGCAGCACCTCAAAAGTACCGTCCAGCGTCACCTCGGCGGTCTGCCCCACCGAGAAGTTGGCAGCATCCGCAGCCGGGAACTCCAGCACCAGATTCATCTTGGAGCTGTCCCGCACCACGGCCACTTCCTGCCCGCTCTTTACCTCATCGCCCTTGTTCACCTTCAGGCTGCTGACGACGCCCGCCACCTCAGCGCGGACATACTGGCGGTCTGCGGTCTTATCGTAGCTGCGCTGCGCCTGCTGCAAGGTGATGGCTGCCTGCTCCACCTTGGTGGTAGCGTCGGAGGAATCCACCGTGTACAGCACAGTACCCTCCTCCACGATATCGCCCTCTTCAAAGCTGCCGGTCAGCACCTTGCCGGCCACCAGCGATTTAACGCTGTAAGTATTGGCGGGCTTCAAAGTGCCGGTGCCGCTGAGCGTGTTGGAAACATCCCGGGTCTCGGGCACTGCTTCCGTATAGGAAGTATCCACGTTGGCGGGCTTTGTGTTCTTGGGCTTCAGCAGCCACCAGCCGCCTGCCAGTACCACGATGGCTACCGGCACCAGCCACTTCCAGTTCTTTTTGGCAAAGGCCGCCGCGCCGCCTTTTTTCGGTGCAGCTGCTGCGTCCTGCTGGTCGGCGGGCTGTTTAGACTTGTTCCAGATCATTCTTGCCGTTCCTCCTAGGTTCTTTTATGACACAATGCTTTTTTGCAAAAGCACCCATCAGAGACTTATATTGGTAGTGTAACGCATTTTGTCCCGATAAACAAGCGTCCAATTTTCGTTTCACGGCATTTCCACAAAGTTTCAGACTTTTTTTACAAAGAATGGCCTTCTTTGTGCGCCGCTGAGCAGCTGTATATCCTTTATAATACGATTCAATCCGCCTCTTCCCTGCTCTTCTTCCTGTGAAAAAAAGGGATTCTGAAAAGCCCGCAGGCTTTTCAGAATCCCAGACAAAAAATCAAATTCCTTAAAATATGGCCAAAGCGCACGCGGCGGCCATTTGGAATCGTTTTCCCTCAAAAAGAAAATCAGCCGGACCCGAAGACCCGGCTGATTTGTTCTTTTTTACCCTGCGTCTGCGGTGGGCTCTACCACCACATACACCCCTGCGGGCACACAGGCGGCCCATGCGCCGTCCTTGTCCAGCCAGCCGAATTGCTCACAGACATGATCCGGGCACTGACTGTCCAAAAACGCGATAGCACCATCCTTTACCTGCAAGTGCACGATGTAGTCTCCTACCTCGTACAGGTAATCGTGATCCTGCGCAAGGGGCAAAGTCTCGGTAACGCCGTCACCGAAATCCACAACGGCCTGTAAGCCGCTGCCCTTGGCGGGGTGCTGCGCCCGCACCGCAAGAAAAACACCTGCGGCCAGTGCCAGCACCACCAGTGCAAAGATCACATTTTTCTTCCACGCGCTGCCCTTGGGGGCGGCGGTGTCAGAGTTTTTTTGCTTTATGCTCATGCAGCGTACTTGCTGGCAGCTGCACCGGCAATGCGGCCAAAGACGGTAAAGTCGGCCACAGCGTTGCCGCCCAGACGGTTTGCACCGTGCACACCGCCGGTCACCTCACCTGCTGCGAACAGGCCGGGGATCACAGAGCCGTCAGCCTTCAGCACCTCGGTGTTGGTGTTGATCTTCAGGCCGCCCATGGTGTGGTGCACACCTGCGGTGACCTTGATGGCGTAGTAGGGAGCGGTATCCAGAGCCTTTGCAAAGCTGGTGCGACCAAAGTCGGGATCGTTCTTGGCGGCAACGTAGCCGTTCCAGGTCTTCATGGTCTCGGCAAAAGCAGCCTCGTCCACGCCCATGGCCTTTGCCAGCTCCTCATAGGTCTGGCCGGTCACGGTGTAGCCCTTCTTGATGTAGCCCTGAATGACGCTGGAGGCGTCGACCATAGCCTGATCCACCACCAGCCAGCTGTAGCTGCCGGTCTGAGCGATCTCGGCGGCAGAGACCACGTCACGGGTGCCCACTTCATCGATGAAGCGCTTGCCCTCGGCGTTGATCAGCACAGCGCCGTCGCCGCGCAGACCCTCGGTGATCAGAGCAGCGGTGTTAGCCTCCACGGTGGGGTGGATCTGGATCTGATCCATGTCCACAGTGTCAGCACCCACAGCAGTAGCCATCTCAATGCCCTGACCCTGTGCGCCTGCGGCGTTGGTGGTCATAAAGCCCTTCAGTTCAGGCTTGTACTCGGTGACCATGTCCAGATTTGCGCCGAAGCCGCCGGTGGTCAGCACCACAGCCTTGGCATTCACGGTGATGGTCTCGCCGGTGGAACCGGTAGCCTTCACGCCCACAACGGCACCGTTTGCATCGGTCAGCAGCTCGGTAGCGGTGGTGTTCAGCAGGGTCTGCACGCCGGCCTTGTCGCAGTTCTCCTGCAGCAGGGGGATCATGTAGGAGCCCACAGAAACGGTCTTGCCCTCATCATTCACGGGGCGGTGGATACGCTTGACGGATGCGCCGCCGAAGCTGGAAACGCTATGCAGGGTGATGCCGTGCTCGTCCAGCCAGTCGATGGCGTCAGCGCTGTTGGAGCACAGAGTCTCCACCAGAGCGGGGTCGTTGATGCCCTTGCCGCCGATCATGGTGTCCAGCTCCATCAGCTCCACAGAGTCGAAGTAGCCCTTGGGGTCTGCCTGATAAGCTGCCCACTGCTCGGAGACGGTCTTTGCCAGAGCGGTGATGGTAGCGTTGTCGGCATACTTTTCAGCAGCGGTCTTGAGGGTCTTTTCCACGCCTGCGGACTCGCCGAACTCATTCTCATCCTGATACACGGTCTTGCCGGCGTTCATGCCGCCGGTAGCGCGCACGGAGTTGCCGCCCACCATGGGCTGGCTCTCCAGAATGACCACGCTCTTGCCCTCGGCAGCAGCAGTGATGGCAGCAGTCATACCTGCACCGCCTGCACCCACGATGGCAATGTCTGCATCAATGGTAGAGTCCTCGGCCTTGGTCGTATCGGCCTTGACCTCGGTCTTGTAGTCATCAGCGTTCAGGCCGGCTGCGACCAGAGCGGCAGCGGCAGCCTCCTTGATGGCGTCGGAGGTGATGGTTGCAGTGGCCACGCCGTCCACGGCAATGCTGCCGCTCTCGGCAATCGCGCCGGGCAGCTGCTCCAGAGCCATGGTGCCGATGCCGGGGGTCTCGTCCTTACCCTCGGCGGTGCAGCCGGTGATCTTGCCGTCGGTCAAAGTCAGAGTGACGGTAACATCGCCGCCCATACCCTTGGCTGTACCGGTGAACTCGCCGGACACGCCTGCGGTGGAGGAGGCAGACTTGCTGCCGCAGCCGTAGCCCAACAGGCTGACGCTCACAACAGCCGCCATGGCCAGCGCAGCCACGCTCTTGCGGATCTGATTCTTTTTCATTGTTTCTTCCTTCTCATGTTTGGGTTGCTTGTGTTCGGATATCTATCAGCAAAAAAGGGGAGCTGCTCATTCGGAAAGCAGTTCCCCTCGCTGAAACTTAGGAAAGACTTAGGCGTTGGCCTGAGCTGCAGCAACAGCGCAGGCAACGGTGGCGCCGACCATGGGGTTGTTGCCCATGCCGATCAGACCCATCATCTCAACGTGTGCGGGCACAGAAGAAGAGCCAGCGAACTGAGCATCACCGTGCACGCGGCCCAGAGAGTCGGTCAGGCCGTAGCTTGCGGGGCCTGCAGCCACGTTATCGGGGTGCAGGGTACGGCCGGTGCCGCCGCCGGAAGCAACGGAGAAGTACTTCTTGCCGTTCTCGATAGCCCACTTCTTGTAGGTGCCGGCAACCAGATGCTGGAAGCGGACGGGGTTGGTGG
>OGYN01003705.1_pt1 | contig 10134 bp, 5 predicted proteins | sample 1576551 | NCBI WGS metagenome assembly OGYN01 (sample SAMEA3541589, study PRJEB24748) | human gut metagenome | biome: human gut; feature: human-associated habitat; material: faeces | place: China | collected 2012 | reverse complement strand
CTTTTTTAAAGCAATGTCGTAAGGAAAAAAATCTGACACAAGAGCAGCTTGCTGAAAAGTTTGGAGTATCCGCAAGAACAGTTTCCAGATGGGAAACAGGAACAAATCTGCCGGATCTTAGTATACTTGTTGAACTTGCTGAGTATTATGATGTTGAAATGAGAGAGCTCCTGGATGGAGAAAGGAGCCAGACTATGAATAAAGAGATGAAAGAAACTCTGGACAAAGTTGCAGTGTATGAAGAATGGGCGAAACGAAAAGCATTAAAAGCTGGAAATCTTGCATTTGCATCAATGTTTATGATTGGTGTTGCGGCAATTATTATTCAGATGCTATTGACAGTGGATATTCGCTTTGTTTTAGGAGAAACAATAAGCGTTTTAGCAGGAGGAATCCTGTATGCAGCTATTATGGTATACAATGGAATATGGGATAAATGTCTGCCAAAAAGTGCTACCATATGGAGAGATTTTCTTACCAGTGTGATATGTGCAGAAATTTTTTCTGCCATCTATGGTGTATGTTTGTTAAGAATGGGAGCTACAGAAACACAGATAACACGATTAGCATTGGAGTTTTTGATTGGCATTACTATTGTGGAATTTATTATTCTTAGAATCTTGGCATTTATCAATCAGAAAAAGAATCAAAGGCCAGCAAATGATCAGGATGAAAAAGCGGCTTCATTATCTAAGATGGAATATATTAAGATTTACAATGCACAAAATATAGTAGAGACAGAACAAATCATGGAAATGTTAAAGCAAAATGGAATAGTAGCTTTTTCGCAGGAACCAGGTGCGAATGTTGCGATGCATGGGGCACCTGGATTTGGAATATATGGGGTGGATATATTTGTAAAAACCGATGATGCAGAGAAGGCGGCAGGGGTGATCAAGGAGATTAATAACCAAGAGAATGAATAAAGAGTAGATAATTTGGTGAATATATGTTAATTTAATTATAGACCGTAGGAAGGCGAGGGTAATGCCTGAATCCAAATATTCTATTTGCGGGTGGGCGACTGTTAAAATAGTCGCCCATTCTTTTGGAATACTCACTACATCTCTATTTTGGGATTAGAGGAGAGAGGGGCAGGAAACTATAATTTACTCTTCCATAGGAATTTAGGTTTTTAGGTCACCATCGGATTTTTCAAGTTTGTCAGGAATGCACTTTAAAAACATTTCAAACAGTGGTTTTATTTCGGATGAAACAGAGGGAAGAAAATGTTCCCTTATATAGGCATTTCCCAGGTTCGATTTTATAAGTTTATTGAACTGTCTTAAATTCTCAAGTAAATGAAATCTTTCGCCCCATTTGATATATTGTTTTACGCATTTCTTAACTGCTGCCTTGCAGCCGGCATTGTAAAGTTCCAAATTCTGTTTGATTAATGTGTAGGCATCGTATTCATCAGGATGAAATTTTTGGATTATTTTTTCAGCTTTTATTTCTGTTTTAGTGGTGGGAACGGGGATTTCTTTTTCGAAAATCGATGCAGGAAGTCCGTTTAACCATTTTCTAAGTGTATCTGCATCAACCCCATAAGATTCAGCAGTAGATTTATCAATACGACCAAATTTAACGGTCTGATAATGCTGTTTAGCAGCCTCACGGCGTTCTTCTTCCGTACGTTCATCGGTTGCCTAGAGAAGTCGTATTACGGCATAAATTTCTGGACTGAATATCATTTCCATAACATACATAATCCATTTATGGAAATGACCGTAGATAAGGAGATCATTTAACAGTGTTGTACAGCTGTAAAGAGTTTTCCGACGTTGATTACGTGTAAAAGGATCATCTGTATTCCAGAATTGTATGATCTCATTGAAATTATATGGAATGCTCCAGAAACCGGCATTATATATTTCTATGTGCTTCTCCCAACATTCAAAAATTTCGGTTTCTTCCGGATAAAATTCTCTTGATTTTTCAATCGCTTTTTTTCTTATTTCATCAGTCATTTTTTGTCCTCTTGTAGATACAGCATAACACCATAAATACAGCAAATATAGTAGAATCAGACAAGCAAAAAGCGATTCTCTGTTTTGTATTTTGGGGATAGATTTTGGAACAGGATTTTTTGTAAAAATCGCATATTGTCAACTTTTAAACATCAACTTTTAAGAGAGTAAAAGTTGCACGCCTCTAGGGAAACAGAATTGTTTTTCCAGGGAAAAAGTTGCCCTTTTCGGATAATAGTTGATACTTTGTAAAATAAAAGTTTTTAAAAGAGTGTTTTATAATGTGTTTTTAGGTGGATTTGATGCGAAAATGGGAAAAATTTTAATAAAAGTTGATGTCAACTTTTAGGAGGAAAACATATTCATAAAAGTAAATATTTGATAGGTTTTCCTTCTGGAATAAGGATCATTTTGGTATATAAAAAGATCTATGTTTAGGGCAAATCATAAGAAAGGCAATGGATCCGGATTATTCTGTAAAAGGCATAATAATTATAGAATTAAGTATATTTGCAAAGTTTATAAAACAAAATGAAGTGTGCTATAGTAATACAATATGTGGCTTATTATGTCGTAAGTGGCATAATAAAAAGGCCATTATGTCATAAGTGACATAATAAGAAATCCATAATGCCATAAGTGACATAATAGAAAATTCATTATGTCATCTACGACATAATAAAAAATTGATTATGTCAAAAGTGACATAACACGAAAGTAATGAGGTTATATATGTCATAGCTGAAATAGAGGACGTGGAAAAGACAGAAGGTGATCTGAATATAAATATTAGAGAAATTATGCAAAAATCGATTTTGAGGCGATATTGATGGGTTTTGCGATGATATTATAGGGTTTTGCGTTAATATTGTATGATTTGGAAAAAGGCGTTGTAAGCAGGAAGTGAGAAATCTGTGTTTACTAAAGGCAAAAATGCTTTTTATGCGAAAATAGTAGGATTTGAAAAAATGATTGCTCCGTAGATTATGATTAAACAGAGAATAGACTGGCAGAGTAGAAGAAAAAATAGAATTGCGATATACTGTAAAAAAAGCGGGGGTATAGTGGTTCAGTTGCCAAGACAAAATGATTGACAAAATATGGAAAAAAAGTTATTCTATTAAGAAAGGTAATATTGTAGAGATTTTATATATGAGTGGTTCGTCAAAGACTCATATATAGGAAGTTCGGTGAAAATCCGACACAGGAACGCTACTGTGATGAGCAAAAGCTACAAGTCAGGTCTATCCCTACAATGTTGTGCATCAACCCTCGGTTTCAGGGTGGCACGGTATTTTGTGACTGGGTCGTGCCATTGTAGGGTGCGGCTTTTTTTATAATAAAGCCGTATGTTATCAGCATATCCCAGAACACCAGGATATTCCCAATACGGGAGAGGAGGAGAAAGGCAGATCCAGACTCGTGGTCTGTGCGGGACAGAAACCGCTGTCCTAAGGAGGAACTACAAGAAATGAGTATTCAAAAAGAAAAGGAGAGAACAAAATGAGAAAAACATTCAAAAAATTAGCAGCCGTAGCATTAGCATCAGCAATGACATTAAGCTCCAGCGTAATGGCATCCGCAGCAACTATGAACGTTTATGTAAGAAAGTGGACACAGACCAGTTCAACAAATACTTATGAAGGAACAGTAACACCGAATCCGTTTGGCTTGAATCCGGTAGTAAAAGTAAAAGGTGTAACTTCTGGTATGACTTATAAGGCAGCTCTTGAGAAAGCAGAAAGCGTGGGATTAAACACTACATGGGATAAAAAAAATCCAAATTATCTTACATCTGTTGGATATAAAAATTTTCTGTGGGAAAACAATGGAGCGAATCATAATGTAAATAAAGACGATAAGGGCAACACCATTGGAGCTATTTGGAAGGGAGATTCTTGGATGTGGTATACAGGAGATAATCTTGGATATGATGTTGCAAAATATCCGGAGACTACATTAGGTGAGACATTAGTACCAGCTAATTTAAAGGATGATGATGTCTTTTCTATGGTATTAAGCTATGATCATTCTGAGTTTGCTTGGGGAACTCCGGCAAAAGAGGATAATCAGTGATGAAAAGAAAATATTTAGCAGTTATCTTAAGCCTTTCAATGGCATTTTCGGTATCCAGCCCAGTAATGGCTTCTTCTGATGAAACCCAAGTTATAGAAGAAGTCTCAGAAGACTTATTAGAAGAGGAGTCTTTTGATGACGAAGCAGCGGACACTGATTTTATTGAAGATGATATTGATGAGGTGGCTACAACAGCAGAAGCAACTGATGATTTTGATACTGCACAATTTCCTGATATCGAGGAAGATTTTGGAGATGGAAGCGGTAGTGTTGTTGCAGTAGGTGATGGTGAAACATCTGAGGATGGCTGGACGACATTGGAGAAAGAATCTAGTATTTCTTTTAAGTATGATGAAAGTAACAAAACATTATATTTTAAGTGTTCTGGAACAGCAGAGATGCCATCAAATAATCAATCAGGAAGCACAGCTCAATGGGCTTTAGCATTAAAAAATAAAACAAAAGAAGTAGAAAAAGTTGTAATAGGTGAGGGTATTACTAAAATAGGTCAGAACAATTTTGATAATACGTATTCAGATTGGCCTAATTTGAAAGAAGTAGATCTTGCGTCTACGGTTACAACAATTGGTAATGCTTCATTTTGTGATGTTGCTGCTTTACAGACAATCAATTTAAATGATGTAGAAAAAATTGAACAAGGTGGATTAGCAGGAACTGGCATAGAACAGGCTGTGTTTGATAAAGAACAGGTTGAAATAGGTGGTTCAGCATTTGAAAGTTGTACTAATTTGAAATCGGTATCTGTGAAAGACATTATAAACTGGGGAGATGCTTCATTTTCCGGTTGCAGAAGTCTTACAACATTTTTATGTGAGAAACCAATTGAAGAATTGCCACGACAGACATTTAAAAGGTGTGTTGCGTTATCTACATGTGCTATAACAGGCGTAAAAAAGGTTGGAGCATCTGCTTTTGCATCATGCGCATCTTTGACTTCGTTTGATTTTTCAAATGTAACAATTTTGAATGGAATGGCATTTCAAGGGGCAGGACTGACAAAGGTTGCTTTTACCACTAAGGATTTAACTTTGGCATACGGAGTATTAGATTGCGAGAATTTGGTGGGAATTTGCTATCCAGGAACTGCAGAAGAATGGAAAAATGTATCAGAAAATGCTGAAATTGCAGATACAGTTGCCGTTCACTGTAAAGCTGACACAGTGGAAGCAAAAGTAGCAACTTGTACAGAAGATGGTTGGAAAGAAGTAGGCGTTTGTGAAGTATGCGGTGAGCATTATTCTTATCCAACTGATGAAAATAAACTTCCCGCAACCGGACATACATGGTCAGAAGATTATGTAGTGGATAAGGAAGCTACCTGCTCTGAAGCTGGTGAAAAGAGTAAACACTGTACAGTCTGTGATGCAAAAGAAGACGTGCAGGAGATTCCGGCACTTGGACATGATTTCGTCTCCAAGGTAACAAAGAAAGCAACCTGCACAGCAGATGGCACGCTTACTTATACTTGTAGCAGATGTGATGAAACAAAGACAGAAACCATCAAAGCAACAGGTCACAAGTGGAGCAACTGGAAAAGAACAGCAGCAGCTACAGTATTTAAACCAGAAGTTCAGACCAGAAAATGCTCTGCATGCAATAAGAGTGAAACCAGAAATGTAGGTAAAAAGCTTGCACCGAAAGCAACTCTTAACGCTTCTACTGTAACCTTAAAAGTAAAACAGTCTACTTCCAGACTTAAAGTTACCAGACTTGCAAAAGGTGATTATGTGAAATCCTGGAAATCTTCTAATAGAAAGATTTTCACAGTAAGCGGCAAGTCTAACGGAACCTGCAAGATCACTGGCAAAAAGAGTGGAACTGCGAAACTGCAGATTACCCTTGCCAGTGGACTGAAGAAGACCGTTAAGGTAAGAGTTCAGACAGCAGCAGTAAAAACCTCAAAAATCACAGTATCCAAAAATGTAACTGTTCGGAAAGGAAAGAGAGTGACACTGAAGCCAGTCGTAACTCCATTCACATCCCGTCAGAAGGTTACTTATACAAGTTCCAACAAAAAGATTGCAACCGTTTCTTCCAAGGGCGTTGTAACCGGAAAGAAAAAAGGTACTGTAAAAATAACAGTAAAATCCGGATCTAAATCCGTTAAAGTGACTGTCAAGGTAAAATAATTAAGAGTTGAAGAGCTCTTCTTCCGTGAGGAAGAGGAGCTTTTTTTAAAGAAGGGACAAAATGAAAAAAACAAAATTGTGGAAAAGGATAGCCGGCTGGCTACTTGTTTTTCTTCTTGTATTACAGCTTCCTGTAAATGCCTTTGCGGGAGAATGGGTGGATAATACACCATATTCATCTGAAGAAAATTTTACAGATGAGCAGGATATTTCAGAAGAAAGCGATTCATCAGGTGATCAAAACGATGTAGAAGAATCGTCAGATTCAGAAGACCAAATTGATATCGAGGAAGAGATTCCTGCAGAAGATTCGGTTGATGTAGAAGAGGAAACTGATACCAGTTCTGACCTTGATATGGAAGAATCTGGCGTAAGTGAATTTACAAGTGAAGATGAATTCACGGACGGAAGTATTGCTCTGTTCAGTGATGGAACAGACCAGTCTGAAGATAAAACAAACGAAGAAAAAGAAATACAGGTAACTGTCAGTATCAGTAAAGATGGAAAATTTCTTAATGATAAAGACGAAAATCCAATGGCAGGACGCACCGTGACCTTAACTGGTCAGTCCTCCTATACCATGGACGATGCTTTGAAAGCAGCACATAACTTGTATTACCCGGGTGGAGCAGAAGCTGGGTATGATTTCCATGAAGATGAAACTGGAAATTTTGATGGTTTAATTTATAAGCTCTGGGGGTATGACCGGGATTCAGTGCCTGATATTCGTTTTGCACTGAATAATGACAGTGCGAATTACCAGGAATCCCTTACCAGGAGCGTTGAAAATGGGGACAACCTTCATTTTTATATCCAGCAGAGAAAGGGAAAAGACCGGTTTGCCTTTTTTACAGAAACAGAAAAAATGGTCACGCAGGGAGAAACTGTAACCTTACGGCTGCGCCAGAGCAATGTGTATGGTACCGCGTTTTCGGATTGCAGTAATGCATCCATTTATATTGATGGTGTGAAACAGGAAGGACTGCTCACAGATTCGGAAGGGCGGGTTACACTTCCTGCTTTGGAGGCAAGAGATGTTCCCTATTTTGTTACAGCAGAAAAATTGGTGGAAACAGAAGATGGTTCGCTGGCAACCGCAATCTCAGCGGCTTATGCCAATGTAACAGTTGTTCCGGCATCCGGTCAGACGGGGGATTATCTCGATGCGGTGAGCCTGAAGATCACAGATGGGGAAACTCAGAAAGAATACCGTCTTGATGGATTAAATTCTGAAAGTGCATTTATGTTGCCTGCGGAGCTGAGCCATGGACAGATGGCGCTGCATGTGGACACGAAAGAAAGTTTTCCGGAAAACGGATCGGTCTATGCGGTATACACGAATCCGGCAGATGAAACCATATGCAGGGTGAAACTGGAGAACGATGGTTTTTCCGTATTAAAGGGTACTAGTGTCAAGTACAGTTATAAGGCAATCCAGTCATTCCAGCTTGAGGTGCGACAGAGAGGAAATGTTGTCCAGTCTGTACAGATTCCTGTTTCTTATAAGACGCGGCTTACGGAACTAACAGTGGAAGATTCCTGGGGGCATAAACTAGGATGCAATTTGATAGACACGCTGGATGACCAGCAGATGGAAGTACTTGTTCCACAGAATACGAAATACATCAACATTAATGCATATTCTCCTGACTGGGGATATCTTTCCAATTATCCGGAACTGTTATCTTTAGACGGAGCGGAACTTACAAATAGTACCTTTGGCTTAAGATTTACCCCTGACTGGGATCTGCACAATGAGTATAAATTATGTATCCACTTGCCCGAAAGTGAAGAGAAATATATTGCGGAAGCTACCGATTATACGATCATTTTTAAGAAGGGCGAGACCGACTATACACCGGTCCTTTCTTACCAGGGACAGGAACCTGGTGATTATGGTGTCATGCAGGGGGAGACGGCAGATGCTTTTGTGATACAGCCGGAGGTACTGCGGGAAGATGCGGGGAAACTGTCCTATCAGTGGTATCAGGGGGATTCCTTTGATCAGATGGAAGAAATCGAGGATGCTACGGCGTCATCTTATCAGGTGCCAACGGATAAACCCCATTATTATAATTATTACAAATGTATTGTTTCCTATGAAATAGACGGAAAAACTTATTCAGCTGAAAGCAGCTTATATAGTGTAAGGGTATATCCTTTGACTTTGGAAGATCCACAGATCGCTAAACAGCCAGCGGATATGACCGGGGTGAAAGGAGTGCCGCTGCAGGATAAATTATCTGTGGAGCTTTCAGATATAAACCAGCCAGATGTTAACGCAAAATATCAATGGTATAAAAATACAGAAGAGAATACAACCGATGGAACTATGATTCCAGGGGCAACAGAGTCTTCCTATGCGCCAGATATACAGGAAGCAGGAAAGACTTATTATTACTGCAGGATCCGGTATCAGCTGAAGGCTTATACAAAAAAGCAGAATAAGACCATAAACAGCGGTTTCGTATATTCAGATGCTGCCTGTGTCACCGTCACAGAAGCACCTCTCCCATGGGAGGGAAACGGAAGTGAAAGTTCCCCATACCTTCTTAAGACAGCTTCAGATGTCGAGGCATTGCGCGACAAGGTAAATACAGAGGGATTTTCCTTTGAAAATACATACTTCCAGCTTACAGCAGATATCACCCTGCCAACTGGATGGAAGCCTATTGGTGTGACAAAAGATGGAAAGAAAGATCTGCATAACGGTGCGAATCTGAATGTATTCAGTGGTATCTTTGATGGAAACAACCATACAGTGACTATCCCGGAAGGTGGTCTTCCGCTGTTCGGATATGTGCAAAATACCAGGATCAGAAACCTGAACATCTATGGAACAAAGATTGCCGGATATGGTCTGGTCAACAACTTTGAAGGTGTCGGACTCTCCGGAACGGCTGTTGAGATTGACAATGTTACTTTGAAGAGTGGATCCAGCACTCTGAAAGCAGGACTTCTGGGTGCGAATAAGACCATGAGTCCTTATGCCGGATGTTCTTCTTCCTTTGAAGCAACCGTACGGAATTGTACCATTGAAAAGGATGTTGTCATTGGATATGACAAAGATATGAATGAAATCGGTGCGATTGCCGGCCGTATGCAGGGTACCGTGGAAAACTGTGTAAGTTATGCCACCGTTTATGGAACCAGGTATGTTGGTGGAATCATCGGAACCCGTGACAATGCCATGGGAAACTGCTCCGTGATCGGCTGTAAATTTTATGGCACCGTAGAGGCTTCCGGTGAAGTGGCCGGTGGTATTGCGGGCGGCGGTTATGACAATTCCACTGCCCCGAACGGATGCAAGATAACTATCAACAGCTGCAGTTCAGAGGGAAGCATCACCGGTTCTGACAAAGTCGGAGGCATCCTGGGTGCAGACCTTTATGTGGCGCAGACCTGGGATAACTGCACTTATACCTTTAAGAACAATTCCTTTACAGGAAAGGTACAGGCAACAAAGGCAGACGCAGCATATGTAGGAGGTATCATTGGTTTTTATGACAGCCTGAACCGGATCGATGACATCACCAACAATTATTATGCAAAAGACTGCGGGGCAGATAAAGGGATCGGTTTTGTAAGATACATTGATACCAACTGTCTGACCCATGAGACGGCAAGCGGAGCCACTTATGTCAATACAGAAAAAGAAACCACCAGCTGCCCGAAGGTGGAAGGCTGCGGATGGCAGACCGGATATAACCGGACGGATGATCCACTGGGGGCAGACCAGAAAAAACTGGTCTCTACAGAAGGCCTGCGTGTTTATGTGGATTCCCTGGAGCTGACTGGTGATTACCGGACAGAGTTTTACCTTGGGGAGGACCTGGATCTCAGTGGAATGAAAGTGGTTGCTGTGATCAGTGACGGAACCAGACAGGAGCTTTCGCTGACAGATCTTACCATAGAGGGATATAACAAGGATAAACGTG
>OGYN01003690.1_pt1 | contig 10163 bp, 10 predicted proteins | sample 1576551 | NCBI WGS metagenome assembly OGYN01 (sample SAMEA3541589, study PRJEB24748) | human gut metagenome | biome: human gut; feature: human-associated habitat; material: faeces | place: China | collected 2012 | reverse complement strand
AGTTGGGACATTTTCTCATTTCTTTACTTAAGACATTATCACATTTCTTTCATAAATCGAAAATTGTCGATGAAAAGTTGTTGACAAATAATATTATAAATTGTATAATTAGGTCAGATTTTTTGTTGTGTTATTTCTTTTAACACATTAGTATTTTTATTATTCAAATGAGGTTTTACTTCATACATTAATTAAATCTTTTTAGATTGAATCTATATAACAAGGAGGAAAAGAATATGAATGACAATAATGAATTATTAATTCAAATATTACAGACATTAAATAATTTTCAATTGCAAACAGCAGCTTCATTTACTGAGTTAAGAAGTAAGGTTGAAGAAAATAAAAAAGAAATTGAAATAAGTAGGCAAATTGAAAATGAGCATTGGCAAGAAAATTTAAGACGTTGGGAGGAAAATGATAGACGTTGGGAAGAAAACGAAAAGCGTTGGGAAGAAAATAAAATGCTTTGGAAGCAAAATACAAAAGATAGAGAAAGAGATCATAGTGAGTTACTGGATATATTACTCAAATTTGATATTACAATTTCTAAAAGAATCGGAGATCCGAATGCAGAAAAGATGGAAAAATACTTAAAAGTTAGATAATAAAAATTAACATAAAAAAGGATGCTTGACAAGTTTATCATAATTTGTTATAATCTATAACAGATTGCCAAAGGGCAAAGATGAGATTTTATTTTAATGTATTAAAGAGAGCGAGAAAGAGAATAATTTAAGAGAGTGGAATAAAATAGAAAAAAGTGTATAAACATGGCAAGAATGTCATGTATAATATACTTTATTCTTTAATAGGAAAAATCAAATATTTTCTTATTATCAATGTTCTACTTATCTATTAATGTACGTAAAATGAAATTCAATAGAGATTAAAGAGAGGAGAAAGTTTAGATTATGACAGATGAAAACAATGCTCCAAAAGAAAATACAGGAGCAAACGTAGAAAAAGTAGAAACAATAAAAAAAAGAAGAACTAATTCAAAAGTTCAAGCAGAGAAGGGAAAAAATACAACAAGAAAAGCTAACACAAGAAGAAATTATAACCGAAAAAATGAAGCAGAGAGTGTAGAAAACAAAAAAGAAATCAATGAAGAAAAAGTAGAAAGAAAGAGAGTAACAAGAGGAAGAACAAGAAAAACTTCAAATGATTCTATATTTCAAAAATCAAAATTAAAGATAATCCCATTAGGAGGATTACATGAGATAGGAAAAAATATAACAGTATTTGAATATGAAGATGAAATAATTGTTGTAGATTGTGGTATATCATTCCCAGAAGATGATATGTTGGGAATTGATTTAGTAATTCCAGATATAACATATTTAATAAAAAATCAAGAGAAAATAAAAGGAATGGTTATAACACATGGACATGAAGATCATATAGGAGGAATACCATATTTCTTAAAACAAATAAATGTGCCAATTTATGCAACAAGATTAACAGTAGGGCTAATTAATAATAAATTAGAAGAACATAAATTATTAAGAAGCACAGATATGCATACAGTAAATCAAGGAGACACAATAAAATTAGGTAAGAATTTCAAAGTGGAATTTATAAGAAGTTCACATAGTATACCAGATTCAGTAATGCTAGCAATAACAACACCAGTTGGTACAATTTTACACACAGGAGATTTTAAAGTAGATTACACACCAATTGATGGACAAATTATGAACTTTGGGAGAATTGCAGAATTAGGTCAACAAGGAATATTAGCATTAATGGCAGACAGCACAAATGCTGAAAGAAAAGGATTTACAATGTCAGAAAGCTCTGTAGGAGAAGTATTTGAAAAACTATTTTTAAATTGCACAAAAAGAATTGTTGTAGCAACATTCGCATCAAATGTACACAGAATTCAACAAATTGTAAATTCAGCAGTAAAATATGGAAGAAAAATAGCAGTATGTGGAAGAAGTATGATAAATATGATTTCAACAGCTATTGAACTTGGGTATATCGAATGTCCAGATAACTTATTTATAGATATAGATATGATTGGAAGCTATACAGATGACCAGCTTGTAATAATAACAACAGGAAGTCAGGGTGAACCAATGTCTGCTTTAACAAGAATGGCTGCAGGAGATCATAGAAAAGTAAAAATAACACCAAATGACTTAATTATCATATCTGCAACTCCAATACCAGGAAATGAAAAATATGTATCAAAAGTAATTGACGATTTAATGCAATTAGGTGCGGAAGTTGTATATAGTGCTTTAGCTGATGTTCATGTTTCAGGACATGCTTGCCAAGAAGAACAAAAATTGATTTTAGCACTAGCAAAGCCAAAATACTTTATACCAGTTCATGGTGAATATAGACAGTTAAGAGCACACCAAGAAACAGCAGAACTAATGGGAATAGATAAAGATAATATTTTCATGTTAACAAATGGTAGAGTACTAGAGATAGATTCAGAAGAAGCAAGATTTAATGGTTCTGTTCCAAGTGGAAGAGTATTAGTAGATGGACTTGGAGTTGGTGATGTTGGAAATATAGTTTTAAGAGATAGACAACATCTCGCACAAGATGGACTTATAGTTATTGTATTAACAATGGATTCTCAAACAGGAGAGGTTGTTGCAGGACCAGATGTAATTTCTAGAGGATTCGTATATGTTAGAGAATCAGAAAATTTAATGGATGATGTAAAAAGTGTAGTAAGACACGAAGTTGCAAAATGTGAAGAAAGAGGAATTCGCGATTGGTCAACTATAAAATCAACTGTTAAAGAAAACTTACGTGATTATTTGTTTATTAAAACAAAGAGAAACCCAATGATTATACCAATTATAATGGAAGTTTAGAAAAAATTATAGAACTAAATGAACCATAAGGAGGAAGAAAATGGATTACAAAGATTTAGCAAATTTAATCTTTCCAGATGCGAAAGAAATATCATATTATGAAGAAAAATATCCTGAAAGAAATTTACCAGAAGGAGCAGTTGTTACAAGATTTGCTCCTAGTCCAACAGGATTTGTACATATAGGTGGATTATATCAAGCCTTAGTTGCAAGAACTGTTGCAGAAAAAACAGGTGGAGTGTTTTTCTTAAGAGTTGAAGATACAGACCAAAAAAGAGAAGTAGAAAATGGAGTAACAGGGATAGTAAATTCTTTAAAAGATTTTGATATGGCACCAGACGAAGGAATGATTTCAGACACAGAAGAAATCGGAAATTATGGACCATATAAGCAAAGTCTTAGAAAAGAGATATACCAAGCATATGCAAAATACTTGCTAGAACAAGGAAAAGCATATCCATGTTTCTGTACACCAGATGATTTAGAGGAAATAAGAAATAAACAAGAAGCTGCAAAACTAAGAACAGGATATTATGGTGTTTGGGCAAAATGTAGAAAGCTTTCTGTTGAAGAAATGGCTGAAAAAGTTAAAGCAGGAGAACCATATATAATTAGATTTAAATCACCAGGTAGAGAAGATAGAAAAATCAAACATAAAGATATTATAAAAGGAAATGTTGATTTTCCAGAAAATGACCAAGACATAATTATAATAAAATCAGATGGTCTTCCAACATATCACTTTGCACATGCAGTTGATGATCATTTAATGCATACAACACATGTAATTAGAAGCGATGAATGGTTATCATCAGTACCATTACATTTGCAATTATTCCATGAATTGGGATTTAAAGCACCAAAATACGCACATATATCACCAATCATGAAAAATGACAATGGTGGAAAACGTAAACTAAGTAAAAGAAAAGACCCAGAAGCAGCAGTTTCATATTATAAAGAACAAGGAATTCCAACAGATGCAGTAAAAGAATATTTATTAAATATTGCGAATTCTACATTCGAAAATTGGAGAAGAGCAAATTCAGATAAAAAAATTGAAGAATTTGATTTTCAATTAAATAAGATGAGTGTAAGTGGTGCCTTATTTGATATGATAAAATTATTAGATATTGGAAAAACAGTAATTTCTAAAATGACTGCAGAAGATGTATATGAAAAATCATTAAAGTGGGCAGAAGAATATGATAATGAACTTTCAGACTTATTAAAAGATAAGGAATATGCTTTAAAAATATTTGGAATTGAAAGAGGAAATAAAAAGCCAAGAAAAGATATTGCAAAATGGTCTGATGTTAAAGAAAATATTTCATATATGTATGATTCTGAATTTTACAAAAATACTCAAGAATATCCATATCAACCAGCAATTTCAAATAAAGAAGATATTTCTAAAATATTAGATTTATATATTGAAAAATACTATGATGAAAATGATGATAAACAAACATGGTTTGACAAAATAAAAGAAGTTGCAGGAAAAATGGGATATGCTAAAGAAGTAAAAGAATTCAAAGCAAATCCAGGAATGTATAAAGCTCATGTTGGTGATGTAAGTACAGTTTTAAGAGTTGCTTTAACTTCAAGAACTAATACACCTGATATGTATGAAATAATGCAAGTTCTTGGAAAAGACAGAATTGCCAAACGTTTCGAAGTGGCTAAAACAAATTTAAAATAATAGAATTTAATTGCAGATAAGCAAAGGTGTATAAAGTTACTTAAATGAAAAGGAGGAATTCAATATGGATTACAACATTGGAGATATAGTTAGAACTAAAAAACCACATCCATGTGGAAGTAAACTATGGGAAATAACCAGAGTTGGTGTTGATTTTAAACTAAAATGCCAAGGGTGTGGACATATTGTAGTTCTAGAAAGACCTAAAGCATTAAAAGCAATAACTAAAATAGAGAAAAGAGCAGACTCATAGAGTTTGCTCTTTTAAATAAGATTCAATTACTTTCCAAACTTCATCACTATAAACTTTTCTCTCAGAAGAAAATGGAAGAGTTGTAATATCACCAATAGGGTTAAGTTGCTTTTGGATGTTTTGGGTAGCATTATCAACTTTAGTTTTGGCAATCTTATCAGCTTTATTGGTCAAAATCATACAAGGAAGACCACTTCTTATAACATAATCATACATTAAAAAATCATTAGAAGTAGGGTCATGCCTAATATCAACTAAAAATATAATAAGACAGATTTCCTTGCGAGTTTTTAAATAATGTTCAATGAATTCTCCAACTTTAATTTGTTCTTGTTTTGACATTTTGCTATAACCATAACCAGGTAAGTCAACAAAATAAAACAAATCGTCAATATTATAAAAATTCAGTTGGCGAGTTTTACCAGGTTCGCTACTTGTACGAGCAAGTTTCTTTCTATTAATCATAGTATTAATAAAACTAGATTTTCCAACATTTGACTTTCCAACTAGAACTACTTCTGGTAATCCGTTTTTAGGATATTGATTTTCTCTAACAGCAGAGATTTCAAATTTCGGATTTTTAACTATCATAATATATAAATTCCTTTCTTACACCAATTAAACCAGTTCTTTGCTATGCATTTTAAAATTTTGCACCGATAAGAACTGGTTCTAAATGTTTCTTTATTTTTTTACAGGTACTAATTTAGCTTTTCCACCCATATATGGTCTTAAAATTTCTGGAACAGTAATAGTTCCATCTTCATTATAATTGTTTTCGATAACTGCAATTAATCCTCTAGGAGTGGCAACAACTGTATTATTTAATGTATGAACATAGTAATTTCCTTTTTCTCCTTTTGCACGAATGCCTAAACGTCTAGCTTGAGCATCACCTAAAGTAGAACAACTACAAACTTCAAAATATTTTTGTTGACGAGGACTCCAAGCTTCAATATCACATGATTTAACTTTTAAATCAGCCAAATCTCCTGAGCAACAGTCTAATTGTCTAACAGGAACATTGAAACTTCTAAATAGATCAACACTTAGTTTCCACATTTTATTATACCAGTTCATAGAATCTTCTGGTTCACAAAGAACAATCATTTCTTGTTTTTCAAATTGATGAACACGATATAATCCCCTTTCTTCAAGACCATGTGAACCAATTTCTTTTCTAAAGCAAGGAGAATATGATGTCATCATTATTGGCAAATCAGATTTTTTAATAATTTGACCTTTAAATTTTCCAATCATAGAATGTTCAGAAGTACCAATTAAATATAGGTCTTCACCTTCAATCTTATACATCATAGCATCCATTTCTTCAAAACTCATTACACCTGTAACAACATCAGAACGAATCATAAATGGTGGAATACAGTAGGTGAAACCATTATCAATCATGTAATCTCTAGCATATGCAAGCATTGCTTCATGTAATCTTGCAATATCGCCAATTAAATAATAGAATCCCATACCACTAGTTCTTCCAGCACTTTCTTTATCTAAACCATTGAAAGTATTTATAATATCTGCATGATGTGGAATTTCATAATTTGGGACTGTTGGTTCGCCAAATTTTTGAACTTCTACATTTTCACTATCATCTTTTCCAATAGGAACACTTGCATCCATTATATTAGGAATTTTCATCATTCTTTCTTTTATTTCTTCAGAATATTTTTCTTCAAGAGCTTCATTTTCTTCAAGAGCTGCATTTATTTTTTGAACTTCTTGTCTTAATTTTTCAGCATCTTCTTTTTGACCAGCTTTCATAAGTTGTCCGACTTGTTCACTTGTTTTTTTTCTATCAGCTCTTAAATTATCTCCATTCAATTTTGCTTCTCTATTTTTTTTATCTAATTCTAAAACTTCATCAACTAAAACTAATTTTTGGTCTTGAAATTTTTTCTTAATATTATCTTTTACCAAATCTGGGTTTTCTCTAATCAACTTAATATCTATCATTTTTCTCAATCCCTTTCTTACATTAATGTTGATATTATATAACAAAAGTCCGGAAATATCAATAAAAATTAAATAATTTGTAAATAATAAGCTAAAGAGAAAGGAAGATAAAAATGAATTTATTATGGGAAATTATCCAATTTTTATTTTATGCAGGCTTGATTGTAGTTATATCTAAGGAAATATTAGTAAGAACTTTAAGAAGTTTGGCAGAAAACCTAAAATTAAAGCCAAAAACAGTTGGCGATATCGCGGGAATTGCAACATCTGTACCAGAACTATTAACAATAAGTGCTGCAAGTATTAATGGTTTAATAGGTGCGGGCATTTATAATGTTTTAAGTTCGAATGTAATAAATTTAATTCAATATGTTGGCGCAATTACCTTAAATAAAAATCATAAATCGTTACAAAATAAAGCAATAAAAGTTGATATATATTTGGTTTTAATAACAATATTATTACCTTTACTTTTTAGCTTTATGAAAAGTGAGTTAAGCATTGTAATGGTACCAATTTTGTTTATTTTATATCTAGGCTTTAAGAAAGTAAACAATGATGTGCACCAGTTGTATTTGCCAAAAGAAGATGATGAATCAGAGCAACTAGAAAAAAAGACAGAAATCTCAAAAAAATCAACTAAAATAAAATTAATAAGAGACATAGTGTTATTAATAGCAACAGGCGTATTATTATTTTTTATAGGTGAATGGCTAGGGAACACCTTAGACACACTTTGTGTAGTTTTCAATATACCAGAAATAGTTATTGGAATTATTCTAGGTTTTGTAACAAGCATACCAGAATTAATTACATTCTTCGAAGCGCAAAAACATCATAAAACTATCAGCAACAATAATATGCATGGGGTTGTCGAGGCAACAAATAATTTGCTTATGTCAAATATGATGAATTTATTCATTATACAATCAATAGGGATATTATTGCACACGTGAGATCGCTTTTTTTCCGTGCAAAACTGCACCGATTATCTCGCTTTTTTTCCGTGCAATGCACACGTGAGATCGCTTTTTTTTCGTGCAGTGGATAAATATAGAAAACAATGCATATAATAGTATAAAGTGAAATGAGAGAGGGAGAAAATGCAAGAAGAATATTTAATTAATAAAATGTTAAAAAGCAAGACTGATAAAGAATTAGAAGAAGAACTAATGAGAATTATCAGTGAAACTAAAAGAATACTAGAAGTAGCAAGATGCAATTTTGAGTTTGCAGAAGATGAGCTGATTGATTACTATGTTTATCAGATAAAGGCTCATCAATCAAGACTTGATTATTTAATAAAAATTGCTAAAAGTAAGAAAATAAAAGTTGATAGAGAAGCGGAATTAAAATCACGAATATTTGATAAAAAGAATATAGCTGGTTAAAGAATAATTACGTATAAAACAACATAAGGATAGTAGTAATAATTACTACTATTTTTTTGAGGTGATAATATGAACATAAATATTCTTGTAATTATATCTTGTATTTGTATGCTATTTATTATAGGGAGAATTTTTATAATTCCAATTAGAAAAATTTTAAAGCTTGTATTTAATTCAATTTTAGGTGGTGTATGCATAATTATAATCAATTGGATAGGAGGTATATGGGGATTTCATATAGGACTGAATTTCTTTACATCATTATGGGTTGGAATTTTAGGTGTTCCTGGTGCAATATTTTTAATTATATTGAAGCTGATTTTATAGTTGCACGGAAAAAAAGCAATCTCACGTGTGCAATGCACGGAAAAAAAGCGATCTCACGTGTGCAATGCACGGAAAAAAAGCGATCTCACGTGTGCAAAAAAATATACCAGGAGCTATGTAAGCCTCCTGGTATTGATAAAAAATAATGACACACCATACTATTTTAGCAAATGTATGGCTAACTATCGATTCTGTTAAACTCCAGCATGTTCCAAAAAGCTTTTTCAGCTTCTTTTGTGATAACCACAACCGATATGTTCATATCTGCAAATGGTTTCTGAAATGCACTAATGAAGTCAATGGGATACTTATAAACAGTTCCCATCAGCTTATCTTCTGGGATTTTTACAACTTTTCCAGATTCAACGTGCGTTACAACAAAGCACCGAGAGAGATTTTCATGATTCACTACCAGTGTTCCTTCTTCAGAGAAGATTACTGTTGATTTGTTTACTTTTTCTGTCATATTTTTATCCTCCTAAAGTTAAATTATTATAGATAACATAATTATACTACAAAATTTAACAAAATGCAAATTTTTTAAATTATTATTGCGTTAAAATATAAAATAGTGTAAAATATAATTGTGAAAAAGGATTACAAAAGAAAAAAGTACTAAAGAAGGGAGAAAAAATATAGCATGAAGAATATATTGCGTCAGCATAGAAAATCAAAAGGCAAGAAAAAAGCAAAGAAATATATATTGTTCATATTTACTCTTATAATGACTACATTTGCGTGGTTTGCATATTCTAAGGTTTTAAATTCACAATTGAATATGCATGTGGCAGCATGGGATATGGAATATTTTATTGGTGAGGAAAAAAAGGAAAATCCAATAGGTATAGAATTTCCAACATTATATCCACATATGCCGGAGCAAACTGTAACTGTTGACATCTTGAATAATGGAGAAGCACTGGTAGATTTAAGCTATAGTATTCAAGCAATATCAATTGCAGGAGTTTCATATGAATTGGTACCAGAAGGAAAGCAACCAACTACAGAAAATTATATAAATATTGAAAAATCAGTTGTGGAAGAAAAAGAAACAGGAGAAGTTGTTGCAAAGGGAAAAATCATAAATGATACAACCAAATTTCCATTTACATTAGAAATTGAACATTCTGCACAAGTATCTGCAAAGAATAAAGCATATTTGAAAGTAACAGCCAATTGGGCAGGTGATAATGATGAATTAGATTCGAAATGGGGATATACAGTAGGAAAATATTTTATGGACAATCCTAAAGCTACATCAGCTATGAGTATTACATTAAGTATTGATTCATACCAGGCAAATGAAGAAATAAAAGGAGGAACAGTAACAACTGAAGGAACATACTTGCCAACAGGATTTACTCAAGTAGAAGGAACAACATTAGAAAATGGATGGACAATTCAAGATAGTAGTGGAAATCAATATGTGTGGATAGAGGTGCCAAAAACGTCAGAAGTATATCCAACAGCAGGACTAAATATAAAAAACTTTACAACAGAAGAATATACAGCGATAGAAACAGATTTGCATACTTATACAAATGATTATAGAAAATCAGGATGGGAAGATATATATTCTTCAGATGAAGCAACAGGATTAACAAGTGCACAATATACAGAATTAAAACAGAAAATGTTAAAAAGTGTATATAAAAATGGAGGATTTTATATAGGAA
>OGYN01003685.1_pt1 | contig 10167 bp, 9 predicted proteins | sample 1576551 | NCBI WGS metagenome assembly OGYN01 (sample SAMEA3541589, study PRJEB24748) | human gut metagenome | biome: human gut; feature: human-associated habitat; material: faeces | place: China | collected 2012 | reverse complement strand
AGCGGGCGATCACGCCGCGCTCGTAGGAGAGGTCGTCCTCCCGCTCACCCACACGAACCACGGCCAGCGTGGGAGTGATGCCTTTTGCCTTGAGCTGCTCGCACAATGCAGCGTTGCGCTCGTTCATGGCGGCCACAACCGGCGCACCTTTTAAAATCGTTGCCATAATACTTTCCCTCTTTCGATGATTGATAGCAAAAGCAGCTTCTCAGGTCGGGGGCAGGAAGTTTCTCCAGCGAATGTCCTGGGGGTGGGGCCCCGGCGCGTAAGCGTTGGGGCGGGACTGGAGTCCCGGGCTGTTCGCGGAGAAAGCTTCCTGCCTTCGACCGTAGGTCACCGCATCCGTAATTTCTCCGTCACCGATGCAAACACGGCATCTGCTTTCGGTACAAATTCATCCAGCAGTTTGTCTGTTCTTGCGTCCAACGCAGCAGCGCGCTCACGGTCTGCCATCAGCTTTGTGTTGATGAACACATTCAGGCTTGCGGCCTGCAAGGCTGCCTTGCACAGAGCGGCTGCACAGCCTGCGTCCGAGACGGCCATCACGCTGCCCTTGACGGCGTATTCTTCCACCAGAGCAATGCCCTCGGCGCACTTTTCCATGATCTCAAGTGGCACGGCACAGGCGGCATCCAGTGCCTTTTCCAGCACGGCGGCTTTGTGTGCAGCCTGCTCTGGTGTGTCCTTGGGCAGGCCGTAGGCCGCAGCCAGCGGCGCAAAGGCATCGGCATCGGCCTGCACCAGCGCTTCCAGCTCTTTGCGCAGGGCATCGGCCTTTGTGTTCAGGGCCTGAATGTCTGCTTCCACGGCGGCATATTTCTTTTTGCCGGTGGTCAGGTTTCCCACCATATTGCCCAGCGCTACACCGGCAGCACCCACCAGCGCCGCCGTTCCGCCGCCGCCCGGCGTGGGGGCTTTGCTGGCCAGCTCTGCGAGAAATTTCTCACAGCTCAGCTTAGTCATTTCCATTTGTAAATACCCCTCTCTGTTACATAGGCATCCAGCCGCTGGTCGTGCTCGTCTACGGCAGCATGTTCCACCCGCTGTGCCTCAAATGCAATGCCGATCTTCACCGCGTTTTTGCAGCGGGGAAGATACCGGTCGTAATAGCCCTTGCCCATGCCGACCCGGAAGCAGTCTGCATCAAAAGCCGTGCAGGGTACAAGGACCAGATCCAGCGCTTCCGGCAGCAGAATCTCCGACCGGCTCAGGATGGGGGTGCGGATGCCGTACTGCCCCATCTCCCAGCCGTCCGGGCCGGGCACAGCGGCTGTAAGGGAATACGCCTCGCCGCACACCGGATAGGCCAGTGTTTTGCCCTGAGCTGCTGCTTCGGCGGCAAAGGCAGCAAGGTCGGCTTCAAAGCCAAACGCTGCGTACAGCAGGATGGTCTGCGCATTCTGCACGGCAGCCAGCTGCCAGAGGGATGCGCACAAAGCGGCATTTGCAGCCTTGCGTTCTTCCGGGCCGAGAGCCTTGCGTGCGGCACGGCCCGCTTTGCGCTGGGTCTGCTTTGCTTCGCTGACCGTCACCAGAGAACACCTCGCTTCATCTGAAGGTTGACTGACTTGAAAAATATACAAAAACGACACTGCATTTTTATACAAGTATAATAAACACTTCAGACGAAAAAAGCAAGCCTTTTGGCAAAATGGAAGTTGAAGATTCTACAGCTTTCTGCTATGATAAAAGAAAGCAATTCGGTTCGTGCGCGGAGCAGGGTGGCTTGAAGAGATCCAGAGATCCGGGGCTTTCTCCGGAAATTGAGAGGGGTAGAATATTATGTACAATGAAATGATGGACACCATCGGTCTGGTCAATACCGTTGATCCGGAGTTGGCCGCAGCCATGGATCGCGAGCTGAACCGTCAGCGCCAGAACATTGAACTGATCGCCAGTGAGAACATCGTCTCTCCCGCCGTCATGGCCGCAATGGGCAGCATCCTGACCAACAAGTACGCCGAGGGCCTGCCCGGCAAGCGCTACTATGGCGGCTGTGTCTATGTGGACGAGGTGGAGAACATTGCCATCGAGCGTGCCTGCAAGCTGTTCGGCGCAAAATATGCCAATGTTCAGCCCCACTCCGGTGCACAGGCCAATCTGGCAGTTTATTTTGCTCTGCTGGATCTGGGCGATACTGTCATGGGCATGGATCTGTCTCAGGGCGGCCATCTGACCCACGGTTCTCCGGTGAACATGTCCGGCAAGAACTATAACTTTGTCTCTTACGGTGTCAATGCCGACGGCGTGATCGACTATGCTGAGCTGGAAAAGCAGGTTAAGAAGGTGCGCCCCAAGCTGATCGTGGCCGGTGCATCTGCATATCCCCGTGCCATCGATTTTGAGAAGATCGCTGAGATCGCCCACGGCTATGGTGCATATCTGATGGTGGATATGGCCCACATTGCCGGTCTGGTGGCAGGCGGCTATCACCAGAGTCCTGTGCCGTATGCTGATGTTGTTACCACCACCACCCACAAGACCCTGCGCGGCCCCCGCGGCGGTCTGATCCTGACCAACAATCCCATTCTTGCAAAGCGCATCAATTCTGCCGTGTTCCCCGGCACCCAGGGCGGCCCGCTGGAGCATGTGATCGCCGCAAAAGCTGTCTGCTTTGGTGAAGCACTGAAGCCGGAGTTCAAGGAATATGCCCGCAAGATCGTGGAGAATGCACAGGCTCTGGCAGCAGAGCTGCAGGCCCGCGGCGTCAAGCTGGTGTCCGGCGGTACGGATAACCACCTCATGCTGATCGACCTGCGTGACGAGGAGTGCACCGGCAAGGAGCTGGAAGCACGTCTGGACAGCGTGCACATCACCGCCAATAAGAACACTGTCCCCGGCGAGACCCGCAGCCCATTCGTGACTTCTGGCGTGCGTCTGGGCACCCCGGCTGTTACCACCCGCGGCATGGGCGTGGCCGAGATGAAGGTGATCGCCGACTGCATCGCCGATTGCATCTGGCACTACGACGAGAAGAAGGACGAGATCAGTGACCGTGTGCTGAAGCTGACCCGGGATTTTCCTCTGTATCAGTAAATATCGCATTGTTTGAAAGAGGAAGCGCCTTCGGGTGCTTCCTCTTCCTTTTTTGCTGGGTTTGTGTTACCATAAACGCAAAGACAAAAGGAGAAATGACCATGAAGCGTACAGGGCTGTTACATCTATATTACGGTGATGGCAAGGGCAAGACCACCGCTGCCATGGGCCTTGCTTTGCGGGCCATGGGCAGCGGAAAGCGGGTGGTGATTCTGCAGTTCCTCAAAGGCGGCAAAAGCGGCGAGGTGCCGCTGCTGGAACAGCTGGGTGCAAAGGTGTACCGCGGCAAGGCGGGGCAGAAATTCGTGTTCCAGATGAACGAAGCGGAAAAGGAAGCCACCCGCCAGCTGCAGAATGCGAACCTCACAGCTGCCATGGCTGACCCTGCCGACCTGCTGATTTTGGACGAAGCAGGCAGCGCATGGGAACTGGATATGGTGGATAAAGCCCTGTTGCAAAAGGCCGTGCTGGAACGCCCGGCAGAGCAGGAATGCGTGCTTACTGCCCATGCTGCGCCGCAGTGGATGCTGGATGCCGCCGACTATGCCACGGAGATGAAGTGCCACCGCCACCCTTACCAGAGGGGAATTTCCGCCCGGCAGGGCATTGAATACTGACCCGGCAGCAGGATGCCGGGTGCATGAGTGAAAAGCGCAAAAACCGGGATGGGGTATTTTTCATCTTGCATTTAGCCCACTGGTGTGATATGATGAAGACAAGAAATCATGCGTGCATTTTCTGAGCAGACCCACCACAGAACAGGGAACCGCTCCGCACCGCTGCCGGGCAGTTCCCGACGGCGTTTTGTTTGAAACTGCGGTTAGTGCTTCCTAACAGATTCTGCGTCAACGGGCCGATGCGCGCAGAAGATCTGGAGGAGAATAAAATGATTGAAACGATCGTAAAAGTAGATGGTATGATGTGCGGCATGTGCGAGAGCCATGTCAACGAAGCCGTGCGCAAGGCCTTCCCGGAGGTAAAAAGGGTGTCGTCCTCGCAGGCAAAAGCCCAGACGGTGATCCACTCGGAACAGCCGCTGGACGAGCAGAAGCTGCGGGATGCCATCAATGCAACCGGCTATGAGGTCAAGGGCGTAAGCAGTGCACCTTACGAGAAAAAAGGCTTTTTCTCGTTTTTGAAAAAGTAAGCAAACCTTAACACACATAAGGGAGGCGTATCTGGATGAGGATTCTGGTTTACGGTGCGGGCGTTTTGGGCTGCGAGCTGGCCCATGTGCTGATGCAGAACAAAAAGAACGTTGTCACGCTGCTTGCACGCGGAGAGTGGAAGGAAATGATCGACCAGAAGGGTTTGATCATCCGCCACTGGGTGCAGCGCAAGACCACAACGGAACGGATCAAAACCGTGGACACTCTTGCCCCGGATGATTATTATGATCTCGTCTTTGTGGTCGTGCAGGCGGGCCAGCTGCCGGAGGTGCTTCCTGTGCTCAAGGCCAACAAGAGCCAGTATTTTGTGTTTGTGGGCAACAACCCGCAGGCAAAGCAGGTGCTGGAATTCATGCAGCGCCCGGCGGATAAGATCGCATTCGGCTTTCAGGGCACGGCAGGCCGCCGTGAACACGACCATGTGGTCAGTGTGTACGCCAGTGCTGGCATGACGGTGGGCGGTGCCACAACTCCGCTTTCTGGCACCTTCCGAACCCGGCTCAAGACCGCCTTTGACGGTGCAAAATACAAGCTGACCTTCTATGGCGATATGGATGAATGGCTCAAGTGCCACATTGCATTCGTTCTGCCGGCGTGCTATGTGTGCTATGCCTGCAACGGCGATCTGCACCGGGCCACCAAGCAGCAGCGCGGCGCCATTCTGGATGCCGCCTATGAAGCCTGCCTGATGCTCAAGGATGCGGGCATCCCGGTGAACGATGCCAACAACACCGATAATTTCCAGCCCGGCACATCGACCCGCCGTAAGATGGAAGCGATGGTGTTTACCATGACAAAAACACCGCTGGGCAGATTGTGCGTTTCGGATCACGCCATGCACGCAGTGTCCGAAATGAAGTATCTGGACGAAGCGTTCGATGCTCTGCGCAGGCAGACCGGCACGGCAATGCCCATGTGGGAAAAGCTGCGCAATGAAATGCCCTCGTGGGATAGCCTGCAGCAGAACCGGAAAGCAGCAAAATAAAACAAAAAAGAAGCAAAGGCACTGCCGCTCCTGTTTTGGGTGCGGCAGTGCCTTTTTGTTTGGGTCTCATTTATTCCAGAAGTCCTGCAGGGCAGCGGCCAGTTCTTCGCAGCTGCGCAGATAGCGGATATGCCGCCAGTGAGGAGGGAACAGCCGGGTGTATTCCTGCTGGGCAAACCGGTCATCCAGCAAAAGCACCGCACCTCTGTCTTCCGGCGTGCGGATCACGCGCCCTGCGGCCTGCAGTACCTTGTTCATGCCGGGATAGCGGTAGGCATAATCAAATCCAAAACCGTTCTGTGCGTCATAATAACGGCGCAGCATTTCCTGCTGCGGATTTACCTGCGGCAGGCCCACACCCACAATGGCGCACCCGATCAGGCGGCTGCCTGCAAGATCGACTCCCTCACCAAAGATGCCGCCCATCACGCCAAAACCCAGAAGCGTTTCGGCCGGGTCCGGCACAAACTGAGCCAGAAATTCAGCCCGAGCGGCATCATCCAGACGGCTTTCCTGCACAAGGGTGCGAATGCCCGGGTAACGTGCTGCAAAATCTTCGTGTACCTGCCGCAGATATGCGTAGCTTGGGAAAAAGGCAAAGTAGTTTCCCGTTCTGGCCTGCACCAGCCGGGCCAGTGCATCCGAAACTGCCTGCACGCTGGCTTCGCGGTCGCGGTAGCGGGTAGAGATATTCGGCAGGCAATACAGCCCCAGATTTTCAGCCGGGAAGGGACTGCCCAGTGCGACGGCACGTGCATCGCTGCAGCCCAGAACACTGCGGTAGAACGAGGGCGGAGCCAGTGTTGCACTGAACAGCGCTGCGCTGCGCCCTGCGGCAAGGCTGGCATCCACAAAAGGTGCCGGGTCCAGACACAGCAGCTGCAATTCAAGCTCTCTGCCGCGCGCGGTAAGCTGAGTGACAAAGTGGCTGTCGTATCGTTCGGCGGCACGGGTGATGTCCTGTACAGCAAAATAAAGCTCCAGCAACTGTGCATGTACTTCGGCATCCGGGTTCGCTTCCAGCCAGTCCTGCAAAGGTGCCTGTACGGCCCGTAGCGAACTGAGCAGGGCAGAGGGCGGCTCCTGCAAAAACACAGTACTGTCCTGTACATACAGCGGTTCGGGCAGTTCCAGTGCGGGGGCAGTGTTTTCAGGCAAAAGACTGGTCTGTGCCGGGTCTGCGGCATCGGTCTGGCTGCTGTGCCGGGGTGCAAGCTGTATGCAGGCTTTCCGGGCTTCCAGCAGGGCTTTGTCTGCTTTGGTCAGAGCGGTCTTTAAAGCACTTTTGCCCTTGCCCAATGCGCGTTTTGCCTCGGTCAGGCTGCTTTTACAAAAGCGTGCAGAATACATTGCTCTGGCTCTGTCGGGCAGATTATGTGCTTCATCGACCAAAAACAACCAGTCGCCGGAAGAATCAAAGAACCGCTTCAGGTGCACCACCGGATCGAACAGGTAATTGTAATCCCCAATGACCACATCGCACCACTCGCTCAGGTCTAGCCCCAGTTCAAAGGGACACACCGAAAAACGCTTTGCCGCCCCGGCCAGCGCTGCGCGGTCAAAGCTGCCGGTACCGTCCAGCAGAGCTGTCAGCGCATCCTTGATGCGGTCGTAGTAGCCGTTGGCGTAGGGACAAAGCTCCGGCAGGCAGGCGGGATGTCCCTCTGCGTCCGGATGCAGGCAGACCTTTTCCTTGGCGGTCAGCGTCACACTGCGCAGGGCAAGCTCTGGCTGTGCCGTATGCAGCCGGGTCAAGGCATCCTCGGCGGCAGTCTGGGTCGTGTTGCGGGCCGTGAGATAGAACAGCTTTTCTCCGTTGCCTTCGCCCATGGCTTTCAGCGCGGGGAAAAGCGCGCTCATGGTCTTGCCAATGCCGGTAGGAGCCTGACAGAACAGCCGCGTACCGCCCTTGCAGTCGGCGGTCTTGCCAGCGCGGCAGGCGCGGTAGATCTCGCCCGCCATAGCCCGCTGTCCGGGCCGGTACTGCGCAAACGGGAACTGCAGTGCCGCAAGGCTCTGAGTACGCTTTACATCCCACTCTATCCGGCGCTGCGCCCACGGAGCATACTGGCACAATAATTTGTCAAGAAATTCATCCAGCTCCTGCTGCGTAAAGCGGCGGATAAAGCGGATGATCTGATCGGTGTCTATCTGATAATAAGTCAGCCGGACGTTCAGTTCCGGCAGGCTTTGCTGTGTGGCATAAATGGCACCGTACACCATGCCCTGTGCCCAGTGGCAGGGGTTCATATCCTCAGTGATCTCTTCCGGCGGCACAGCGGTGGTCTTGATCTCGTCAATGACTACCGTGCCAGTCTCATCGGTAAAAATGCCGTCAGCCCGGCCCTCAAGGGTAAAAGTGATGTCCTCTGCCTGCCGCTCTACGGAGAGAAATACCTCAGCCTGATAGCCGTCTCCGGCAGCTTTTTGCAATTTGCGGTGGATGTGGGCACCTTCCAGTGCACGGTCAAACCCCGTAAACCGGCTGTCAATGCTGCCGGTCCGCAGCAGAAATTCCACCAGCTGCCGGATGGGCAGATGAACCGTTGCCAAAGCATTTCACCTCCGCTTTTGGGATACACTGACGAACCGGTAATTTCTCTTCAGACACGATTCGGGCCATTCCATCGCCCGTCCTATTGCCTCACGGCAACAGGGTCCCACCCCAGCGGACGGTCTTCAGAGAAACTCCCGGTTCGTCGAAGTAAACTGATTATTTCAGGCCGAACATCTCCATGCATTCTGCTGCCGCTTCATCCACTTTGCCAAAATCCACCGCTGCACGGTAATAGGTCTCCAACTCATCGTGGCAGCTCTTGGCCTGTGCCATCAGGGCACTGGCCTGTTCCAGCAGTTCGGCGGCAGCACGCTCGTTAAAGCGCAGCCGTGCCCGGTACGCTGCCAGATTTTCCCTGTCAAGGAAGCGGGTGCACCGCACAGCCTGCACACTGGGCAGATGCACCGGATGCCAGCGATTATCCGTCAGGAAGGCAAGCTTCAGCTCCGGGATCAGGATATGGTCGATCTTATCCTCCGGGTGCATGGCGCATGGACAGGTAATAATGTGGTAGCCCCGCGTCAGGGCTTCGGCGCGGATCAGCTCCAGCAGCAGGCGGGACACCGCGCCGTAGTCATCCCGGAACACGATAAACTTATCCGCCAATGCCTGTGCAGTGCCCTGATAAAACACTTCACCCTTGGGGGTGACGGCGGAAAGCAGGCGCAGCTCTTCGCTGCCAATGCCTTCCGTGCGCGGCATCACCCGGGTGCACAGCCGTTTGACATAACGGCGCACCTTGTCAAAATTGGCGCTGCAGGCTTCGGCGCGGCGGCTGTCCAGCAAAAGGCTGCCTGCCGATGCAATATATCGTGCAGCGCGGCTGCGCAGCAAGGCGTTGCGGGCAAACAGCGCCTTGACCTCATCGGTGCACTGGTGCAGCTTTTCTGCATCGATGGTGTGGTACAAACTCACCACCACTTCGTCCGCACCGGGAGCATCCGGCTCCACCACATGGGGCGCAGTGGCATCCACGATAGCCCTGTGCTGCCCGGGCAGGATCACGCCGTCCAGACTGTCCGGGTCGCTGGCACAGTGGATGCGCTGCGTCAGTTCGCCGCGCTGTTCGGCAGCACGGGCAAGCCGCTTCATCAGGGTGGATTTGCCGCAGCCCGGCCCGCTTTTGATCAGGTACATCTGCATACCGGGTTCGTGGCGCAGCGGTTCAAAATAGCCCTTGAAACCGGCAGGCGTTGTGGCACCCAGAAAGAAATCAATGGAATCATGTCGTGCAGTTTCCATAATCGAACACCTCTCTTTTTGTTTTAGAGTATGCAAAAGGAAGGTGTTTGGTTCTTGCAGCGGGAATGATTCAGTCTTTATGATAGGTATGTTTGCACACCGTTTCAATGTTGTCCCGCAGGGCAGTAAAATCAGCAAAGGCTGCAGGCTTGTTCTGCGGGCTGCGCAGCAGAGCGGCAGGGTGGAAGGTACCCATGAACAGGATGCCGCCCTTTTCGTACAGCTGGCCATGCTCCTTGGTCACGGAGAAATCCTTTCGGATCATCCGCTGGGCGGCAATGCGGCCAAGGCAGACCACGATCTTTGGCTTCAGCAGGCGGAACTGCTCCCGCAGCCAGGGCATACAGGCTTCGCTCTCAGCAGGCTGGGGGTCACGGTTCTGCGGCGGGCGGCATTTGACGATGTTTGCAATATAGCAGTTCTTCGTGCGGTCAAGGTCGATGGCAAACAGATATTTGTCCAGCAGCTGGCCGCTGCGCCCCACAAAGGGCAGACCCTGCTCATCCTCATTCTGGCCGGGGCCTTCGCCCACAAACAGAACTTCGGCATCTTCCACACCCTGACCGAACACCACATTGGTGCGGGTCTTGCACAGCTCGCAGCGGGTGCAGGCAAGACAGCTTGATCTTAATGTTTCCCAATCCATGGCGGCTTGATCTCCTCTTGAAACGGTATGATACTTAATTCACAAATCGGAACAGCTTTTCTCCTAAAATAATAGTACAAAATCTAGGATGGTACGATGCATTGCATGAAGTGACGAATCCACTCAATGCCTCTTTTAGTATACGACTTTTCGGCAACATCATCAATACAGTGGCCGACAATCTTTTTAATGACATGCTCATCCACACCGGCTTTCTTTGCCGTGGTGACGAACTGAACACGACCATCATGAGGACGATGCCGGGGGGATAAGGCTTAAAGCATTCACGACGAATGCGTTGCCCTTTCTGTGTGTGTTGGCTGGCGACTTAACGATACCACATGACGATTCACTCGTCATGGATGTGGAGAAATCACACGATAATACGTTGCTTTATCAAAATAATAAACAAAGAGTATCTCCACGTGTTGATTTTGAATCAATCTACAGTGATGATTGAAAACGATTACACATGCAGATTTCAAAGCACTTATACAAATTGTATCCGCTTTCTCTTTGCAGAGCGCGGCTG
>OGYN01003683.1_pt1 | contig 10174 bp, 9 predicted proteins | sample 1576551 | NCBI WGS metagenome assembly OGYN01 (sample SAMEA3541589, study PRJEB24748) | human gut metagenome | biome: human gut; feature: human-associated habitat; material: faeces | place: China | collected 2012 | reverse complement strand
CGCCTGCGGCGGTCGCTTGCGACATCTACATTGTACGCCGCAGTGCGCATCCTGAGCGGAGCGTTTGTTATATATTAGGAAAGTACTTTCCTAATATATAACAAAAGGCGCATCTGCCATGACGGTAGCAGATGCGCCTGAAAATTCTATTCTCTATTTATAATTAAGCGATAGAGTCAACAGCTTTGGAAAGACGAGCGATCTTTCTGGAAACTGTTTTCTTGTGATAAACACCCTTGCTTCCAGCTTTGGAAATCTCAACGATTGCTGTGTGAAGAGCAGCCTTAGCAGCCTCTACATTCTTCTCAGCTACAGCTGTCTCTACTTTCTTTACAGCTGTTTTAACCTTAGATTTGATTGCTTTGTTTCTAGCAGCTTTTGTCTCTGTTACTAAAATTCTTTTCTTTGCAGATTTAATATTAGCCAATGTGTGCACCTCCAAAATATTCTATCATATGATTTTCAAATGTGATTCATGTGTTCAATAGACTCGGACACGGACGTTCTATCGAAACATACTCATTTATTCTAGTCCAACAAACGTGTTCTGTCAATACATATTTTACAAAAAAATGCTAAAAATAGGCTGTAATAAGACAAATTATGGTTACTGTTCACTCCCGTGTCAATCACTCCGCTGATTGACACGGAGAAAAGGGAGGCTATGATGAAAAACTACAGTGTGCGTACAGATCTTGCACTTGAGGAGAAGGAACGTTTTGCATCTGACAATGTAGAAGTGCAGGGAGTTGTTCTGGAGGAAGAGTATGACGAGGAGAATGAGATCCGGCTGACCCGTGTGGTGATCGAGACGGAGAATGGAGCGAAGATCATGGGAAAACCGACAGGCATTTATCTGACACTGGAATCTCCGGATCTAGCATTGGAGGTGGAAGAAAATAGCAGGGTATTGCAGGAACGGATCTGTGATTGCATCCGGGAATTGATTTTTCATAAAATTTCCTGTGAAGATGGAAAAGAATTAAAGATTCTTTTTGTCGGGCTCGGTAACAGAGCGGTGACACCGGATGCGCTTGGCCCTTATGTTGCAGATCATCTGGAGGTAAACCGGCATATAGTAAAAGAATACGGAAAATATGCGATGCGTACGGAGCAATTGATTGTTCTTAGTGCAATTGTTCCCGGCGTGATGGGACAGACGGGGATGGAAACGGCGGAGGTTGTCCGTGGAATTGTCCATGAGACGAAGCCGGATCTGATCCTTGCAGTGGATGCACTTGCTGCGCGAAACAGCAGACGATTGAACCGGACGATCCAGATTGCCGATACAGGAATTCATCCGGGTTCCGGTGTTGGAAATTACAGGAATGCAATGACGGAAGAATCTCTGGGGGTTCCTGTGATTGGGATCGGAGTGCCTACGGTTGTTGATGCGGCAACGATCGTCAATGATACGATGGAGAATTTCATCACTGCACTGGAGCAGTCGCAGGCATTAAGGAGTACAGGAGAGATTTTGCGCTCTTATAGTGTGGCGGAAAAATATGAGTTTGTAAAAGAACTGATCTCCCCACATTTAAATGGAATGTTTGTGACACCAAAGGATGTGGATGAAATGGTTCATCAGATCAGTCATACGATAGCAGCGTCCTTGAATCTTCTTTTTTCTGATATAAATGCAGGAGAAAGTGAATAGAATGATAGAAATGAGCGGAAGGACTCTGCAATGCGTGTGTATAAGAAAAAAACAATCCGACGTATGAAATGGTATGGGGTGATTCTGGTTTTGTCAGGTATTCCGTTAGGAATTGGGATGGGCCGGTCATTGGAAGAGGGGAGAACATTTTTATTAGAAGAAAGTCAGACTTATGCGCAGAAATTGTACTTTCCGCTTTTTTCTTATCAGAAAGAACAGGAATCAGAAAGGGAAGAGATCTTCAGGCTTCCACTTCATGTGTGGATGCCGTTGGCAGGATATCTGGAAGATCAGACAGAAAAAAGGGGAAAGGAAGAACCGGCGGAAGTATTGGAAGATGAGGAGACGATCGCATGGATTCTTCAGTGTCAGGCAAATGATGAACATGCGGTAGATGAAGAGGGAAAACTGGTCGGAGCAGAGCCGGCAACTCAGGAAAGTGCTGTAGAACAGCCGGTTCCGGGAATGGATCTTTCTATTGAGCGGCTGCGTGATTTTGAATATCTGACAAGCAATCTTTATACGATAGACAGTTCTACAATGATCGGACCGGAGCAGCTTAATGTGGATGATCTTTTAAACCGGAGTATGAAGATAGATCAAAGTACAGGAGGTCCGAAAATTTTGATCTTTCATACGCATTCACAGGAAGAATTTGCCGACTCCATACCGGGTGATCCATCTACAAGCATCGTTGGGATTGGGGAATATCTGACGCAGTTATTAAATGCGGATGGGATTGAGACGCTTCATGACAGCGGAGTGTATGATATTATTAATGGGAAGCTTGACCGCAGCAGAGCATATGAGAATGCAGAAAGTGCAGTGAGGCCGATTCTGGAAGCGAATCCGACGATTGAAGTTGCAATCGATCTTCACAGAGACGGTGTAAATGCGGACACACATCTGGTAACGGAAGTGAATGGAAAACCGACTGCGAAGATCATGTATTTTAATGGATTGAGCAGGACACGGACAAATGGCGATATTGCCTATCTGTATAATCCATATATCCAGGATAATCTGGCGTTCTCCCTGCAGATGCAGATTGCATCGGAACAGTATTACCCGGGATTTGCAAGGCATATTTATCTGAAAGCTTACCGTTATAATCTTCATCTGCTGCCAAAGTCTCTGTTGATCGAAGCAGGGGCGCAGACAAATACGGTGGAAGAGATGAAGAATGCAATGGAGGTACTGGAACGGACATTAAAGAGGGTAGTTACAGAATAAACGGTTGTCGGACAGTTACAGTCCTCTCCTGTCAGAAGAAGGTTGACAGAACAGAACATATGAGCGAAAAAGAAGTTGAAAATCAGATGGTTAAATGATATCATACTTGTTGATTGACTGTATAGAACAGTTTGAGTTCGAGAAAGAAGGAGAAAGAGTAATGGCGGGAAATAATACATACGATGCAGGGAGTATCGCGGTATTGGAAGGTCTTGAGGCAGTACGGAAACGCCCGGGAATGTACATAGGAAGTGTTTCTACAAAAGGACTGAATCATCTGATCTATGAGATCGTGGACAATGCAGTAGATGAGCACCTGGCAGGATTCTGCAGTGAGATCCAGGTGACATTGGAAAAAGACGGATCTGCAACCGTTTCAGATAACGGTCGTGGAGTTCCGGTTGATATGCATCAGAAGGGTGTATCTGCGGCTCGTCTGGTTTATACGACACTCCATGCAGGTGGTAAGTTTGATGATTCTGCATATAAGACAAGTGGTGGACTTCACGGAGTAGGTTCCTCTGTTGTAAATGCTCTTTCTACTTATATGGATGTGAAGATCAGCAGGGATGGATTTGTTCATCATGACCGGTACGAGAGAGGAATCCCGGTGATCGAACTGGAAGATGGACTTCTTCCTAAGATCGGAAAGACGAGAAAGACGGGAACAACGGTAAATTTTCTGCCGGACGATACGATCTTTGAGAAGACGAAGTTCAAAGCGGAAGAGGTTAAGAGCCGTCTGCATGAGACTGCGTATCTGAATCCGAATCTGACGATTGTGTTTGATGATAAGAGAGAGGGAAGTGTTGAGCACATCGTTTATCACGAACCGGAAGGAATCATTGGATTTATCCAGGATCTGAACCGTAAGAAAGAAGTACTTCATGACCCGGTTTATTTTAAAGGGGAAGCAGATGGGATTGAAGTAGAGGTAACACTGCAGTATGTGAATGAGTTTCATGAGAATGTACTTGGATTTTGTAATAATATTTATAATGCAGAGGGCGGAACACATCTGACAGGATTTAAGACAACCTTTACAACTGTCATGAACCAGTATGCGAGAGAGATAGGAATCCTGAAAGAAAAGGATGCAAATTTTACCGGTGCAGATATCCGTAACGGAATGACTGCAATTGTATCCATTAAGCACCCGGATCCGAGATTTGAGGGGCAGACGAAGACAAAGTTGGATAACCCGGATGCGGCGAAAGCAGTCAGCAAGGTAACAGGAGAAGAGATTGTTCGTTTCTTTGATCGAAATCTGGATACACTTAAGACAGTTCTTTCCAGTGCGGAGAAAGCTGCGAAGATCCGCAAGACAGAAGAGAAGGCAAAGACCAATCTCCTGACAAAGCAGAAGTATTCTTTTGACAGTAACGGAAAGCTGGCAAACTGTGAGAGCAGAGATCCGAAGAAGTGTGAGATCTTTATCGTCGAGGGAGATTCCGCCGGCGGTTCTGCGAAGACAGCGAGAAACAGAAATTATCAGGCAATTCTTCCGATCCGTGGTAAGATCTTAAATGTTGAGAAAGCAAGTATTGATAAGGTACTTGCCAATGCAGAGATCAAGACGATGATCAATGCATTTGGCTGCGGATTTTCTGAAGGATACGGAAATGACTTTGATATTACAAAGTTGAGATATGATAAGATCATCATCATGGCCGATGCCGATGTCGATGGTGCACATATTTCTACCTTATTGCTCACCTTATTCTATCGCTTTATGCCGGAGCTTATTTTTGAAGGACATGTATATATTGCAATGCCGCCACTTTATAAGGCAATGCCAAAGAGTGGAGAAGAAGAGTATCTGTATGATGATAAGGCACTGGAACGTTATAGAAAGACACATACAGGTCCGTTCACACTTCAGCGTTACAAAGGTCTTGGAGAGATGGATGCGGAGCAGCTCTGGGAGACAACACTGGATCCGGAGAGACGTATGTTGAAACGAGTAGAGATTGAGGATGCCCGAATGGCTTCGAGTGTAACGGAGATGCTGATGGGAACTGAAGTACCGCCGCGTCGTAATTTTATCTATGAAAATGCGACAGAGGCAGAACTGGATATCTAAGGAGAAGAAGAATGAGTAATGAATCACAGATCATAAGGACAGAATATTCTGATCTTATGAAGAAATCTTATATTGATTATGCGATGAGTGTTATTATCGCCAGAGCACTTCCGGATGTCCGTGATGGTCTCAAGCCGGTTCAGCGTCGTACACTTTATGATATGTACGAGCTTGGTATCCGTTATGATAAGCCTTATCGTAAGAGCGCACGTATCGTCGGAGATACGATGGGTAAATATCATCCGCATGGAGACAGTTCCATCTACGATTCTCTTGTAGTAATGGCGCAGGACTTCAAGAAGGGACAGGTTCTTGTTGACGGGCACGGTAATTTTGGATCCATTGAGGGAGACGGAGCTGCTGCGATGCGTTATACAGAGGCGCGCCTTACGAAGTTCACGCAGGAAGTATGTCTGGCCGATCTGGATAAGAATGTTATTGATTTTGGCCCGAACTTTGATGAGACGGAGAAGGAACCGCTTGTGCTTCCGATGCGTGTGCCGAACCTTCTGATCAATGGTGCGGAAGGAATTGCAGTCGGTATGGCGACAAGTATCCCGACACATAATCTCTGTGAAGTGGTCGATGCGGTCAAGGCATATATGAAGAATGACAAGATCACTACAAAGCAGCTGATGAAATATATCAAAGGACCGGATTTCCCGACCGGAGGAATTGTGGTTAATAAGGATGATCTTCCGGCAATCTATGAGAGCGGACAGGGGAAGATCAAGCTGCGCGGAAAAGTGGAAGTGGAAGAATTAAAAGGAGGCAAGAAGCAGCTTGTGATCACAGAGATCCCATACACGATGATCGGAGCCGGAATCGGAAAGTTCTTAAACGATGTTTGCAATCTTGTGGAATCCAAGAAGACGACAGATATCGTTGATATTTCAAACCAGTCTTCAAAAGAAGGAATCCGTATCGTAATCGAATTGAAGCGTGGTGCGGATGTTGAGAACCTGAAGAACATGCTTTATAAGAAGACACGTCTGGAAGATACCTTTGGCGTAAATATGCTGGCGGTTGCGAATGGCAGACCGGAGACTTTAAGTCTGAAACAGATCATAGAACATCATGTGGATTTCCAGTTTGAGCTTGCAACGAGGAAATATACAACTTTGCTTGGCAAAGAGCGGGAGAAGAGTGAAGTTCAGGAAGGTCTGATCAAAGCATGTGATGTGATCGACCTGATCATTGAGATCTTAAGAGGAAGTAAATCTGTAAAAGATGCGCGTGCCTGTCTGGTAAACGGTGAGACGGAAAACATTAAGTTCAAGTCTGCGATTTCCAAAAAGATGGCGGCAATGCTCCGTTTTACAGAACGTCAGGCAACGGCAATTCTGGAGATGCGTCTTTATCGTCTGATCGGTCTGGAGATTGAAGCACTTCAGAAAGAACATGAGAAGACATTAGAAAATATTGCCCGTTATGAAGATATTTTAAATAACTATGATTCCATGGCAGGCGTGATCATGGAAGAGCTTGACAGTTATAAAAAAGAATTCGGAAGAAAGCGTCGTACCGTTGTGGAGAATGCAGAAGAAGCTGTTTTTGAAGAAAAGAAGATTGAAGAGCAGCAGGTTGTCTTTCTGATGGATCGTTTTGGTTATGCGAAGACAGTGGATACCGGAGTCTATGAACGGAATAAAGAAGCAGCAGACAAAGAAAACAAATACATTGTGCATTGTATGAACATTGGAAAACTCTGTCTGTTTACAGATGAAGGCAAGATGCATCAGGTGAAGGTGCTTGACCTTCCGCATGGCAAGTTCAGAGACAAAGGGATTCCGATTGATAATGTAAGTAATTATTCAAGCAGTGAAGAGCAGATTGTTATGATCTGTGAAGAAGAGCAGATGCGTTATTCAAAATTATTGTTTGCAACGGCACAGGGAATGATCAAGCGTGTGGATGGAAGTGAGTTCCAGGTATCCAAGCGCACGATCGCGGCAACAAAGCTGCAGGAAGAAGACAGGCTTGTCGTAGTGAAGGTTGTGACGGAACAGCAGAATGTTGTCCTTCAGACGAAGAACGGATATTTCCTGAGGTTTTTATCTGCGGATGTTCCGGAGAAGAAAAAAGCAGCTGTCGGTGTCAGAGGAATTAAGCTTCAGAAGAAGGATGAATTAGAAGAAGTTTATCTTTTTGAAGAAGGAACAGAGACGAAGATTACTTATGGAGAAAAGACAGTTTCACTGAACCGCCTGAAACTGGCGAAACGGGATGGAACAGGAACCAAAAGCCGCTAGAAGTCTTGCCGAAAGCGGAGACGGTGAAGAAAGAAAAAGTCAAGGGGATTTCTAAGGTATTGTAAGAAAATGTGCAAAAACCCCTTGATTTCCTCAAAGAAAAGTGCTAGAGTAAATATAGTTACATAAGGAATTGGCAGAAGAGTGGACGAAAGTTCACTCTTCTTTGGTGATATGGAGAATTCTTTATGAATCAGATCACAAACTATATTATAGAAGAAAAGGAGTTTGACGCAGCGTGTCCAGAAGAGAAGATTATGAACAGCAGACAGAAGCACTTCTCGAGCCTATCGTAGAGGAACTCGGGTTTGAGCTGGTAGATGTAGAATATGTGAAAGAAGGAGGTACCTGGTACCTTCGCGCGTATATTGACAAACCAGGCGGAATTGCCGTGGATGACTGTGAGGCAGTCAGCAGGAGATTCTCCGATATCCTTGATGAGAAGGATTATATTGAAGACTCCTATATCTTTGAAGTAAGTTCTCCGGGACTTGGAAGACCACTTAAGAAAGAGAAGGATTTTAAGAGAAATCTTGGAGAAGAAGTAGAGATCCGCACATACCGTGCAATCGACCGACAGAAAGAGTTCGTCGGAATTTTAAAGAGTTATGATGAGAATACAGTGACCATCACATACGAAGATGAGACAGAGCAGACATTTGACAGAAAAGAAATCGCTTTGATCCGTCAGGCTTTGGATTTTTAATTTAGGAGGAAAGAAAAATGAACACAGAATTACTCGAAGCATTGGATATTCTTGAAAAAGAGAAAAACATCAGCAAGGATGTCATGTTGGAGGCCATTGAAAATTCACTTTTAAGTGCATGTAAGAACCATTTCGGAACATCCGATAATATTAAGATCGTTATGGACCGCAACACATGTGACTACTCTGTATACGCAGAGAGAGAAGTTGTTGAAGAAGTATTTGATCCTGCAATCGAGATCAGTCTTGAGGATGCAGAGAAGATCAATCCGGCACTTCATATCGGAGATATCGCACAGGTTGAGCTTCATTCCAAGGAATTCGGACGTATTGCAACACAGAATGCAAAGAACCTGATTCTTCAGAAGATCAGAGAAGAAGAGCGCAAAGCAGTATTTGATCAGTATTTCGAGAAAGAGAAGGATATCGTAACAGGTATTGTACAGCGTTATATTGGCAAGAATATCAGTGTGAATCTTGGGAAAGCAGATGCGATCCTTACAGAGAACGAACAGGTGAAAGGAGAGCATTTCGAGCCGACAGAGCGTATTAAGCTTTATATCGTAGAAGTTAAGAACACACCAAAGGGACCAAAGATCCTTGTATCCCGTACACATCCGGAACTTGTAAAACGTCTGTTTGAATCAGAGGTTGCAGAGGTAAAGGACGGAACAGTTGAGATCAAGAGCATTGCCCGTGAGGCTGGTTCCCGTACAAAGATGGCTGTATGGTCTAACGATCCGAATGTTGATCCGGTCGGAGCTTGTGTTGGTATGAACGGTGCAAGAGTAAATGCAGTCGTAAAAGAGCTTCGTGGTGAGAAGATTGATATCATTAACTGGGATGAGAATCCGGCACTTCTGATTGAGAATGCACTCAGCCCTGCGAAGGTTATTTCTGTTATGGCTGATCCGGATGAGAAGGTTGCAGGAGTTATCGTTCCTGATTATCAGCTTTCACTTGCAATCGGTAAAGAAGGCCAGAATGCAAGACTTGCAGCCCGTCTGACAGGATACAAGATCGATATCAAGAGTGAGACACAGGCAATTGAGTGTGGAGATCTTCCGGAGAACTACATGGAGCAGATGGGTATGGTCGGAGAAGAAGGCTATACAGTCGGAGAAGAGGAAGAAGAGTACGATGATGTTCCGGCAGATGCAGCTGATGAAGACGGAGCAGATGAGATTGAATTCGTTGAGACAGACGAAGAGTAAGATCTGAGGGAGTGAATTGTTTGGCAGTAAAGAAGAAAGTACCTATGCGTAAATGTGTAGGCTGCGGCGAGATGAAACCAAAGAAGGAACTGATTCGGATCCTCAGAACAGAGGAAGAAGAATTTGTCATTGACACAACCGGAAAGAAAAACGGACGTGGAGCGTATCTCTGTCCGCAGAAGGCATGTTTTGAGCAGGCTGTGAAGAACAGAGGACTGGAGCGTTCCTTTAAGCAGGCAATACCGCAGGAAGTATATGAACGGCTGGAAAAGGAGATGGATGAGATTGGCTAGAGATAAAGTACTGTCTCTGATCAGTCTGGCAACGAAAGCGGGGCGCTGCGCAAGCGGTGAATTTATGACAGAAGGACAGACGAAGTCCGGAAGAGCAAGCCTTGTAGTTGTTGCAGAAGACGCTTCAGATAATACAAAGAAAAAATTCCGTGATATGTGTGAATTTTATAAAGTTCCAATGATAGTTTACGGAGATAAAGATACCTTGGGGCATGCGATGGGAAAACAATTCCGTGCATCTCTGGCGATATTAGACGAAGGATTTGCAAAAGGAATATTAAAAGAACTGAAATCCCGTACCTGATGAATGGGAGTAGAAGACAAAGGTTCCCCGTTGATTGCTTAAAGGAGGTAGATTTATATGGCAGATGAGAAGATGCAGAATGAAAATAAAAAGAGTTTAAACACCAGGGAGGATAACGTGGCAGAAGATATTAGAAGAGAAGCAGCAGGCAAAGATGCTGAGATGGCTGCAGATAAAACAAGAGAAAAAGAGGGCGCTCCAAAGAAGAAAAATCTTGCATTTGTAGTTCGCCCACAGAATTCAAAGAACAGCAGCAGACTGCAGGGAAAACGTCCGGGACAGGGACGTCAGGGACAGAACCAGGGTCGTCCAAACGGTGAGGGCAAACGTCCGGCAGCAGGACAGAGCCGTCCGAACGGTGAAGGAAAACCGGCTCGCACAGAGAAACCGGCAGCAAGAAGCGAAAGACCGGTTCGTGCAGCAGAGGACAGA
>OGYN01003679.1_pt1 | contig 10183 bp, 8 predicted proteins | sample 1576551 | NCBI WGS metagenome assembly OGYN01 (sample SAMEA3541589, study PRJEB24748) | human gut metagenome | biome: human gut; feature: human-associated habitat; material: faeces | place: China | collected 2012 | reverse complement strand
TGTAGCCGATCAGCACGGTCCAGACATAGGCGCAGGTCTTGGGGATCATCAGCATCCCGATCAGCGGGACGGCGTCCGCCCACAGCACCACCGGAATATAAAAGCCGAAGCTCAGCACGATGGTGAGCCACATCCAGCGGAACGGTATAGCTTTCAAAAGCGGAAGAATCAGAATCTGCTGTACAGCACCCGGCAGAGAAACGCGGCAAAAAGATCGGGCGGCTCCCGCTCCTCCTTGTTCAGCCAGACGCACACCATGCGGAAAGCGCCGAAGGTCAGAAAGTTATAGACATACGCAAGCTCCGCTTCGCTGTTGCTGCCGGAGAGCATTTTGCGCGCGCTTTCCTTCAGGCTGTCCATGGCAAACAGCTTGTGGGCGAATGCCGGGTCAACGTTGTTGTTGATGATCAGGCGGGCAAATTCCAAATTCTCCTCCAGATACCGGCAGGCGGCGGTGATGATTTTCTCCGGTTCGGTTTCATGGCGCTCGATGGCTTTTGCGATAAAGTCCAGCATATCCTTTTCCATATCGGTCAGCAGATCGAACTGACTTCCGTAATACTTATAAAATGTCGTTCGGTTCACGTCGGCTCTTTCACAAAGCTCCCGAATGGAAATGTGGTATATGTCCTGTTCCTTCAGCAGCTCGATCAGCGCGGCCTTCAGCAGGCGCTTTGTCATCGCAATGCGGCGATCCTCTTTTTTCTCCATGGCAGCCTCCTAAAAATGAATTTTTTTTGAACCCTCAACATTTCCCAACGGTGTGTTGATTTTTATTCCATACCGAAAGAACTGTCGGTTGAATAATCAACATGTGTTCATCATAATGAAACAAACGGAAAAAGTCAAGAAGGGTAATGCGCCATGAAAAAGCTTGCAGAGTTTCTTATAAACCGCCGCCGCGTTCTCACTGCCGTCATGCTTGCGCTGACGGCAGTTTGTGCCGTTCTCGCGCTGCGCGTTCCGATCAACCGGGATCGGACAAAATATCTTGCGGACAGCTCCGAAATGAAGCAGGGGCTTTCCATTATGGAGGACGTCTTCCCCGAGTCCGATGAGACGGCGTCGATCCGCGTGATGTTCGATGATCTGACCGCCGATCAGATATCCGAAATCAAAGCGCAGCTGGAAGCTATACCGAACGTAAGCGGCGTCGCGTACGAAGCCGGCAGCGAGGAATACAATAAGGACAATCACACGCTCTTCGTTGTGAACAGCCGGTACGATTACGACACCGACGAGGAGCACGCGATCGAAGCCGCTATCGAAGAGGGCTTCACCGGCTATACGATGGCGTATGAGAATAACGATGTCCCGGCAACGGAGCTTCCGCTCTGGGTCGTCGTTCTTGCGCTGACGCTTGCCGTTATCATTTTGCTGGTCATGTCCGATTCATGGCTGGACCCCGTGCTGTTTCTCGTCACCATCGGCGTCGCCGTCGTGCTCAACATGGGAACGAACATCCTGTTCCCGTACGTCGATGAGATGACCGCAACGGTCGGGCCCATTTTGCAGCTCGTGCTCTCCATGGACTATTCCATCATTTTGATGAATCGCTACCGGCAGGAAAAGGTCACGCACAGCGACAAGGTTTCTGCCATGAAAACGGCGCTCGCCGGTTCGGTTTCCTCCATCGCCTCCAGCTCGCTTACCACGGTCGTGGGATTGCTGGCGCTCGTGTTTTTGAGCTTCAAGCTCGGGCCGGAGCTCGGCATCGTGCTTGCCAAGGGCGTATTCATCAGCATGCTCTGCGCCTTCACCGTCCTCCCCGCGATGATCCTTGCAATGGACCCGCTGCTGGAAAAAACGAGAAAAAAATCGCCGCATGTTCCGATGGCGCGCTTCTCAAGGCTCAGCTATAAGACGAGATACGCCATGCCCGCCGTTTTTGCCGCGCTTTTTATCGCTTCCTTTATATTGCAGGGCTATACGCAGATCGTCTTCACGGAGGAAAACGACGACCCGCTGGCGAATGTGTTCCCGAAGAAGAACACCGTTGCGGTGGTTTACCGCAACGAGGACGAAGCGAAAATCGACAGCGTCATCTCCGAACTGGAAAAGGACGAGCGGGTTTCCGATATTCTCGGCTATGCCAACACGCTCGGCAAGGAGATGACCGCCGAGGACATGGGCAAGGCCGTCGCCGAATTGAGCGCCGATGCGGAGCCCATCGGCGATAACCTCCTCCGTATGCTCTATTTCATCGCGGAGGACCGGAAAATGCCCGTGATAACGGCGTCTGACTTTATTAATTTTATAACCGACACCGTTCTTCCGGACAAAACCATCGGCAAGCACCTTGACGCCGCGCTGCGGGACAACGCGGAGCAGTTCCGAACGCTTGCCGACCGCACACGCCTGACCACCGCGATTTCCGTTGACGAAATGGCGGAGCTCTTCGGCATAGACCGGGCGCGTGTCGAGAAGCTCTATCTCTACTATACGATCCAAAACGGCGTTGCGGACAGCGGCACAATGACGCTGCCGGTCTTTGTGGATTATGTGCTCAATTCCGTGGCGGCAAACGAAACCTACGGCTCGATGGTGAGCGCCTCGGCAATTGCTTCCCTCCGGCAGCTGCAAACCTATACGAATACCAATACCGTTCTGGCGGCGCGCAGCGCGGCCGATCTGGCCGCGCTGATCGGGGCGGACGAGAGCACGGTGAATACCGTGTTTATTCTCGATAACGCGGGCGACGTCAGCGCGCAAACTATGAGTCTGCCCGAATTCAGTTCGTTTTTGTGCGGCAGTCTGCTGCAGGATGCGCTGTTCAGCACATATTTTGACGATGCCGCCAAGGCGCAGGCGCAGACGATGGACGCGCTGGTGCAGCTTGCCGTGTCCGGGCAGGGGCTGCCCCCCGACCAGATGGCGCAGACGCTGGGGATGGACGCGGAAAGCGTTTCCAAGCTGTACAGCCTCTACTTTTCCGCCGATCCCGCGTTCCAGAAGGAGGCGGCCGCCATGACGATGACGCTTACCGACTTTCTCCCGCTGCTGAAGGCCAACGCCCCCGCCGAGCAGCAGGCGCAGCTCGCCCAAACGGAGCAGCTTGTGAATCTTGCCGTTTCCGGGCAGGCGGTGGACGCGGAAACCATGGCGGGCGTGACGGGGATGACCACGGAGAATGTCGCGGGGCTTTATCTGATGAGCGGCACGGAGGCAATGACGCTTCCGGACTTTCTATCCGCCGCGCTGACACAGGCGCCCGACAACGCCGGCTTGCAGCAGATGAACCAGCTCGTACAGCTCGCTGTTTCCGGCGCGGCGCTGGACGCTTCTTCCCTTGCCTCCGTGTTCGGGATGGATACCGCGCAGGTCTGCCAGATATTCGCGCTTGTGCTGGCAGGGCAGAAAACGGTGGCTCTTGCCGATTTCTCCGCATTTCTCGTCAACTCCGTGCTGACGGACACGGCCTACGCCGGAGCTTTTTCCGAGGAGCAGGCGGCGCAGCTTCGCCGGCTGGATTCCATCGCGCAGCTCGCGGTTTCCGGCACACCGCTTGACGCCGGGACGCTGGCACAGCTGTTCGGCACGGACACGGATACGATCACGATGGCATTCCGCCTGTACTTCGGCAGGGATATCAGCCAAAAAACAATGTCGTTGAAGGCGTTTACCGACTTTGCTCTGTCCGATCCTCTTGTGAGCGGAATGATGGACGCCTCCACGCTCGGCCGCATTCAGTTTTTGCAGGCGATTCTGAACGCCGCGATAAACGGAACGGCGTTCACCTCCGCAAGACTTGCCTCGTTCCTGGGCATGGATCCGGCGCAGACGGAACAGCTGTATATCCTCCGTATGGGGGAAAACGGCGGTACGGACTCGTGGACGATCTCTCCGCGCTCGTTTGTAGCCTTTGCCGCAACGGACGTGCTCGGCGACGCAGAGCTTGCAAAGCAGATCGATGAAAAAACCGCAGAGGAGCTTCGGCAGGGTCATACGCTGATTGAGGCCGTCGTTTCGGAAAAAGCTTACACCGCCAGCGAAATGACCGCACTCCTTTCCTCTCTGACGGACGAGGTGACCGAAAACGAGACGGAGATTCTTTATCTCCTTTACGGAGGCGTGAATGACGCCGATCCCACGGAAAAAATGACGATTGTGGAGCTCTTTGATCTGCTCTGCGACAAAATGATGAACGACGGGCGCTTTGCGGAGTATTTCGACGGAGAAACAAAAAAGGAGATCCTCGACAGCAAGGCGGAGCTGGAGGACGCCGTCGCGCAGATGAGGGGCAAAGCCTACGCAAGAATGGTCGTCACTTCCGATTACCCGGACGAGTCTCCGGAAACGTCGGACTATGTAACCCGTATCGATACGCTCTGCCGGGAAAATCTCAGTGAATACTATCTGGTGGGCAACTCCGTTATGGTCAGTGAGATGGACCGCGCCTTTGACAGCGAATACCGGATGATCTCCCTGATCACCGCGATCTCCGTATTTCTTGTTGTGCTCATCGCGTTCCGCCATCCGATCCTTCCGCTGATCCTCACGCTTCTCGTGCAGTGCGGCGTCTTTATCACCGTAACGGTCATCGGAGCCTACAGCGGCTCGATCTATTACCTTGCGCTGCTGATCGTACAGAGCATTCTCATGGGCGCAACGATCGACTACGGCATTGTGTTCTGTAATTTCTATATGGACAGTCGAAAAACCATGGACGTGACCGACGCGCTGCGCGCGGCGTACGAAGGCTCCATCCACACCATCATGACCTCCGGCTCCATCCTTGTGCTGGTGCTTGCCGCGCTCGGGATCCTTGTATCCTCGCCGATGATCTCCGATGTGAGCACCACGCTGTCCATTGGCGCGCTTGTCGCCATGCTGCTGATCCTTCTGGTCCTGCCCGGCATGACGGTTTGCTGCGACAGACTCATAAACAGAAAAAAGACCGAAGAAAAGACAAAAACGCCGTAAACCGCGGCAAAAAAGAAAACCGGCGGCGGGAGAACGAACTCTCCTCGCCGCCGGTTTGCGTTTTTTTATTGTGCCGGAAGCTCCACGGCAAAGACGGTGCCGCGCTCCGAGCTTTCCTCCACCCGAACGGAGCCGCCGTGCAGACCGGCAATTTCCCACACCAGCGAAAGCCCGAGACCTACGCCGCCGTATTCACGGCTGCGGGATTTGTCCACCCGGAAGAAGGGCTGGAAGATGCTCCGCCGGAATTCCTCCGGGATGCCGCTGCCGGCATCCGCCACGCGGATGTGCAGCATTTTGTCCTCCTGCGCCACGGAAATGCGCACCGACCCATCGGGGCGGTTGTACTTGACGGCGTTTTCCGCCAGATTGAAAAGCATTCGGTAGATCAGCGCGTCGCTCCCGATCATAACGCCGTCGCCCTCCCGTTCGAGCGCGATGCCGTTCTTCTCCGCCACCGGCGCGAGATCCGTGAAGATCTCCTCGATCATCGGCGCGAGCTGGATCTTCTCGTTCCGCGCCACCTGCTGCAAATTGCTCATCTCCAGCAGCGTCTTGGTCATTTGCGTCAGCCGCTCCGTCTGCTCCCGCAGCAGAGAGAGAAACTCCGCCGTCTCCGGCAGTAGATCGGGATGCTCGGCGGAAAAGAGCTCCAGCTGCGCCTGCATCAGCGCCAGCGGCGTGCGCAGCTCGTGGGCGGCGTTGCCGGTAAACTGCCGCTGCGCGGCAAAGGCATTGTTCAGCCGCTCCAGCATCTGGTTGAAGGAGCGGCTGAACTGCCGGAACTCCGGCAGCACGTCCTCGTCGATCTTCATATCCGCGAGATTGTTCAGCTGCACCTTCTCTACCTGCGAGGCAAAGCTGCGCAGGGGCTTGAGCGCGCGGCCGCTGACGAAATACGCCAAAACGCCGCTCAGCACCGTCACCGCCGCCGTGATATACCAGTTCGTTGTGCAGAAAGACGTCTTCGCGCCGTGTATGACAATGGTCACATCCTCGTTCATTCCGGCAAGCTCCGGATCGAAAAACGCCGGATCGCCTTCCACGGCGGCGCTGCCATAATCCTGAATGAAGCTGCCGATGGAGTCCATATAGTGCAGCCCGGAGGCGCAGAGCAGCAGCTTCATGGAAACGCAGGCTGCGCCGATGAGCAGCACGGTCAGCAGCGTGATGCGCCACTGCAAAGAAAGCCGCTTCATGCGTCCTCCCCTCCCATCAGATACCCCTCGCCGATGCGGTTGCGGATGGGGTCGCAGCCCAGCGCGGCGCGCAGCTTTTTGCGCAGAGCGGAGATATGCACCCGGATGGAGTTGCTGAAATTGTCCACGCTGTTGTCCCAGACGTGATCCATCAGCTCCTCCTGACTGACCGGGCGGCCCTGATGCACCATCAGATATTCCAAAATTCCCGTTTCCTTGCGGGTGAGCGTCAAGGTCTGCCCGTTAACGGCGGCGGTGCGCGAGCGCGTATCAAAGGTCAGCGCCCCGCAGGTCAATATCACATCCCGCTGCGTAAACTGCCGCAGCGTAAGACTGCGGATGCGCGCCTCCAGCTCCGCGAGATGAAAGGGCTTTGCCAGATAGTCGTTGGCTCCCGCATCCAGCCCCTCGACCTTATCCTCCACCTCTCCGCGGGCGGAGAGGATCAGCACCTTCGTCTCCCAGTCTGCCTGCCGCAGGGTGCGCAGCACCGTCATGCCGTCCTTCCCCGGAAGATTCAGATCCAGCAGCACCAGATCGTACCGCTCCGTGCCGAGCAGCTCCAGCGCTTTTTCTCCGTCAAAGCAGTAATCCACGCTGTACGCCAGCCGCCGCAGGCTGCGCACAATGGTTTCGCACAGCGCGCGCTCATCCTCAATTACCAAAAGGTGCATCAAAAGCCTCCTGTTTCTTTTTTGTTTGATCTAATAATATCAGGGATGGATAAGATTTGTGTTAAGTTTTGATTCTTAACGGGGAATTTAACTGCCCTGCGCTATGATAGGGGCAGAAAACGGAAGGAGAGTTGTTCATGAGCCACAGAGAAAAAGCGGCCTTGCAGGTTTTCCTGCTGCTTGCCGGCGTTGCCATGGTGTGCTTCGGCGTCTGGCGGGGCGAATCGGCGGCGGTGCTGAGCAAAGCAATCAAACTATGTCTGGAGTGTGTAGGTATTGGGTAAAAAGAATTTGGGCGTCTCGCAGCTTCTGGCGCGCTTCCGGGGCTGGATACAGGCGGGGGCAACGCTGCTGACCAACCTGCACCTGCCCAACTTCCTCAAGGGCAGCCTGTATCAGGGCGCGGGGAAAACCGTCTGCGTGCCGGGGCTGAATTGCTACTCCTGCCCGGCCGCCTCCGGCGCGTGCCCCGTCGGGGCGTTTCAGGCGGTGGTGGGGTCGTCAAAGTTCGGCTTCTCTTATTATATCACAGGAATCCTCATCCTGCTCGGCGTTTTGCTCGGCAGATTGATCTGCGGCTTTTTGTGTCCCTTCGGATGGTTTCAGGAGCTGCTGCACAAGATCCCGACGAAAAAGCTCTCCACAAAAAAGCTCAAGCTGACATATCTCAAATACGCCGTTTTGCTGGTCATGGTCATTCTGCTGCCGGCGTTCCTTGTGAACGACGTGGGAATGGGCGATCCTTACTTCTGCAAGTATCTCTGCCCGCAGGGCGTGCTGGAGGGGGCGATCCCGCTGTCTCTTGCCAATGCCGGCATTCGGGCGGCGCTGGGAAAGCTGTTCACATGGAAGCTCTGCGTGCTGATTTCGGTAGTCGTGCTGAGCGTGCTCTTTTACCGCCCGTTCTGCAAATGGCTCTGCCCGCTGGGCGCGTTCTACGCCTTGCTGAACAAGGTATCGCTTTTCCAGATGAAGGTAGATGGGAACAAATGCGTCTCCTGCGGGAAATGCGCCAGAGCCTGCAAGATGGATGTGGATGTGACGAAGACGCCCAACCATACCGAGTGCATCCGCTGCGGAATGTGTGTCCGCGCCTGTCCCACAAACGCCGTGAGCTTCCGCTTTGGCTTCGGAACGGGCGAGCAGAATATACCGGGTACAATAAATCAAATAAAACAAAAAACGGAGGAAACAAAATGAACGTCAAGAAAAGTATTGCGCTGCTGCTGGCAGTGATGATGGTGCTGTCTCTGGCCGCGTGCGGCGCAAAGGGTGAGACAGGCAGCGGCGACGCCATGACCGGAGAGCCCAAAAACGCCGAGGAAGCTGTCGCCATGCACAAGGAGCTGATGGCGCAGGAAAACGCGATCCTCTCGGAAAACACCGCGCTTTGGGAAAAGGTTTTCATGGCGGCCGACAAGGGCATGACCATGCAAGAAGACGGCAAAAACTACGGCGATTTTCTGCTGGACACCATCGAATCCGCCAAGGACCAGTTTACGGCGGACGAGCTGAAGCTGATCCGCGGCGAGGCGGAAAAGATCCGCGACATTGAAAGCAAGCTCACCATGATCGAGAAAAAGTACCCCGAGGCGGCGCAGGAATCCCTTGACGGCGCCATGAGCATGCCTGCGGACGGCAGCATGAACATCTCCGGCGACACCAGCATGCTCCCCGATAACAGCAGCATGCAGAAATTCCCCTCCTTTGTGGGCAAGGATCTGGACGGGAACGATGTGACGAGCGACGAGCTTTTTTCCGGCAGCGCCGTTACGGTTGTCAACTTCTGGTTCACCACCTGCGGCCCGTGCGTGGGTGAGCTGGGCGAACTGGAAGCGCTGAGCAAGGAGCTCGCCGAAAAGGGCGGCTCTCTCATCGGCATCAACTCCTTCACATTGGATGGCGACGAAGCGGCGATCTCTGATGCAAAGGATGTGCTGATGAAGAAGGGCGCGACCTATCAGAATGTGTACTTCGCTTCCGACAGCGAGGCCGGCATGTTCACTGCAAACATCTTCGCTTACCCCACCACCTATGTGGTTGACCGCAGCGGCAACATCGTGGGCGATCCCATCGTGGGCGCCGTCACCAGCAAGGCGCAGATGGAAACGCTGCAGAAGCTCATCGACCAGACTCTGGCCGCCGATATGGGCTGACAAACGGATTTATCTCCTCAGAAAGGAGGACTTCACCATGTATCGGAGAGCATTGCCCCTTCTGCTCGCCGCGGTGCTGCTGCTGAGCGGCTGCGCTGCCGGGCAGAAGAATATGCCGAAGAAAACGGACGAGAAGGAAATGACCGGACAGTCCTCTGATATGTCCGGTGAAGGAATCATGTATATGGATACCACGGAAAACGTCATATATCTGGCGGGCGGCTGCTTCTGGGGCATGGAGCACCTGATGCAGTCCATCCCCGGCGTCATTGATGCGCAGAGCGGCTATGCCAACGGCACCTGCGAGGCGGACGCCGATTATCGGACCGTCTGCAAAGGGAACACCGGCTTCCGGGAGACCGTGCGGGTAGAGTATGACCCCGGGCAGGTGAGTCTCGACGCCCTGCTGCTGGCCTACTTCTATGTGATCGACCCCACGGTGGAGAACCGGCAGGGCAACGACCGGGGCAGCCAGTATCAGACCGGCGTCTACTACACCAACGAAAGCGCGAAGGAGACGGTGGAGCGCATCGCGGAGATCGAGCGCGGCCGCAGCGAGAAGTTCTTCGTGGAGATCGGCCCGCTCAAGAACTACTATCCCGCCGAGGAATACCACCAGAACTACCTCGAAAAGAATCCGAACGGCTACTGCCACATCCCGCGCGCGGAGATGGAGCTCTTTTCCCGGCTGCGCATCGACCCGGGCGACTATCAGAAGCCCGCGGCGGAGTCCATCCGGGACAAGCTGACGGCGGAGCAGTACCGCGTCACGCAGGAGAGCGGCACGGAGCGCGCCTTCACGGGCGAGTTCTGGGACAAGTTTGAAAAGGGCATCTATGTGGATGTCGTCACCGGTGAGCCGCTCTTTTCCTCCACGGATAAGTACGAGAGCGGCTGCGGCTGGCCCGCCTTTACAAAGCCCATCGAGGGCCCTGCCGTGGTGGAGAAGGAGGATTTGAGCCACGGGATGCGCCGCACGGAGGTCAGAAGCCGCGCCGGAGACTCCCATCTCGGCCATGTGTTCACCGGCGACCCGGAGTCGCCCAACGGCGTGCGCTACTGCATCAACAGCGCAGCCCTGCGCTTCGTCCCCTATGAAAAAATGGAGGCCGAGGGCTACGGATACCTCCTGTACCTGTTTGAGAAATGATTTCAGGTGCATACACATCAAGCGAAAGTCAAGACCACCGGCGTAGCCGGTGGCTTGCACAAGCCCTATAAGGGCGTAGGA
>OGYN01003672.1_pt1 | contig 10199 bp, 9 predicted proteins | sample 1576551 | NCBI WGS metagenome assembly OGYN01 (sample SAMEA3541589, study PRJEB24748) | human gut metagenome | biome: human gut; feature: human-associated habitat; material: faeces | place: China | collected 2012 | reverse complement strand
AGCCTTTTCAAACGAGCCCCTCAACGAAGTGGGGTTCGTTTGAGAGCGAAGCTCAAAGCAAGGTGCTGCCGTTGTAGCTGACGATGTTGACATCGGAAACGCCTTCGTTATCGAGCAGCGCTTCGAGCGAATCCATCTGCTTCTGGCTGAGCTTCGCCTCCACGACGAGCTCGGTCTCGGCGAGATTCATCGTGCGGCTCTTGAGCTTATATTTGCCGAGCGTGCCGAGCTTGGAGCGCACCGCGCTCTCCCCCTCCGGCGTATAGCGCATAACGACAAGATACGAGTTGGTGTGCAGCTTCCCGGAGAGCAGATTGAGCGCCAGGAACAGCGCGCCGAGCAGCAGCGCCGCGAGAATGGCAACCGTGATGTACCCCGCGCCGGTGATGATGCCGATAACGATGCTCCAGAACATGAACACCGTGTCCATCGGATCCTTGATCGCCGTGCGGAAGCGGACAATGGAGAGCGCGCCGACCATGCCGAGCGAGAGCACGACGTTGGAGCGCACCGTCAAAATGGCGAGCGACGTGACCATTGAGAGCATCACGAGCGAGAGCGCAAAGCTCTTGCTGAAGCTGACGCCGCCGAAGGTCACGCGGTAGATCACCAGCACGAACAGACCCAGCACAAAGCTCAGCAGGAGCGTCGTGAGCAGCGTGCCGACGGAGATCGCGGTGAATTCCTCAACGAATTTGTTTTTGATGAGATCGGAAATGCTCATTGGTTTTTACCCCTCTTTATTCCAGAATGTCTAAGCATTTGGTGTACTTGGAAACGGCGCAGCGCTGCTTTGTCACGCCCTCGAGCAGCGCGCGGACCGGCGCGGGAAGGAACGCGTCGTACTTGACCTCCAGCACCGCCTCGCCCTCATCGAGCACCGGCACAGTGAGCGCGCGGTCGTCGAAAAGGTTGGTTTTGAACGGCGCGGTGCGAAGCTCCGTGTCGATCGTGACGCGGACGTTGCCCGTCGGATAGACGAACGGATACCGGACGTAATCGACCAGCACCGCAGGCTTCCAGCCGTTCTGCCGAAGCCGGGCAAGCTCTCGTGCGAGCTCTTCGGTATCGCGCAGCTCCTCGCCGCCGGTGAGGAACGCCTCCGCAAGTTCGCGGGAGATACGCACCGATTCCTTGCCGGAGAAGTCGCCGTCCTTGCTCTTCTTTTCGAGCGTGATGCGCGAATCGTCCATGTTGTAAAACCGGATGCGGTACTTGGTGCGTTCCTTCACGCCCGCGATCTTCTCGTGATAGGCGCGGTAGTCGGTATCGTCAAAATAGAGACTGCGGATAAAGTAGCTGCCGTCGGCTCGGACGTGCGGGTCGGGCCGGAGCAGGGCGCGCAGCCGATATTTCAAAAGCTGCGCCTCCCGCAGGGAGATGATGTATTTGATCTCGTGGCGTTTGATCTCTGCCATGGCTCTCCCCCCTTACCCGTTGGCCTTCCCCGGCGTGGGGGAAGCGCATTCGCGCCAGTCGGAGCCGCTGCGCGCGAGTGAGGCGTCCGGCTCGGTCTGCGTGAGCTCCACACGGTCGGCGGTGCTGCCGATCGGCGTTGTCAAAATCACGCTCTCGCCCGCGGAGAGGGCAAAGTCCGTGTGCAGCTCGCCCTGCGTCCGGTTTTTGCCGGAGGCGAAAATGATGTAATACTCGCCCGGCGCGAGCGTAATGTCCGGAATGCGCCAGCGTGCCGGCTCCTCCGGATCGTCGGAGAGATACCAGCCGTCGAGTGATACGCTCTCCGTTCCGGCGTTATAAAGCTCGATCCAGTCCGGCGAATCGCCGTCGGCGTCCCGCAGACCGGCTTCACTGCGGAGGCAGACCTCGGTGATCTGCACCGCAACGTCCCCGAAGCCGCGCGAGGCGGCAAAGGCGGCGTAGCCCTCTTCGGTGTTCGCAAAGCCCGGCGTCGGCCGGTTCGTGACGCACCACTCGCCCGAAAGGCGGGCATACGCCGTGTCGTCCGCGAGGAATGGCGTCTGGATGCGGTCAAGCGCATTGCCGTCGGCGTCGGTCAGAATGACGCTCTCTCCGGCCTTGGCGAGCCGGATGGCGGCGTAGTCTGCGCCCTCCGTCCCGTCGCCGGAGCACCAGACGACCGTGAACGCGCCCGGCGCGAGCAGCGTTCCCTCCGGGAACGTGTAGCGCGCCTCGCCCGCCTTGTCGGTGAGGTGCATGCCGGAGAGATCGGCGGTCTCGGAGCCGGTATTTTCGATCTCGACCCAGTCGCAGAGCGCGCCGTTCGGCGCGGTGAAGAGCGTTTCCGCGGCCATGATCTCGCTCAGCCGCAGCGCGCCCATGCCCTGTCCGGAGGCGGCCAGATACGCGGTATATCCCTCGTCGGTGTTCGCATAGCCCGGCGTCGGCGCGGCGGAGACGGTAAAGCTGCCGTCGGTCTCCCGCACAATGGACGTGTTCTTCCGGCAGCGGAGCGTTTCGATCTCGTCGAGCACCGTGTTGGCGCTGTTCATCAGCAGAAGCGTTTCCCCGCCGAGCCGCCGCAGCGAAAACGGCGCGTACAGCCCGCCGGATGTCTCCGGGTCGCAGTAGACGACGATGTACCCGTCCGCGGGGATCACCGTCCCGACCGGGAAGGCGTATTTGGCCTGCGTCACATCGTCCGAAAGGCGGTAGCCGGAAACATTGAAGGGCTTATCGGACGTATTGTGTATCTCGATCCAGTCGCAGATGCGCCCGTCAGCGTTCGGATACGCCGTGTTCGCGCTCATATATTCACTGATGCGCAGCGGGTGCTCCCCGCTCTGCACGCGGTCGCTGCCCGCGCCGCGCGAGAGCAGCAGCGCCGCAGCCAGCACCAGCGCGAACACCGCGAGCGAGGCGATGAGGATCGCGATCTTTGTTTTCTTTTTCACCGGAACCATAGCCGTGCTCCATTCAAAGAAAGAACTGTCATTCAAGTTGGATTTTACCCTATTTCTCCGCCGTTTTCAACCCCTCGGCGTTTATACGATCTGGAAGAGATAGAATTTCAGATAATCCGTCTCCGGCACGCCCCAGAGGATCGGGTGGTCGGGACTCTGCTGCCGCGCCTCGATCTGGCGGAGCTGTACGCTCGCGTCGCGCGCCGCGTCCGCCAGCATGGCGCGGAAAAGCGTGTCGGTCATAAAGTGCGAGCACGAGCACGTTGCCAGATACCCGCCCCGCGGCAATATCTGCATGGCGCGGCGGTTGATCTCCCGGTAGCCGCGCCGCGCGTTTTCAACCGTCGCGCCGCTTTTCGTAAAGGCGGGCGGGTCGAGGATGATGTAATCCCACGGCTTTTCGCCGCTCTTTCCGAGCTCCGTGAGAAGCTCGAACACATCCGCCTGCCGGAACTCCATGCGCCCTTCGAGCCCGTTTCTCTCGGCGTTGCGCCGCGCCTGTTCGAGCGCGGACGCGGACACGTCCACCGCCGTGACGCTCTCCGCGCCGCCGGCCGCGCAGTGGAGCGCGAATGCGCCGGTGTGCGTGAAGCAGTCGAGCACGCGCCGCCCATGGGCCAGCCGTCCCGCCGCCGCGCGGTTATATTTCTGGTCGAGGAAATAGCCGGTCTTCTGGCCGTTTATATAGTCCACGTCGAAATAGATGCCGTTTTCGCAGATCTCCGCGTGGCCGGAGGGGTTTGTCTCCAGACCGGGCGCGGCATACGGCCCCTTGCCGCAGGTCATGCCCTCCTTTTCGCGGATGAGCGATTCGTTGCGCTCATAGATGCACGATACGTTCACGCCGAGCGCCGCAAGCTCCTCGCGCAGCAGCGCATAGAGCATCGCGCGCCGCCGCTCGATGCCGAGCGAGAGCACCTCGCTCACGAGCACATCGCCGTAGCGGTCCACCGTCCAGCCGGGGAAGCCGTCCGCCTCGCCGAAGATGAGGCGGCAGGCGGCAAAGTCCTCGCCCATGACCTGCTGCCGGTAGGCGAGCGCATACCGGACGCGGCGGCGGAAAAACGCCTCGTCCATTTTGTCGTTCGTGTTGCGCGAGAGAATCCGCACGCGGATGAGCGAGCGGCCGTTATAAAACCCCGCGCCCTGCCAGCGGCCCTTTTCGGTATATACGTCCACGATCTCCCCGTCCGGGCAGGGGCTTTCTTTCGTGAGAACCTCCCCGGCGAACACCCAGGGATGCCCGCCGCGCAGAGCGCGCGCGGCCTTTTCCGTGACGGTAACGCTTGCAAACGGTCTTTCCATCGTCTGTCCTCCTGTGTGGTAACGGGTCATTATACAATATAATTTCTCGTTTGGCGAGAGAAAGTTGCGGCGTATGAAAGAATAAGCCGCTGGACATCGATCCGATATCCAACGGCTTATCCTTTGTAAAAAAGAGGAGAAAGAGAAGAAGAAAAAGAGAAACATGAAACAGGCGGTTTCTTGCGAAGTTTCCACCAGAGCATTTGTAATTGAACACAATCCCCATTATGTTCTAATAACAAACACATTTTTATTGGTTCGCCCTTTTCGGTTCATATACTACCACGTTTCGTCAAATAACGCAACCATTTCTTTATTAATGTTTTGTGAACTTTCCCGCCGTGCGCCGGAGCTTGACAGCGTTTTTTTCGCGCTTTATTATTATAGTGTATCTTCTCCCCGAAAGGCAGGGCAAAGCATGACGAACATTCTCGTCGTTGAAGACAACGCCGGGCTGCGGCGGCTGATCGGCATCCATCTCCGCCGCGCCGGATATGAGGTATCGGAGGCCGCCGACGGGCAGGCGGCGCTCGATCTTTTGGAGCACAGCCGCGTGCATCTCATCATCACCGACGTGATGATGCCCCGGCTCGACGGCTACGGGCTCATCCGCGAGCTGCGCGAAGCGGGCGACACGACGCCGGTGCTGATGGTAACGGTAAAGAACTCCTTTGACGATATGCGCACCGGCTTTCACGCCGGGGCGGACGACTATCTCACAAAGCCCGTGAATTTTGAGGAGCTGCTGCTGCGCGTGGGGGCGCTGCTGCGCCGCTGCGGCATCCAGCACTCCGGCGAGATCGCCGTGGGCGGGTGCACGCTGCACGCCGACACGCTGCTCGTCACCGGCGAGGGGTTCTCCTATGAGCTGCGCCCGCGGGAGTTTGCGCTGCTGCAAACGCTGCTCGCCGCGCCCACGAAGATCTTCACGCGCCAGATGCTCATGGATGAGCTCTGGGGGTACGACAGCGAGTCTGACCCGCGCACCGTGGATACGCACATCCGCCGTCTGCGCGAAAAGCTCGCCGGCGTGCCGGATTTTGAGATCCAGACCGTCCGCGGTCTCGGCTACCGGGCGGTGATCCGATGAGGCGCGTCCGCTCGCGGCTGACGATCCTTCTGCTGATCCTCGTGATCGTCACGTCGCTTTTCTCTCTCACCTTCGGCGCGCTCGTGCGAAACGGCATCATCTTCCAGCAGCGCGACAACATACGCTATCTTGTTTTCGGCTACGCCGCCAAGGACATACTGCTTCTGCTCATCGCCGTGGCGGCCGTCGCGGTGCTCATCACGGTCACATCCCGCTCAACGACGAATCCCATCCGCGAGCTCTCCCGCGCCGCGCGCGAGATCGCCGGGGGCAATTACGACGTCACCGTGCCGGAGCGCGACCGCGTGGAGGAATTCGGCGAGCTTGAGCGCAACTTCAATCTTATGACGGCGGAGCTCCGCTCCAACGAATATCTGCGCAAGGACTTCATTTCGAGCGTATCCCACCAGCTCAAAACGCCGCTCTCCATTCTCAACGGCTATGCCCAGCTTCTCGCCGAAGGCGGTCTTTCCGAGACCGAGGAGCGCGAGTACAGCCAGTACATCGCGCAGGAGTCCGACCGGCTCGTCGGGCTCATCGATGACATGCTGCGCCTCTCGCGCATCGACCACCGGGAGATCCATCGAAAGGCGGAGATCTTCCCGCTCGGCGAGCAGCTCCGGCGCGCCGTACTGCAGCTCGAGCCGCGCTGGACGGAGGCCGGGCTTTCCGTCTCCGCCGACATTCCGGATCTCGACTACGTCGGCGACAGCGAGCTTCTCTATCAGGTATGGGTGAATCTGCTGGAAAACGCCGTGAAGTTCACGCCCCCCGGCGGGCGCATCGGCATCTGTCTTGCCGCCGCACCGGATACCGTCACCGTGATGGTGTGGGACACCGGCTGCGGCATGGACGCGGAAACGCTCCCGCGCATTTTTGAGCAGTTCTATCAGGGCGACACCGACCGCCGCGCTGACGGCTGCGGGCTGGGTCTCACGCTCTGCAAGCGCATTGTGGAGCAGCACGGCGGAACGATCACCGCGGAGAGCCGTCCCGGAGAGGGCAGCCGCTTCAGCGTCGCGCTGCCGGCAAAGGCCGCAAAATTCATGTAAAGAGACTCCATAGCAGGGGAATGTTTAACGTTAAGTTCACATTTCCCTGCTATGTTAATATCCAGATTTTTATATGTTAGCGAGGCAACACCGTGAAAGCTATCAATCCCGGACACTTTCTTCTGACCTGCCGGTTGGACAACTGGGTGCATCTGCTGGAAGAGAACCACTTCCATATCGCCCGCGACCGGCTGCCGCAGGCGCTGTACATTTCCGCAACGGCGCTCGCGCTCGCGCCCGCGGCGGCGGCGGAATCGCTCATTTACCGCAAGCGCATCCGTGAAACGAAAATCGAAAAGGACCCGATCTTCATTCTCGGCCACTGGCGCAGCGGCACAACGTATCTGCAGAACGTCCTCTCGCGCGACGAGCAGTTCGGCTGGTTCGACCCCGTGAACACGATCGGCCTGCCCTACTCGCTGCTGCTCGGCCGGCTCATCCAGCCGCCGATCGAAAAGGGCATCCGGAACGGCCGCCCGCAGGATAACGTGCAGTACTCGCTCGATCTCCCGATGGAGGAGACGTTCGGCGTGCTGACGATCTCGCCGTATTCGATCATCCACATGATCGCGTTCCCGGAAAATTATAAAAAGTACATCGAAGGCGCGTTCGTGAGCGACCTTCCCGTGGAGGAACTGCGCAAATGGGAGCGCAGCTACGATTACGCCGTCCGCAAGCTCACCTACATCAAAAAGGGCAAGCAGCTCATTCTCAAAAGCCCGGACAACACCGCGCGCATCCGCGAGCTGTGGGGCATGTATCCGGACGCGCGGTTCATCAACATCCACCGCGACCCCTACAAGACCGTCCGCTCCACGATCCACATGTTCCGCACCGAGATGGACTCGCTCCGGCTGACCGAAGAGCCGGATAACATCGACGAGCTCATCGAGAACACGGTCATCGATATTTTCGAGCGCATGTACCGCGAGCTTTTCGAGCTTGAGGGCTTTTTCCCGAAGAACCGGTACGTGGACATCGCGTACACCGATTTCTGCCGCGCCCCGGTCGATACGCTGCGCGATATTTACCGGCGTCTGGAGCTCTCCGGCTTTGAGGCGGCCGCGCCGCGCTTTCAGGCGTATGTCGATTCGCAGCGCGGATACCAGAAGAATAAATTCGACATTTCGCCCCGGCTCGTGCGCAAGATCAACGCGAAGCTGGGCTTCTACATGGAACACTACGGCTACGAAATGCGGGAGGTTGAGGAAGAATGAGAGATCATCTCGATAAACTGGAAAGCAAAAGCGTGCACATCCTGCGCGAGGCTTACGCCGCGTTCGGCAATCTCTGCATGCTCTGGAGCATCGGCAAGGACTCTACGGTCCTTCTCTGGCTCGCGCGCAAGGCGTTTTACGGCCACGTCCCCTTCCCGCTCGTCCACATCGACACACATTATAAAATTCCCGAAATGATCGAGTACCGCGACAAGCTCGCCATGGAGTACGGTCTTTACATGGTCTACGGTGAGAACCGCGAAGCGCTTGAAAACCACGAAACGTTCCCAGACGGGAAGTGCTCTCGCGTCGAGTGCTGCCGCCGGCTCAAAACCGAGGCGCTCACCCACACGCTCGACGGCACCTGGCCGCGCTACCGTCTCAATCTTCAGACCGGGAAATACGAGCGCGACACGAACACCGACGCCTACACCGGCGTCATCGTCGGCGCGCGCGCCGATGAAGAGGGCTCGCGCAGCAAGGAGCGCTATTTCTCCCCGCGCGACAAGCACAACGACTGGGATCTGGACGACCAGCCGCCCGAGTTCTGGAACCAGTTCAAAACCGACTTTGCCCCCGGCACGCATGTGCGCATCCACCCCCTGCTCGACTGGACGGAGCTGAATGTCTGGGAATACATCGAGCGCGAGCACATCCCCACCGTGTCGCTCTACTATAACCAGGGCGACGGCACGCGCTACCGTTCGCTCGGCTGCGCGCCGTGCACAAAGCCGATCCGGTCCGAGAGCCGGAACGTTCACGAGATCATTGAGGAGCTGCGCACCGGCGCTCTTTCCAACATTGCCGAGCGCAGCGGCCGCGCCCAGGACGCCGAGGACGGCGGCGGGCTCGAAACGCTTCGCCGGGGAGGGTACATGTAATGGAAGAAACAAGAAACGTCTGGGAAAACGAGGAGCTTTTGAATATCGTCACCGTCGGCCACGTCGATCACGGCAAATCCACCGTGATCGGCCGTCTCCTCGCCGACGCCGGAGCGCTGCCGAAGGGCAAGCTCGAATCCATACGGGAAAACTGCCGCCGCAACTCGAAGCCGTTCGAGTACGCCTTCCTGCTCGACGCGCTGCACAACGAGCAGGATCAAGGCATCACGATCGACACGGCGCGCTGCTTCTTCAAGTCTGACAAGCGCCGGTACATCATCATCGACGCGCCCGGCCACATTGAATTTCTCAAAAACATGGTCACCGGCGCTTCCCGCGCCGAGGCCGCGCTCATGGTGATCGACGCCGCGCGCGGCGTGGAGGAAAACACCCGCCGTCACGGGTACTTTCTCTCCATGCTCGGCATCCGCCAGGTGGCGGTGCTCGTGAACAAAATGGATCTCGTCGGCTATTTCGAGGAGGTCTACCGCTCCATCGTCACGGAATTCACCGAATTTCTCGCCAAAATCAACATCTCGCCCGCGGCGTTCATCCCCGTGAGCGGCATGGAGGGTGACAACATCGCCATCCGCAGCGAGCGCACGCCGTGGTACTTCGGCCCCACGGTGCTCGAGCAGATGGACGCTTTTGTCCCCGTGCCGAGCCCGGAAAACCGCCCGCTGCGCATGCCGGTGCAGGGCGTTTACAAATTCACCGAGGGCGGCGACGAGCGCCGCATCGTGGCCGGAACGCTCGAGGCCGGAAGTCTCCGCGCGGGCGATAAGATCGTATTCTACCCCTCCGGGAAGAAAACGACGGTCGCCTCGCTCGAGGTATTTTCCGCGCCCGCGCCGGAGGAGTTCATCGCCGGGGACGCCGCCGGCTTTACGATGACCGAGCAGATCTTCGTCCGCCGCGGCGAGATCGCGTGCTTGGAGAGCGAAGAAGCGCCTTTCGTCGGCGTGCGGCTGCGCGCGAACGTGTTCTGGCTCGGCAAGGAGCCGCTGCGCCCCGGCAAGCGCTATTTCTTCAAGTGCGGCACTGCCAAGGTGGAAGCGCGGCTCGAGAGCATTCTCCGCGTCGTAGACGCCTCGGAGCTGGACAGTCTGGAGCGCAGCGAGGTGCAGAAAAACGAAGTCGCCGAGGTGATCCTCCGGCTCGACCGCCCGACAGCGTTCGACACCGCCGACTCCGGCTGCGACGGCACGCGCCGGTTCGTTATCGTGGACGATTACGAGATCGCGGGCGGCGGCATCGTCACTGAGGCGCTGCTCTCCGAGGATTACGATAAGCGCAACATCCGCTGGTCCGCCGAGGCCATGACCGGCGCCGAGCGCGAGCAGCTCACGGTAGATCGGCCGCTGCCGCAGATCATCCAGCCCGGCCGCGTGTGCACACGCAATCACTGCCGTTCCGCAGTGCGTGCAGAGCGATACCGCCTTTGCGTCCTCAGGCGCAGTAATTTCATCAAGAGCGAGCAGGGCAGGCGACATGGTTTTGAGCAGCATGACCGCCGCCTGCCATTTCGAGCAGCCTTCCATCACATCCGTGCAGCGCCCGACCGCAAGCTGCGGTACACCGTCCGCGAGAGCGGCAATCTCGCTGCGCTCGTCCGCAATCGCGGCAGTGAAACCGCGGTCGGAGAAGTAGCGCACCCACTCTCTCAGCAAGGTCGTTTTGCCATATCCCGGCGGTGACAGGAGCAAGGCAGACTGCGGCTCGTCCGTTCCTATCCAGCGGGCAATCTGCGCCTGTAAATCCTCAGCTTGATG
>OGYN01003670.1_pt1 | contig 10202 bp, 8 predicted proteins | sample 1576551 | NCBI WGS metagenome assembly OGYN01 (sample SAMEA3541589, study PRJEB24748) | human gut metagenome | biome: human gut; feature: human-associated habitat; material: faeces | place: China | collected 2012 | reverse complement strand
GCTTCCACCTGGGTGGATTATTGTTACAATGAATGGGTATCTCGTCTGCCGGGACTTAATACGGACGGGGGATGGCATAATGGCGATTCTTATTTCCATGTCAATCTCCGCACGTTAATCGAAGTGCCTGCTTTCTACTCTCGTATCAGTGGATTCGATTTCTTTGCCGACCCGTGGTATAACAACAATGCACTTTATGTCATCTATCAGCAACCGCCATTTTCCAAATCTGCCGGACAGGGGAATTCTCATGAGACAAAGATGAAGCCGAACGGCACGCGTGTGGGCTACGCAGATGCACTGGCACGTGAATGTAATAATCCGTGGGCGGCAGCTTATGCACGCACGATATTGGAAAAAGAACCGGACATCATGAAGAAAACATTCTTAGGTAAATCCGGCGACTTGACTTGGTACCGCTGTACTACTAAAAAATCATTACCAAAAGAGGAACGTTCATTGGCTGAGCTCCCTATGACAAAAGTATTCAACGAAACGGGAATAGCAACGATGCATACTTCATTGGGAGATATAGGTAAGAATGCCATGCTTTCATTCCGTTCGAGTCCTTACGGTTCCACTTCTCATGCACTGGCTAATCAGAATGCTTTCAACACGTTCTATGGTGGGAAGGCTATTTTCTACAGTAGCGGTCATCGTACCGGTTTTACGGATGATCATTGCATGTACGCCTACCGCAATACACGTGCGCACAATAGTATTCTGGTCAATGGCATGACGCAGAAGATAGGTACGGAAGGATACGGCTGGATTCCACGTTGGTATGAAGGGGAAAAGATTTCCTATATGGTGGGTGATGCGTCCAATGCGTACGGAAAAGTCACTGCTCCCATCTGGCTGAAACGCGGTGAGCTATCGGGTACTCAATATACTCCGGAAAAAGGATGGGATGAGAACAAACTGGATATGTTCCGCCGTCATATCATCCAATTAGGCAATAGTGGCGTATATGTGATTTATGACGAACTGGAGGGTAAAGAGGCTGTAACATGGAGTTATCTTTTGCATACGGTAGAACTTCCTATGGAAATGAAAGAACTTCCGAACGAAGTGCAAGTTACGGGCAAGAATAAGGCAGGCGGAGTATCTGTAGCTCACCTTTTCAGTTCGGCTAAGACAGAACAGGCTATTGCAGATACTTTCTTCTGTGCTCCGACAAACTGGAAAAATGTAACGAACGCGCAAGGGAAAGCTCTGAAATATCCTAATCACTGGCATTTCTCTTCTACAACCGTTCCATGCAAGGTTGCCCGTTTCTTAACGGTTATGGATACTCATGGAAATAATCGCCCGGATATAAAAGTAGTCCGTAACGGTAATACCGTTCAAGTCGGAGATTGGGTTATCAACTGCAATCTGACCGAGAAAGGAAAAGCCGCTATCACTGTTACCAACAAATCTGAAAAGGTTTCTTTGAACTATGATGCAGGTAAAAAGGAAGGTGCAACAATTGTAACAGATCAGATAAAAGGCAAACAGATCAGTAAAGTACTGACGGATTATTTACCGGACTTTGAAATATAAAAAGAACTAATTAAAAGATACAGGAGGGTGTTCGAGGACACTCTCTGTATTCTCCACGATGACAACCCAATACAATTCACTAAAATCAACGAACTAATACGCATGGATTTAAAATTTCAAAGCCCTTCACCTTTTCGCCATAACGTCCTGTTCATCGTCGTTTGCGGGTGAAGGGTCTTCCCCTCATCAGTCTTTCACCTATCATAGAATCTCGGAAACGCTTACATAGAATCGCAGAGACGCTTACTTACATCTCATCCGAATAGCGTTCTGTGTGAATAGGGCGCATACTCAGCCATGTTTTACTAATAGACAACTTCTTCTTCCCTATAGCCAAACTTCTCTTCATCAGTAACTAAATCTCGGTTTGACTAGTCGCAATCTATAAACGAAGCCTTTGATTATAAAAACGAAGGTTGCATTTATATAAATGAAGCCTTTGTTTTTATAAACGCAATCTTCGTTTATAGTTTCATTGCCGCAAAACGGAAGTTTAGATATAATCATAAGGAAGTTAGGATATAAGAGAACACAAGTTTTACTACAATAAAAAGCATTCAAAGCTACGCACAACGGGAGCAGTTTCAAACTTTATTAAATATATTCCTATATTAAATATATTCATTACCTTTGCAATCATAGACAACATAATCATCTCATACAATTATAGATATAACAATGAAAAAAATAGGAGCACATGTAAGTGCATCCGGCGGGGTAGAGCTTGCCCCTGTCAATGCGCATGAAATAGGAGCAAACGCGTTTGCTTTGTTCACCAAGAATCAACGCCAATGGGTAAGCAAACCATTGACGGAAGAAAGTATCGCTCTCTTCAAAGAGAATTGTAATAAATATGGTTTCCAACCGGAATACATCTTGCCTCACGACAGCTATCTCATCAATTTGGGACATCCGGAAGAAGAAGGACTTGCCAAAAGCCGTGCCGCTTTTCTGGACGAGATGCAACGCTGCGAACAGCTTGGCCTGAAGTTATTGAATTTTCATCCTGGAAGTTCTCTCAATAAGATATCAATCGAAGAATGTTTATCCCTTATCGCAGAAAGTATCAATCTGGCATTAGAAAAGACAAAAGGCGTGACGGCCGTTATCGAAAATACAGCCGGACAAGGCAGTAACTTGGGAAGCGAATTCTGGCAACTAAAATATATCATTGACCGGGTGGACGACAAAAGCCGGGTAGGTATTTGTCTGGACACCTGCCATACTTATACGGCCGGTTATGACCTTGTCAACGAGTATGATAAGGTCTTTGATGAATTTGACAAGGAAGTAGGTTTCGGTTATCTCCGTGGAATGCACCTGAATGATTCCAAGAAAGCATTGGGCAGCCACGTAGACCGCCACGACAGTATAGGCGAAGGCCTGATAGGAAAGGCTTTCTTTGAAAGACTGATGAAAGATCCCAGATTCGATAATATCCCACTCATACTCGAAACTCCGGATGAAAGCAAATGGGCAGAAGAAATTTCATGGCTCAGAAGCATTGAATAATCCGGTCAATAAATATTTGCCATGCTGACCAAAGGTTCATATAGTTTCTCGATATCTTGTGAATCCATTTCTATCTGAACCTGGTCACCCGGCATTAACGTTTGTCCCTTAGGCGCAAAATCTTTCTTATCCCGATGGACATTAATGATAATGCAACGTTCCGGCAGACGAAGTTCATCTACAATTTGCCCGTCTAAATAAGAACCGCTCATCACCTCAACAGACAAAGTATAGCGTGTTTCCTCCTTAAATGCGGGCGAATGAATCATATCTTCATATAAAGTCACATTAAGGGGTTTTATCTGGAGCATTTCCGTGAAATAATAAGTTAATCCTCCTACAACAATCGATGGATAGAATACTTCCAGATGTCCTGTTATCTCCGTTATCAAGACGATAGCAGTCAAAGGAGTACGGACGACTGCCACCAGAAAAGCAGACATACAAATCAACATGATATAACTAATATTCTCATAGGCAATGACTCCCTGTTGAACCATAATCAAGGCTATAATTTGCCCAAGCAGTCCGCCTGTCACTAATGTAGGAATGAAACTTCCTCCCGGCAGTCCTGACGAAAAAGAAAAGGTACTGAATACAAAATGCAACAACATCATACCGACAATCCAAAGAATATGGGTATCGGGATGCATGGCCTGTGCCAACAGAAACTGTTCCCCACCTCCTGTCAGATTGACTTCTGCCATAGAGATGAGATAAGCAATAAAGAGCAGATATAGCATTTTTACGTATTCCGGATGCTTGATGGCCGGATAGATATGTTTGACCTGAAGCGTAGTGACAGAAAAGAACTTTCCGAAAACAGAAACCACAGCCGCCAAAAGAAGAAACAACTTTACCTGTGACCAGAAAGTCATTCCCGGTACAATCGCATCAATCTGAAAATACGGATTGATAGGAAAAAGCCAACTGGCGACTCCTCCGGCAACGACTCCTGCCAGCAAGGTAGTAATCGCCGTCTTTGGCGCATCAAACCGTTCAATAGATTCTATAACCAGCAATGAGGAAGCCAACGGAGCAGCAAAAGCAGCCGCCAACCCGGCACCGGCACCCGCCGCCAACAATTGTTTCCGCTCGCCGGCAAGCACTCTCCCCCATTTAGAAACCAGACATCCTACATACGAACCGATCTGCACCGAAGGTCCTTCACGTCCCAAAGACAAACCGGTGCTTAGCGCAAGTATTCCTCCCACAAACTTGGCAATCACCTCAATGAAAGGATGTTTATACGCAACTCTTCCATTGATAACTCCACGTGTTTGTGGAATACCTCCTCCTGTGATCAACGGCATCTTTTTCACCAGCCAGGAGACAAATATAAGAATCCCCCACATTAACAGAAAAAGAGGAAGGTACCAATACCATTTAGGATGAGAATCAAAGAAGTCATGGCGAAGATTGAAGAAGAACTGAAGCAGGTAATGATAAGGCACAGCAATAAGCCCCGTCAGTAACCCGACAAAGATACTGACAAAGTAAAGCCGCGCATCAATCAATTTGAGTTTGAAGATACGCCAACGTCCTCTGTCCTTTAATTTTTTAATCAGTCGAAACTCCATTCAGCAAAGTTTTCATTGTTTTCGCATGGATACAACAATTAATACCCCGCAGAGGTTTCAGACTGATAAATATTTAATCAGCTTTATCCTTCCAGCAGATTCAGACGCAGAATACCATGTATCATGAGTCAGCATCAACTACACGTCCGGCAAAGCTCTCTTTGCCGGACTGTGCATAGGCTGCCAAAACTTATCAGTAACAAGACACAATGAATAATCAAACGATACTGAAAAGAATAGATATATCTGCCTATGCCCAATTTGTGTTGACTTTAGTAAAATAAAACACTATAATAAATAATACCTAATCCATTATCTACTTTTGAGTTTGATGAGGGGTATGCTGTCTTTGTCTCTGGCGGTCTTGTCCGGGTTTGTGACCTTGTCCCGGTTTCTGTCCTTTTCTACGGTCAAACTCTTTTCTGAATTTATTCATATTGCTCTTTTCCTGCTGATAAATCTTCATGATCTGCTTTTGAGACAGAATCTTGCTGAACTCATTATAATACTTCTCACGGATGTCCAGCATCTTACGACTCTGCGCAAACTGATCTTTCAACATTTTAGCGATTTCCGCATCTGTCATAACCGGTTTTGGAGTTTCTTTGGCAGTATTGGCTTCCGTACCTTGATCTGCATCTTTTCTCGCTCTGGGTTTGAAGTTCATCATACGACACTCACGAAGTTCTTTCAGATACTTCTCGTATATCGGAGTAAACTTGGCTGCCGTTGCATCATCCAGCATGAGCGCTCTCACCATCTGATTGGTCTGCATCTGCATCATCTGCTCCGGTGTAGGACGCTGTTTTTTTTCTTTATTATCTTTATTCTGTGCAGAAAGGGTTATCTGGCTTCCCAAAAATAAAGCCATCAACACTACATAAATAAACTTAGTCTTCATAATCTTTACGTTTTAATAATTAATTGAGTTATTCAGTTTAAAAATATATCGTTTTCAGAGAAGCTGACGAGCTCTTCCAACTCCTCATCTGACAATTCCTTAATCCATTTATCTACCGGATCTGTAGTTACATTATTTTTATCGACAGCCAATATATTTGAAGCAGATGGTGTGTCGGTATTCATATAGCGGAGAGACGGCGTAAACAAAATCCCGGCCAATACTGCTGCTACAGCAATCACAGTAGGAATAATCCTTTTCAGCCGACGTTTCTTGCGTTGTTCGCCAACCGTACGTTCCAATATCTTACGCTGTGTCTCCTCAAAAAAGTTATCGGGAGTGCGATAAGGTGTCCGCTTACCAATATTGTCAAAATCAAAATCCTTATCCATGATGTTACCTGTTTAATATATATTCCTTTATCTTATCTTTCGCATAGTGATAATTCACTTTCAGTGTCTCAACCTTACTATCCAGAACACGGGCGATATCTTCATATTCCAGTTCATCGTAATAGCGCAAGTTGAAAACGATCCGCTGCTTTTCCGGCAAAGTCAATATAGCTTCCTGAAACTTTACAGCCAGTTCATCTTCGTAGTCGACATAGTCAGAAGCTTTCAGTTTACTCATCAGTTCTTCCTGAACATCTTCCGCTGATATTACTTCTTCTTTACGGCTATTCAATAACCGAAGACACTCATTCGTTGCAATTCTGTAGATCCATGTACTCAGCGAACTTTCATTCCGGAACTGATCCAAATGGCGGAATACACGAATGAAGACTTCTTGCAGCACATCTTCCGCATCTTCGTGAGACACTACCATTCTCCGGATATAATTATATATCGGTTCCTGAAAACTGTCCACCAGCAACCTGAATCCCCGCTCGCGATCTGAGGAACAAGCTTTTCGGATTTTATCTTCGTTTATCATCTATTATTTCTGAGCTTTGGTTATTAGAACGCCGAAAAGGAACGAAGTTAAATGCACAAGAGCCGATTTTACATTTATTAATAGAAAAGAGGAAATATGACATTGGCATACAAGGAATAAAAAAACGCCTCCATAATCTTTTTCAAGACCATGGAGGCGCTGTTAACTCTTTATATACAAGCCGAAGTTGACTGAAAATCACCAGAACTTATTATGTTCCGCACTATATTCAAAACCTGCAGCTTTCAACTGACTGACAATATCTTCTCTGCTTACATCCATATCTTCGCAAAGCTCATCTAGCGAAGAATAACAGTCACGCAACTTCATATTGATGACACTGAACAGCATCATCGGATCTTTAGGCAATTCCATATTCTACAATCTTTTAAACCGCCGCAAAGTTACAGCAATCCCGGCGAATGGCAAAACAAATCAAGGGCCGATTTCTTCTATTTTCAAAGAGATTCTTTCAATCAGCTTACCAAGCTCCTCTTCCAGAGGTATCACATTAAAGTCCCTCCAGAAGTCTTCATCATATTTAAAATTCAGATCAGAGAAGATAGTACGCGTCGGTAATCTCTCTGCCCGTGGGAATGCAGTCACTTGTTCCGTATCCACTTTGCAAGTGATCATTTCAAACCAGATCTGCATCTGCGGACTAGCAGACAGCAACCGTCGCCGTTTCACCTTGAAAGAAAGGTCTCCACGGATATGATGAATATAATAGATACCTTGCCATGGTTTGTAGGAAATAGTATAAACCACCTTTTGCGGTATTATCCGAATGCCACGCGTGCGCCTTTCTACAAACATTTCCGACGCTTTCTTCACACGCTGGGGATCTACCTCAAAACGAGCTTGTAACAAGGCATTCGTCTCGGCATCAATATACAAATCTCCACAGTAGAGAGGCTCAATAATCTCCTTCTTTTGTGCAAAGTGTATGACATTCACACACCGGTCGTCTATGAATGTCACTCCCTGCGAAGTATACAGATAACCGTTATCACCTGCGTCAGGTATCAGGAATGAAGGCATATCCTTCATTATATCCATCTGAAAACATGCCTGAATGCCGGACTTCACCTTTACAAGCAGGCTGTCTTTGGCTTCGACATTACTCAGCCGGCTCATCTTCAACAGCTTCGCCTGATCGGAAACGGGAGAATGCGAACCGATCTTATAAACTTTGAAAACTGCTTCAGTAAGATTCTGAACCTTATTTTTCAATAAAACTCCTTCACGGTAAAATGTGGTCAGGTAGACAGGAGAATGAGAATAGTTCTGCTCTCTTTGCCTTCCCATTTCTTTCAGCAGCTTATAAGGATCGACCCATTGAACCACTACTTCCTGTAAAGGAACAACCTTTGGTTCCAAGCTCAGAATATGATGGCGACCTGCCAAAACTGAAACTTCCAGAGTTTGTGAAACATATCCTATATGAGAAAAAACAACCGAATCGTTTTGCAAAGAATCCGGTAAGGAAAGTCTGAACTCTCCTTCCTGATTAGTAACAATCCCCACAGATGTCCTCCGGACTCCAACGGATGCAGAAGCAATAGGCATTCCGGTTTCCTTATCCAGTAAAGTTCCGGTAAGCATCAGATTTACAGGGTGAACGGATGAAGGTTTCGCCTGTTGCTGTTTGGTCGGTGAAGAAGAAGTTATCAGAATATGAGTCCCTATTACTTTAAATTCCAGGCTGGTATCTCCTGTTATCTCATAAATAGCCTGACGAATGGTTCGCTCTCCTTTCCGTATCTTCACCGTTACATCATTATCTACTACTTTACTGTCATAGATAAACAGATAACCTGACTGCTGAGAAATATTGCCTAACAGTGAATAGACCGTTCCTTTCATCTTCGGCAGGCTGATCATACGCTCCAGCACATCTTCTCCGTCAGCTCTCAACGTATCCGGTACGATAAAGAACAAACACAGAATCACCATATAGCGATAAACCAGCCTCATCTCACTTTTTTTATTTATTCTGTCAGCATGAATGTATCCCCCTGCCGTGTGCACTTCAAATTAAGCGCATAGGCTATCAATGTAGCCACAGTCTCTGGAGATTCATTGGAAAATTCAACTGTCAGCTTTCTTTTTTCAAGCGCAGGAGAAGCTACACGTATCTGCGAACTACCTGCATTCATATTCATTACTTTCAGAATATGCCCCAAAGATTCATCTTTAAAACAGACATGCTTCAGATAGCGATTCAACTCTCCGGCATTTTCAGTCGAACTGAGCAAAAGTTGCTGTGATTGCAATACCACTGTCTCACCAGCTTTGACATAACATTCTTTATTTCCCTTTTTAAGGGTTACCCTAACGGTTCCCCGTTGCACCGAAAGACGGAACGGAGCATCTTCGACGCTCTTTACACTAAAAGCAGTACCCAATACTTCAATCTTTACTTCCTTTGTATCAATCCAAAAAGGTTGCTTCTGCTTCTTTGCCACATCAAAAAAGGCATCTCCCTGCAAACTGACTTCCCGTTTGTCGGAAACAAAATGTTCCGGATATCGGATAAAAGTCTCCTTTGCCAAGAACACGACAGAACCATCTTCCAGAGTCGTGACCAATGTAGGAACATCTTGATTCTCCTGTGTTATAAAGTCAGGTAATTCCTCTTTTTGACCGAATCCCCAATACAAAGTACTAAAAACCAAACCGACCACCATCGCCGCTACAGTGCCATAGCGTACCCACATCGGGATTTTAGGCATCCGATGGTCTTCTACAAGCAGATGATCTTTATCCAATCGGTCGTACAACCGATTCCAAGCCTGCTCCGTCTTTATTTTATGAATATCCGTTTTCATCATTTCATTTGAATATAATTTTCTATTTCTTTTCGCAAAGTTCGTAAAGTCTTCGTCATTTCCGCTTCCACCGTTTTGACGGAGAGAGAAAGCTGGACTGCAATTTCCGCATATTTCTTTCCCTCCGTCCGGTGCATTTTAAATATCTGCATTCTGCGTTCCGGCAATTTCTCAAGGGTATTATTTATCAGCTTCTGAAGTTCTTCATATTCCATCTGCTGATGAGGATCTGTCGCCTGTTCCGAAGAGGATGCAGTCAGCACAGACTCTCTATACCGCTCTTTGACCTCTTCATGTTCACAGTATTGAATTGACTGATTACGTGTCGCCCTGTAGAGGTAGTTTTTTACAGACTGGAAAATCTGTAACTGTTCCCTATCCTTCCAAAGCACATAAAACAGTTCCTCAACAATTTCCTCAGCCACCTCCATCCGTCCGGTAATGCTTGCCGCATACCAACACAAGGGAGAATAGTAACAGCGAAATAGTTCCTCAAACGCTTTTATGTCACCTGCCTTTATTTTTGTCAGTATGAGCAGTTCATTCAGCATACTTCTATCATTTTACGATTGTTCCCAAATATAAGAAAACAATTCTGATTTTAATTAGATTGCTTTTTCAATTTATCGACAGCATGTTCCAGAGACTCCGTAGGTGCTATGATATTATAATTTCCCCAGAAGTCTTCACTCCAGTAATTTCCGACTTTATCATAGAAAATCTGATTGGAGGTGAATACTTTATTCCGCGGAATTATCTCGGACGGGCTCTCCCTCCGGTCTGTCACCACCATTTCTGAGGTTACTGCATAGCTCGTAGAGAAAAGCCTCCGTTTCCAGTCGCATTTAAAACGAATATCATTGCGGATATAATTCAGATAAGTCCTTCCATCTATCGTTT
>OGYN01003669.1_pt1 | contig 10203 bp, 10 predicted proteins | sample 1576551 | NCBI WGS metagenome assembly OGYN01 (sample SAMEA3541589, study PRJEB24748) | human gut metagenome | biome: human gut; feature: human-associated habitat; material: faeces | place: China | collected 2012 | reverse complement strand
AAATTCGCGCAGTATGTCTCGGAATTTTGGCATATTCATGCCAAAACACCTCGCGGAATAATGGTAACTTATACATAAAGAAAAGGAGCATCAGCCCCCTTAGCGATACTCCTTTTCAACCCCTATAAATTTAATTATTTATACTTATTTAATTATACCAGTCTTCTTACAGAAACAATCGTTCTGTACGCTGCGTTATCACTGATCTTAATTCCATCTACAGAGTTCGATGCATGAACGATACGTCCATTCCCCATATAGATTGCAACGTGTCCACCGTAGCAGATTAAATCACCCGGCTGTGCATCAGCATAAGATACTTCTGTACCGGCATTCTGCTGTTCATAAGAAGTTCTCGGAAGACTTACTCCAAAGTTTGCATATACACTCTGTGTAAATCCTGAACAGTCAGCTCCACCTGTAAGGCTTGTACCGCCCCATACATATGGATTGCCAACAAACTGTACTGCAAAATCCGCAACTGCCTGGCGATTCGCCACACGCTTTTCTTCTTTTCTTCGTGCAGCCTCCTTTAATGCCTGCTTACGAATACGGGCAGTTTCTTCTTTGATCTCCTGCGCACGTCTTGCCACTTCCTGTGCATCTGCATATTTCTTTGCTTCTTTTTTCAGCTGCTGATATTCCTGTGCCTGTATCTCTGCCCGCGCTACGATCTGATTAGCCATTGCACTGATATCCCCACCGGAAGTACTACTTTCTGTCCCGTCAGAAAACATTTCATCATCTGCATCTGCGTCTTCTGTGATCTCAACATCGTCCGCATCCTCATCCTCATCTTCTGTGATCTCAATCTCAACCTCCGATGAACCACTGGAAAAATCATCTGCATAAACGGTCCATGTACTGCTGATACAACATATTGCCAATAACATTGCTGTTATTTTTTTCTTCATCTATTACTCCTTTGCGTTTGTTAAATACATAATTTACGCGCAACAGTTATGTATCTTAACACAATTGTAATAGATTTGTCAAATTTTTCTTTATTTACGCTTTAATACTCCATCAAATAGCGCTGAACAGATGCCACTGCATTGGCTCCATCTGCCACTGCAGTTACTACCTGACGCAGATTCTTGGTTCGGATATCGCCGGCGGCAAAGATGCCCGGTGTACTTGTCACGCCATCTTCTCCAGCAATGATATAGCCGCTTTCATCCATCTTCACAAGATCTTTGAACTTTCCACTTCCCGGCACGATTCCTACTGCAATAAACACTCCATCCACCGAAATTTCCTTTTCCTCATCCGTTTTTACATTTCGTACTTTCAGTGCCGTCACTTTGTCCTCACCTTCCACAGATACCGGTACACTGTCCCACACCAGTTCAACATTATGGCAGGCAAATAAGCTGTCCTGAAGAATTTTTTCCGCACGAAGTTCATCACGTCTGTGTACCAGATAAACTTTCTTGCAAGTCCGGGAAAGAAGAATTGCATCTTCCACAGCCACATTTCCGCCTCCTACTACTGCAACTGTCCCTTCCTGGAAAAAGGCCGCATCACAGGTTGCACAATAGGAAACTCCCATACCACCCAGTTCTTCCTCTCCGGGAATTCCAAGATGACGGTGTGTCGCTCCACAGGCTATGATTACCGCCCTTGCATGATATTCATTCTTTTTGGTCCGGATCACCTTGATCTCTCCCTCGTCTGTAACAGAAAGAACTGGCTCTCTCTTTGGTTTCAGTCCAAGTTTTTCCGCATGGCCTGCCATCGCCTCACCCAGATCCAGTCCGGTGATTCCAGGAAGTCCCGGATAATTGTCTACTTCATATGTGTCCACGATCTGTCCGCCCTGCACAAATTTTCTGTCCAGCCAGATTGTATTTAACTTTGCTCTTGTGGCATAGATTGCAGCACAGATTCCTGCCGGCCCTGCACCAAGAATTGCCAGATCATATATATTATTTTCCATCAGCTTCCGCCTCACTTTCTACGTTGCTGTTCACTCACAGCTGCTGCCTATCAGTTTAGCATACAATCGTTTTTTTTCCAATAAGATAGTAAAAAGCACTCCTTCGAGGTCTTTATGAAGTTATCTTTCCACAGACCAACATCCCGTATTCTGATTGCAGGCACGTTGTGTCTCGTTTTTCTGCTTGGAACTATCCTTGGCTGGGCAAACACACACCTGCTCTCCGCAGACAATCGTTTTGAGCAATTTACAGAAGAACTTTTTCAAAAAGAAGTTTCCGGCAATATGCTGAACCTTCATTATTCACTGGCTTATCCGGAAAAGAAAGGGATACAACGCCCCAAAGCTACACTTGGTACAATTTCTCTGCCTTCTTCACAATTAACAGACACATCTTCTGCCTCCCTTTCCAATACCTCCTCTGAAGCAGAAGATTTTACATCCCAAACGCTCAAAAAGCTTCAGACATTCAAAGCCTCCGGTCTTTCTGAATCCAACCGGCCCACACTCGACATGCTTCTTCTGTATTACAAAACACAGGCTGACTATCAGGACTATTCCATCCTTTATGAACCTTTAAGTCCCAGTCTTGGAATTCAGGCACAACTTCCCGTCCTGCTCGCCGAATATGCCTTCTATCAGAAGCAGGATATCGCAGACTATCTGAACCTTCTTGTCTCTGTAGAACCATATTTTGAAAGCATTCTTGCTTTTGAACAGGAAAAATCACAACAGGGATATTTTATGAGTGATACAACACTGGACCGTGTTCTGGACCAATGCCGTAGCTTTATCAAGGAGCCCGATTCCAATTATATGCTGGATATTTTCGCCGAAAAATTGAAATCTTTCGGAAAACTTCCTCAAAAAGAACAGGATATTCTCATCCAAAAACATAAACAGATTCTTCTGAACAAGGTAATTCCTGCCTATCAGAATCTGATTCTTGGTCTGCAGTCCCTCCGTGGCACCGGCCGCCCAAGTCAGGGACTTGCACACTTAAATGGAGGAAAAAAATATTATGAATATCTGATAAAGAGCCAGACCGGCTCCTATACACCAGTCAGAGAAATGCAGAAACGACTTGCCGGGCAGATTGCAGCTGATATGAACAATGCACAGAAAATTCTGAAGCAAAATCCTTCTCTGCTTCGCAAATTGAACAGCCATTTCGACCTTCCCGAAATGGAACCACAGGACATTCTCACTGCTCTCTGCCAAAAAACTGGTAAAGATTTTCCGGCTCTGCCAGAGACAGACTACACCGTACGCTATGTACATAGATCCATGCAGGAATACCTGAGTCCGGCTTTCTATCTGACTCCTCCGCTTGACACCCGAACACCCAATATCATCTATATTAATCCTTCAGACCAGCGCAGTAACCTGGAACTTTTTACAACTTTGTCTCATGAGGGATTTCCAGGACATCTGTATCAGACTATCTTCTTTGGAAACACAGAACCTTCTGATATCCGCTATCTGATCACCTCCAGCGGCTACATCGAAGGCTGGGCAACTTATATAGAATCTTATGGATATCAGTATGCTTCCAATTATCTGGATGATAATGATGGCTCTGACTATGTCTGTCTTACCTGGCTGAACCGCAGTATTAATCTGTGCATCTATTCCCTTCTGGACATCGGCATCCATTATTATGGCTGGAGTCAGGACGAAGCCGCCAGATTGCTGAAACTTTTTGGAATCACAAATACAAATGCAATATCTGAGATCTACCAGTATATCGTGGAAACGCCCGCCAATTATCTGAAATACTGCTGGGGATACCTCTGTTTTCTTGATCTGAAGACAGAATGGCAAACTGTACTCGGCAACAACTTTAATCCAAAAGCTTTTCACCAATATCTTCTTGAAATCGGTCCTGTCCAGTTTCCAGTACTGCAAAAATACATGCAGAAACATCTCCAAAAACTGACAGTCAAAGAAAACGGCCATTCTGCCGCTGTAAATTCAGATACAAAAAGGAGGTGCAGCTATTTGCACCTCCTACTCTTTTCCATAATCATCAAAAAATCTCTGCAGTTTCAGCAATGCTTTCGTTAAATCCTTGGTTTCCTGCGGATTCAGGCTGTCAAGCACTGCCATGACCATCTTCTCATGAAAGATTTTATGATGAAGATAAGCTTTTTCTCCTTTTTCTGAAAGAGAAACCAGGACAACTCTCCTGTCCTCTTCACTTCTGGTTCGTTCTACATAGCCTTTTTTCACAAGATGGTTGATTGCAATCGTCAGTGTTCCCACCGTAACAGACATTGTTTTGGCCACTGTAGACATATTCTTGGATTCCTGTATACCGATCGCTTCCATAATATGCATATCATTTACTGATATATCTTTATATTCTGATGTGATCAGTGCTCGTTCTTCAATATCAAGAATATCTTTAAACAACCTCACCAGAATATTATTCACTGTTTCATATGAATTCATGCGTCTCTCCTCCGCTTCCTGACCCCTGGGCGCAGTCTCTCTGTATTCGTTATTTTTTATTATAGCGTATCTTTATTTGAAGCACAAAGTATTTTTACACTTATTTTTTTTACTTAATTCTTTCTTTAAAGTAATCTATTTGCTATAATGGTGAATTGAACATAAACAGACTTTTTTAAGTCTCACAAAATACACAAAGGAATTTATTATGAAAAAAAACAAAAACATCCCCTTAAACCTGAAAGAACAGATCAATTCCCGCATTGGCCTGATCTGTTCCATTGTAGTCATGCTCCTTCTGGTTCTTGTTTTTCACCAGCTTGATTATCAACTGATCCAGAAACCTGCAGACCAGGCTGCAAAAGAAGCAGCCAAGCAAAAGGAAGAAGCCGAGGCAGCTGCCAAAGCTCCGGAAATTTCCACTGCAACTGTTGTCGCAGTCGGTGACAATCTCTTTCATGATTCACTGATTGAATCCGGCAAATCCGACTCTGGTACATGGAACTATGACAAAATTTACGAAAATGTCAAAGATGAGATCCAGGCTGCCGATATTGCCATGGTAGACCAGGAAACCGTCTTTACAACAGACCATGATGCTGTCAGTGGTTATCCATCCTTTGCAACTCCGACGGAAGTTGGTGATGCACTGGTCAATGCAGGATTCGATGTAATCGAGTCTGCAACCAATCATATCGATGACTACGGATATGACTATATGGCACAGACACTGAATTACTGGAAAACCAGCCATCCGGATGTACCGGTTCTCGGAATCCATGAGACAGAAGAAGATGCAAATTCCGTCAAAGTGCTGGAGGTAAACGGTATTAAGATTTCTTTCCTTGATTATACATATGGTACCAACAATTCCGGTGCCGGCGAAGGCAAAGAATACATGATCGACATCTTTGAAAAAGACAAAGTAGCTTCCATGATCCAGAAAGCCAAAGAAAACAGCGATGTATTGATCTTTGTCGCTCACTGGGGCAAAGAAATGGAACCAATGCCTACTGAATACGAAAAAGAATGGGCAACCTTCCTTATGCAGCAGGGTGTTGACGTTGTGATCGGCGGTCATCCGCATACCCTTCAGCCATACGGAACTATGTCTGATAAAGAAGGCCACAGTATGCTGATCTTCTATTCACTCGGAAACTTCGTATCTACTCAGGAGTCCTTTGATGCACTTCTCGAAGGAATGGGCTGCTTCACTATCCAGAAAACCGTCCAGAACGGAAAAACAACCGTAGAAATCCTGGATCCTGAAGTAAAGCCAATGGTAATGCATTACAACAAAGATGCCGGCGTATTCAGTCCGTACATGCTGTCCGATTACACCGAAGAACTTGCTTCACAGCATGAAGTACGAACAGTCCTTGGAGATGATTCCTTTACACTTGCCAATCTCCAGGCCCGCTTTAAAGAAATCATGTCCCTGAGCGTAAAACCTTCCACCAACACCGATCTCCTTGATGTAACCTTCAACTCCGACGGCGATATGGTAAACTCCAATGGAGAATACGTAGACGATACCTGGTCTGTAAGTGCAGCCAACGCCCAGGATGATACCGCTGCCGATAACTCCGACAGCTCTGATGACTCCTCAGACAGTTCTGATGATAGTTCCGACTCGTCTGACGACTACGATTACAGTGACTCATCAGATGACTCCGATGGATCCGACTACAGCGATGAGTCTGATTACAGTGATGACTCCGACTATTCAGACGACTCTGAATACTAACACCTACCTTCTTCCGGTCCAGGCTCACCACCTGTTCCGGAAGCTGAGAAAAAATTACAATGTTGTAAAATAAAACTCCTGCTATGTATTCGGGCAAATAGACGCCTGAAGAAATTTGCAGAAGTACTTAAAGACAAAATATTATGTTGTATCAAAAAATGATGCTGTCTGAGCGTAGCGAGTTCATCATTTTTTGATACGCTTTTAATAATATTTTTTCTTGCTAGTACTTCTGAATTTCTGAATTGTCTATTGCTGAATACATAGCAGGAGTTTTAATTATATTTTTTAGTTCTTTCTCACTTCCGGAACAAAAGCCGCTTTGCATTCTCCTCTGTCACAGCGATCACTTCTTCGCCGCTGATTCCTTTCAGCTCCGCGATCATCGCTGCCACATACGGAAGATTCAGCGAACTGTTTCTTTTACCACGATTCGGCTCCGGACTTAAGTACGGACTGTCCGTCTCCAACACAAGCTGCTCAAGCGGCGCATACTCCACCACTTCCTTCAGCTTCTTCGCATTCTTAAACGTCACAACTCCGCCAATTCCAAGATAAAGTCCCATATTCAGGTATTCCCTTGCCATTTCCTTTCCATAAGAAAAACAATGGATAATCCCTCCATGCATTCCCTCTTTCATGCATTCCTTCACCAGCTCCAGCGTATCCCTGGCTGCATCCCTGCTGTGGATCATAAACGGCATTTTTTCCTCTCTGGCAATCTCCATCTGTGCGCGAAACATCTTCTTCTGAATCTCATGTTCCCGTTCTTCTTTATGCCAGTAATAATCCAATCCAATCTCTCCGATCGCAACTGCCTTTGGCAGATGGCACAGACGACGGATCTCCTTCAATGTATCCTCTGTCATCTTTTCTGCATCATCCGGGTGAATTCCAAAGGCGCCATAGACAAAGGGATATTTTTCCATCAGTTCTTCTGTCGCTTTCAGACTCTCGATCGATGCACATGCATTTACAATATGTCCAATTCCATGTGCTTCCATAGAATTCAATAATGCCTCTCTGTCCTGTTCAAAAGCCTCATCATCATAATGTGCATGTGTCTCAAAAATCATATGTGTTTCCATCCGTCTTTCCGCTCCTCAATCATAAACTCTCATCTCTGTTTACTCCGTCAATCTGTTCAAACTCCATTCCCGCACGGATGCTTCCTCCATGCAGAACTCTTGTAAAAACACCCTCTCGCGGCATAATACAATCCCCCATCTTCTGAAAGATTGCACATCCATGATGGCATTCCTTACCAATCTGCGTCATTTCCAGAACAACTTCTCCACAACGAAATCTGGTTCCAACCGGAAGTGATGAAAAATCAAACCCCTGCACTACAAGATTTTCTCCAAACGCTCCATCCTCTACTTCGGCACCTCTCGCACGAAAAGCTTCTATTTTTTCATAAGACAGAAGGCTGACCTGTCGATGCCATTTGCCTGCATGTGCATCATTTTTAATTCCCCAGTCCTCTACAAATTCTGCTTCCTCTACCGGATGTTTCTGCGTCCCCTTTTTTTCACTGATACAGACTGCGATCACTTTACCCATAATCAAATTCTCCTATATTACAATTGACCAGTCCTGGACTGGTCATCTGTATTTTTCTATATTATTATTTTCGTGCACAATTACCGGCTTCGCCCGTAAGGATCTCTATTCCATGTCCCAGTGCATCAATGATATATTCCAGACTTTCCCGCACTGCCTTTGGACTTCCCGGCAGATTGATGATCAGTGTCTTTCCTCGAATTCCTGCAGTTGCACGGCTCAACATTGCACGCTTTGTGATCGTCATACTATAAGCACGAATCGCTTCCGGAATTCCCGGAACCTTACGTTCAATGACTTCCTCTGTTGCTTCCGGCGTTACATCTCTCTCAGAAAAACCAGTTCCACCTGTCGTCAAAATCAATTCTGCTTTTTCTGAATCTGCTATTTCCTGCAATTTACCTGCAAGCATTACCTGATCATCCGGAAGGATATCCATGGAAATCACTTCATATCCTTCTCTTTCCAGAATCTCCCTGATCGCGGGCCCGCTTAAATCTTCCCGTTCTCCCCTGTATCCGGAATCACTTGCTGTTATAATTGCTGCGCGTTTCATATTATCCTCCTATCTGTGACATGCACAAACTCTCTGTATCGTCTTCTTTTTCTTTTTCTCTGAAATGATGGCCATCCGGTTTTTCTGCCAGTGCGGCTCTGATCCTGTCCTTCAGCTCCTCATCTGTTCCTCCGTTTCTGAGAACGGCACGCAGATCACGTCCCGCCGTATATTGCAGACAGGTTTTCAGATATCCCTGTGACGTAAGCCGTATACGATTACACTGGCTGCAGAATTTATGGCTGATTGCGCTGATAAACCCAATTTTTCCCTCAAATCCATCAACAGTATAATACGTACATGGCCCATTTCCAAGAGGTTTTCCATTATATGGAATCATTTTTCCAAATTTCTGTTCCACCAAATTCATAATCTTTTCCTGTGTCATTCCTGCAAAAGAACTTCCATATCCAATCGGCATCATTTCAATAAAACGTACATGAACCGGATTTTTACGTGCAAACTCTGCTATCCCACAAAGATCCTGTTCTTCCAATCCCAGTGGAACACAATTGATCTTTAACTGTACTTCCGGATATTTCATTGCCTCTTTGATTCCATCAAGTGTTCCATCCAAAAGATCCCTTCGGGTAATTTTGCAGAAACATTCTCTGTCCAGAGTATCAAGGCTGATGTTCAGACTGTCCAGCCCGGATTCTGCGAGTGCCTTCATCTGTCCTTTCAGAAGGATTCCATTTGTCGTCAGTGTGACCTTCTCAATCCCTGAGATTTCCTTTATCTGGTAAATCAGTTCCGGAATCCGCGAACGCACTAATGGTTCCCCTCCGGTAATCTTAATTTTTGTGATTCCAAGTTCCGCCATCACTTTGCATACGCGAATGATCTCCGGCTCCTGCAAGATTTTTTCTCGCTCTGTCAGCCGGATTCCCTCCTCCGGCATACAATAAATACACCGGAGATTACAACGGTCTGTCACGGAAATCCGGAGATAATCTATATTTCTCCCACAACGGTCAATCATTGTTCTTCCTCAAAACGAAAATCTCCGCTCTTTCCTCCTGTTTTTTCTATCAGATGGATTTCTGACATCACCATATGCTTGTCAATTGCTTTGCACATATCATAAATTGTCAGAAGCGTCACCTGCACACCAGTCAGTGCTTCCATCTCCACACCTGTTTTACCTTCTGTCTTTACTGTACAGAAAACATGGATCCGGTTCTTTTCCTGATCCAGTTCATAATCGATCGCACATTTCTGAATCGGAAGCGGATGACACATGGGAATCAATTCAGATGTTTTTTTCACGCCCATGATTCCAGCCACCCTCGCCACGCCAAGGACATCGCCTTTTTTGACATTTCCCTCCGTAACGCATGCCATGATCTCCGGACCTACCGCAATATATCCGGTTGCCAGTGCAGTCCGATAAGTAACATTCTTTCCGGAAACATCCACCATCACTGCATTTCCTTCTTTATCAAAATGTGTAAGTCCATTTTCCATGGCTTTTTCCTCCCTGAAATCTTACGCAGATTATTTTGGACACATGTCTGATCTTACGCCTGACTGTTATCTGCAATATTAATTATCTACAGTATACCCATAAACCATATTGCTTCGCAAGTATAATACAAAAACAAATCCCCCGTGTTCGCTTTCACGATACACAGGGGATCAGACTTTCAGTTACTATAATTTTATTTACACTAACTATTCAAATGCTATCTTATATTTAGCAGATTTCTGCACCTGCCGGCATTTCTTTTTCCGGTACCATCAGAGACAGCTTTCCATCTGCATCTTCTGCACAGAGAATCATTCCTTCACTGAGGATTCCGGCAAGTTTGGCTGGTTTCAGGTTCGTAACGACCATAACTTTCTTTCCAACCATCTCTTCTGCACTGTAATGAGATTTGATTCCGGATACGATCTGACGTACCTGACTTCCGATCTTGACCTGAGAACAGAGAAGTTTACGGG
>OGYN01003661.1_pt1 | contig 10216 bp, 14 predicted proteins | sample 1576551 | NCBI WGS metagenome assembly OGYN01 (sample SAMEA3541589, study PRJEB24748) | human gut metagenome | biome: human gut; feature: human-associated habitat; material: faeces | place: China | collected 2012 | reverse complement strand
CAAAGTCCTATGAAGCTGATTTTACACTGGAAGATACGGAAGAATTATTAGATGAGGGAGATACCTCTGCAAACGCAGACAAGAAGGATGAAGCACAAGAAACGAAAGATAAAAAGTTTTCTTTCAGTGGATTTCTTAATAATGCGAAGGATAAGGTTGATGATGCGATTGATGCGGTAGATGAAGTCGCTACAGAAAAACTCTCTGCTTTTGAGGATGGATTGAACAGAATTATAGAGGGCGTGGCAGTGCTGCTTGTGACAACCTGTGCAATTCCGGTTCTGGTCATGTTATCATTTACCTGGATTCTGAAGGGAATAATGGGTTTAAAAATTCCATCTATTACTCTTCAGTCAGTGCCAAGGGTTTCTGAAAGGAAAAGAAAGAAAACGGAAGAGAATTAATTTTAAATTTTACCGAAGGAGAGGAATGAGATGACAAAAGATCTGACAACCGGGAAAATCATGCCGATTCTTGTGAATTTCACTGTGCCGCTTGTTTTGGGAAATCTGTTTCAGCTGACTTATAATGCGGTGGACAGCATCATCGTAGGGCATTTTGTGGGGAAAGAAGCGCTGGCGGCAGTTGGTATCTGTAATCCGATCAGTACGCTTATGATACTGTTTTTAAATGGATTATGTATGGGGGCAAGTATCCTCATGGGAATTCAGTATGGGGCAAAGGATTATAAGACTTTGCACAGGCAGATCAGTACAACCATGTTGTCGGGAGTAGTTTTTTCTTTTTTTCTGACTTTATTTTGCGTGGTATTTGCTGTACCGATCCTGCATCTGCTGCAGGTAGATGCATCGATTATGGAGATGACGCGGCAGTATTTACGGATTATTTTTCTGGGATTAATGTTTACATTTTTATATAACTTTTTTTCAAGCATCCCTGCTGGTTCCCAAAGGAACCGAAGTCGTGTCGATGAAAGGCCGACAGAGGTACACCGTGTCCAGCTTCGGGTTCTGCCGCAGGCGCTCCAGTACGGGCTGGATGGAGGTGCCGCAGCAGGCCACATAGCTGTGCTCCAGCCAACCTGCCGGGTAGAGGGTAATGTGAGACAGTAGATCAATGGGTGCTTCAAAGACATAGAGGGAACGGTCCGTCCCGTTTTTGTGGAAGCTGTGTTTTATGTCGCTGCTCTCCACATTGATGCGGAATACTTTGCCTTGGGAGCCGGTGCTGCGCAGATGTGCATGCCGGGCTTCTCCGTTTTCATCCAGACCGACAAACACGCAGTTGTGGTGTGGGTCGTCCTCATAGAGCATCTTCTCCTGCACAAACGCCGTGACCACATCCCGGTCAATGCACCTGTGCTTGGTGAGATAGGCATACATCCTGCGCATAGTCAAGTAAGGCTTCGGCAGGGCAAAGGGCTTTGGCTCCTGCGGCTCCGGTTCCTGCTTTGCGATGGGAATAATGCCCTGTCCGTCCCGGCCCAGCAGTATGGACACCGCTTCGGGATAGGTCTTGTCGTAGAATTGCTGCACGAAGCTGATGGCGCGTCCGCCTTTCCGTGCGGCATGGTCATACCACATCGGTCCGCGCACGGTGATGCTGTGGTCGCTGACCAGCCGGTACTCCCGCCCGGCCAGAAGGAGCTTCTCGCCTCGATCCAACAGAAAAGACGGCAGGTCAACCTCGTTGGCCTGCCGTTTCTCTGCGGATGTGAAATATACAAATTTTCCCATAATCCTCCTCATGTAAAAAGCGAGCCGCATGGCGACCCGCTTCTTTCTATTCTTCTCGTTGATAATGAGGTTCCGGTGTGTACTTCTCTTTTTGATATTTCCGATATTTCTCCTGTGATGTGCTTCTGTATTCATTTGCAGACGGGACTTCATCATACTTAACAGGTTCATCGCAAATGGCATCCAGCAAAATCTTCTCCAAATGCTCATACTCAGAAAACTGATCCAGCGATGCCATGACAAAGGAATCTCTGACATATCCGGAACTCTGTGCCATCAGCTCCTGATCCATATAGTAGCCGTGATCCTCCACGAAGAATGTCATCATCATAACGACGGTTCTGGTATTTCCTTCGCGGAACGGATGCGTCTGCCAGACTTTTGGAAAAGTCATCGCTAACTCATGGGCGAATTCCTGTTGTGAGAAAGCATCCCATTTCTTACTATTAATTGTGTCAAAGGCGTTTTGCAGATCCTGCGCGATGTTCTCATCATTGCTATACCACACGCTTCGTCCGCCCAGCAATTTTTCCCGTTTTTCTATGTTGATCACACGGAACTGTCCGGCCCAGTCATAAATGTCGCCAAACAAAAACCGGTGTATCTGGCATAAGCCCTTCGGAGAAAAATCATGAAACCCCTGTTCATAGAGCAGCATCATGTTGGCACGAGATTGTTCTGCTTCGATCAATTCGAGCGTTTTCTCATTCTTGATCTGTAGCTTGTTGCGCAATACCGGCGCATCATCATACAGATAAATGTCAGGCATGGTACTTCACCTGTTCGGCCATTCTCCGGTGAGAAGCCAGCAATGCGGTTTTCATCTGCTCACCCGTGATCTCGCCCCGCGCCCAACAAAGGGATAGTGTGCGGGCATAGTCGGAAACAGGAACGCCCTCAATGGCGTTGATCGCATCCGCCGTTTTTACGGCAGCCACGCGGCGACTCAGTTGCTTTACGGTCATCGATCATCACCTCATTTTTAGCATACCACATAGCCGATAAAAACGGAAGAAAAACTTTGGCGGCCGCAATGGATTCATGATGTCATTTGCTCCTGCCGCTGTGCTTCCTCGTGGTCATCCCGCTTGTGTCCCATGGCCATGCGTTTCTCCTGCAATCGCCTGCGGCGCTTGGAGTCGATACGCAGTGTGGCGGGAGAGATCAGCGCGTCATGGTGGAAGATGTTACCGAGATGATGCAGCAGGCAAAGGGTGGCAGGGAGTATAGATGTATTCTGCGCCGCGACTGTATCCCGTGGTCGCTCCGCCACTGCAATAGGGGGCGGGAGCGGCGCTTGCTCAGCAGTTTTCGCCGCAGGATCTTCGGTCAGCCGGATATGCTCCGCTTCCCGGATGACGGCATTCAGCAGCACACGGAACTCTTTCTGCTGGGATAGTGGCAGATGTTGGCGCGGGTTCTGATTATGAAACCGCACCAGCTCGTCCTTCACCTGATTCCATTGCTCATAGCACGCCGCCACCTCCGGCAGCACAGCCAGCCGGTCTACGATGGCATCTACCGTGGTTTTTACCGGCTTGGGCAGATACCCATACTGGTGCTTGCCACTCAGTTGGGAGAGCTGCTGCGACAGCTCCAGCATCATCTGCTCTATCCCTGTATCCGGACAAGCTTGCTGTTCCATCTGCGTGGTCAGTTCCAGCAGCTTGTCCTGCGCCGTTTGGATGCTGCGCTTATAGATTTCTTCTTTGCGGATGTAGACATCCTTCAGCTCCTCCCGGAAGATGGTGCCGGTGAGCTTGGAACGCATGGCGAAGATACCTTTCTTCGTCAGGTGTCCCATCCTCGGATCAGCCGACCACACCATCATGTGGACGTGGGGGTGATGCCCCTCATTGTGAAACGCTGCGTACCACCGCAGCTTGTCCGGCGGGATGCGCAGCGCCTCCGCCAGTGTGCCGGACTGCTGGAGCAACAGCTCCCGCCAAGCGGCGGCATTATCGTAGCCGGTCTGCACGGCATCCTCCCGCCGCAGAGAAAAAATGAACGTCCACACGCGGCCTGTGTGGGCGTCCAATTCTGCCACGGCTTTGTTCAGATCTGTGACCGGCGCTGCACTGAACAGCCCATGCCCACCATGCTTTTCGGCACGGGGTCGTTGAGCAATGTATTTCATATAGCCGCTCTCCGGCTCCATCTCATGTAGGTGAGAATCCAGCGCGGCAGCGATATACGCCGACGCCGTGGCGCGGTTCGGTGTGGTGAGATAGTCCTCATACTCAAACAGCTCCTTCGTGTCGGGATAGTCTTTCAGCAGATCCGCTATGAGCTACCGTTGTTTTTCCGTCACCGGTCCAGTGTCGCTTGTGATCTCTACGCCGTCCCGCTTGGCGATGTATTTCATGTATCCAGTGCTATTGCCGCCCTTGAAGTAACCGCTTTTCTGAATCAGCCGCGCCACAGCTTACTGCCTCCGATGCAGCCGCAGGGCGTCCCGGAAGGAAAACGCGCCCTGGGTGTCGGTCACCTCCCGGACGCTGTAGCCGCGGTACTTGCGGTACATCTCTGCGTCCATGTCGGCGTCTTCTGCCAGCAGGTGATTGGTGATGCTGTGCTCCACCGCTAAGTTGAACAGCAGCTTGCCCACCCGTCCGCAGTACACGCCGAGAGAACCTTCCAGCACATCCAACAGCACCTTGGGCAGAAACGCGCTGGCTCTGTTGGTGTGCAGGTAGCCGTCATAGAAGCGGATGGCTTTCTCTACGAATTCATTTCGTGTAGGACAATTATCATCCTTATACATCCTCTCCACCAGCCTCCATGCCTCGTCTGAGAGCCAGACGGTGTGTCTGCTTTTCTCTTTATCTTCCATGTCCAATTCTCCTGTTATTTTTGTAAAAGCGTCATAGAAAACCGCACAGGGCGGCGCAAATCGGCTGTTTCGCAGCCAAACAGCGTCACGCCGTGCCGTAAACCGTTGAAAGAGCGTCATTTCCCGACGCCGCAAAACCCGCCGTGGCAGTCCGCACTGCGGGCTGCTGTGATGGCCCTTGGCGCAATTAAAGCGCCAAGGGTTTTCACCTGCCCACCTTTCGGCGCACCGAAAGCCCTCTGAAATCCGCTCAAAACCGCTCCAAACAGCCGGGGCCGCTACCGTTACTCTCCCGCGCTCCTGCGAGGTCACAAACCGGCCCACAGGGGCAAACGCGGTGGTCACATCTGCATCTCCGACCCCTGCCGCATTTCCTCACGGAACTGCTGACTGTAATCATGCAAGCTCATGCCGTCCTGCTGCTGGCAGAACGCCTCCATTTTCCGAGCCAGTACCTCCTGCTCGGCAGCATTCAGGTGATAGCTCCAGTTCTCCTCTGTGCCATCTCCCTTGCAGAGATTCAGCTCCAGCGTATCGCAAGGTCTGTCCTGCGCGATGTCGTAGTTGGCGTAGATATTCAGCCAGTCATTGTTCTCGTCCGTACACACGAATGTGCCGAAGGCGGCGTCCACGTCGAAGTCAGCCTGCACATAGAAATTCAGCTTACCGTTCTCTATCATGATCTCATCGCTGAACGAAAAATTCTGCGCGGTGAGATGCCCCGCCGATGTGAGCTCCTTCCCGTTCAGGTGATCCAGCAGCTTCCGCCACATCCCGTCCTCGGACGCATATTGCTTCTGCACTGCGCGGTAGGCAGCTGTAGATACGTCACGCATCGCCCACGTTGTCCAACCGTCCATGATGTGGACTGCGGAGAACTCCCGCTTGTCAAAATCCAAATCGAACACGCCGGTAACTTTTCCGGTGTTCTCCATGCGGAGACGCATCAGGTTCTGATACTCCTCCGGCGTGATAGGCTGCGCTTGCAAATACAGAGAGATAAATTTGCCGGTGCTGTGGCCTGTATCCTTGAGGTATTTGCGGAGCGTCCTTGCGGCATCCAGCAGCTCCTCACCGAGCCAGGTCGTGAAGTACCACGTCTGTCCGTTTTCTGTTACACGGTACGCAGCACAGGTAGCAACCGCATCGTCCTGTATTCCCATATCAGTTGTCCTCCTTCGGTCTCACTTCGCTGATCTGCGCCTTGGGTGTGACCGATTTTGCCGGTCGCTTGGGCCTTGGGGCAGGCACCGCCTTACTGTCCACATACTCTCGCACCGCTTCAGGCACCTCCGCTTCGTAGAGTTGTTGGAGCATTTCTGCCATGCGCCGCTGTACAGACGACTGCTGCTTGCGGAGCGTAAACTCCAACGCATCCAGCTTGGCCGCGTCAAAATTGATGGTGATATTGGTTTCTCCCATGCTGTGCCTCCTTACGCATAGTTGATATACGGTATCTCCAGCCAGTGCGTCCAGCCGCGGCCTTCCAGCTGCGTCTTGACCACGCCGTATTTGGTACCCATGGCCTCGATGACCTCACCGTTGCCGATGTATACGCCGATGTGTCCGGACTTCCACACCGCCAGCCCCGGCGTATCCGGCATAGTCGCGATCTCACCCTTGCGCGTGGCGCTGTAGTACATCTCGTTTGCGCCGACGTCCGGCATGCCGTTGCTGCCGTACTGTATCTCCATGGTCTCTCCATCCAACCAGCCGTAGCCCTTGATCAGTCCCACGCAGTCGGCGGTGCGCTTGTCCAGCCAGTTGGCCCTGATGAACGCGGCGTATTCTCCCACGCCCTCCGGGTACTGCGTCAGCTTGTATTGCAGCAGCTCCGGTGTCAGCACCTGTCCGTAGGTACCCCACACATAGCCCCAGCCGGAGTTCCATGCGTTGGTCACATAGGTCACAAGGTCAGCGGCGTTTTTGGTAAACGCATCCGTAAGCATGGCGGCATCCAGCTCCACCGGCGCGCTGCCGCCCGCAGCGTATGCGCCGTCAAAGGTATCGCCGCCGCTGCTGCCTGTTACCATGGCGTAGATGTGGGCAGCGTTGGCCTTGCCCTCCTCTGTCCCCGGCTCGCCCTGCCACACCGCCAGCTTTTCATAGACCGTGGCCAGCGGCAGTGGTACCGCCACATAGTAAACGGTCGTCTGCACCACCACCGAGCCGTCCTCCAGCTCTGTTGTCGTGGTGTCCACACGCTCCTCCAAACGGTAGAAGCAGTCCACAAAGTTAGCGGCGGCGCGGCGGGTAGGCGCTTCGTCTCCAAAACAGAGGGCAAAGAAGATAGCCTTGACCTGCAAAGGGTCAAGGCCGCCGCTTTCCGCCTTGGCATTCACGGCGGCTGTCGCCGCATCCAGAAGGGTAAAAGCTGTCCGCATCTCGGAGATGTGATTTTTGTATTCCGCGGGGATTTTGTCTGAGAACGCCGGTCCATAGAAGGACGCGGACACGGCAAAATCATTGTGTTCCACCGCGGCGGTGCCGAAGCAGCACAGGAACGCTGTCAGCAGGATCAACGGAGAGAGGATGAGGGCGATGACCCACCCTACCGTTTTGCGGCCTTTTTCGCTGGCCAGCACAGCCGCCGCCAGCCGTGCCAACACAGGGGATGCCATCAGCGGCCACCTGCCGTGCCGAACAGCGCCGCCTTGTGGGGCGGTGCTTTCACCTCCAGCAGGTACCGCTCCGCACCGCACTTGAACAGGCACTCGCCACGCCGCGCGTGGCGGATCAGCTCAAACTCCGCCTCGTCCAATTGCAGCATATCCATATAGAACCGTCTGCCGATGGAGCCGGGATTGAACAGAAACTGGTGGGGCGGGATGGCGAACAGCGGCTTGGTCATCTCCCGCACACCCTCCTGATCGAAGTCCTCCAGATTCTGGGAAGCCATCAGCAGGGCGGAGTCCCGCTTCCGTACACGTTTCAGGCAGTTGCGGATGTACTCTATAGCGGTGGGATTGGATAGCCAAAGATACAGCTCATCCAACGCCGCCACTGTGTTGCCCGCCGTCAGCAATCTGTCCGACATATACGCCAGCACATTGAACAGCAGCGCGTTCCGCAGGCTTTTGGCCGCCGTCAGCATGCCGCCTACGCCGAACACCAAAAGCCTGTCGCCGGTAATGTTGGTATGCCCGTTGAAGAACGGCGCGTCCGCACCCATGCATAGGGAGTGCAGCCCCAGCAGCACCTCCTGCAGCAGCTCCCGCGTATACAGGCTGCCCGCCTGATAGTGCCGCAGCTCCTCCTCCATAAGCGCATACAGGTCGGAGAGGATGGGGTAGTCCTCCGGCGCAAGCTGCCGGAAGTCCGTTTCCTCCGTGATGCTCCACTTCTGATACAGCTTGGACAGCATGATCTCGATGGTGTCCAACTGCGGGTCGGAAAAATCCTTGTAGGCGCGGAAGAAGTCCTTCAGGAAGGAGATGTGCCGCGCCAGCAGTGTAGACTTGCGGAACGCCTCGGGGACGGACTCGTCGGGTTCGGACGTGTCTCCCTCATCCCAACACCGCACCTCCAACACGTTGATACGCTTCTCACCGGCCATGAGGTCGATGAAGCAGCCGCCTAAGTTCCCGCACAGCTCCTCCAGCTCATGCTCGGCGTCCAGTGAAATGACAGATTTTCCCGCCTCCAGCAGATTGCAGATCAACAGCTTCATGAGATAGCTCTTGCCCTGACCGCTGTTGCCGAGAATGAGAATGTTGGCGGAGGTCTTATCGCTTTCCCTGCGGTCAAAGTCCACCACGATATTGCTGCCGTACTTGTCCTTGCCGATGTAGATGCCCTTGGGATCGGTCTTGCCGGAGTAGTTGAAGGGGTAGAGATTGGCCACGCTGCCGGCAGGCAATACACGCTCGAACTCCCGCCCCAGCGCGTTGTGTCCCACGGGGCTGACGCAGCAAAATCCCTGCTTCTGCCGCAGGAGCAGCTTGTCCACATTCAGCTTGCAGCGCACCAGTTCTGTCAGCACATCGGTCTGCAATCGCTTCAGCTGTTCCATGCTGTCTGCTGTCATCTCCAGATACACGGCGCAGTGGAGCAGTGGCTCATGCTCCCGATGCATCTTATGCACCAGCTCCGCCACATCCCGCAGGTTGCTCTCGGCCTCCACGGTCTGGCGCAGCTTGTTGGGGTCTGAGCCATCCAGTTTATTCTTTTTGTTGGCGTTGTCGATGATCCGATCCTCCTCGCCGGGAGATACCTGCCGGCAGTAGATCCGCAGGGTCACGCCGCTTTTCTCGCCTAAGTGCCGCAGAATGGCCTGGGCCTCGGTGCTGGCGGGATATTCCCGCAGCGCCCACACGCAGCGATAAGTGCTGCCGAAGATGTAATGATCCACCTCAAACTTCACCACACCCGGCGCGATGCAGTCCAGATAGGTGCGCAGGAAGGCTTCCCGCGGGGTGGGTTCTTTTTTCCGAAAAGGGTTTTTCATATGCCCTCCCATCACAGCAAATAGAGGCCTATGCGCGGCTCCAGTTCCGGCTCCTGTCCGGTGAACTGTTCCGGCTCACGGAACAGTTCCGTGTACCGCGCCACCTGCTCGTCCGTCAGGGAGCAGAGACCGCCCTCCAGATCGTCTCCCACCAGAAAGAACGGCCCGCAGATGATGTCATCCTCCAGCCGCCGATTGGGTGCCATGCCGTTGAGCTTCCCCTCATCGTTGCAGCAGAGCAGCACGCCGTCCTCCATATACACCGGCTGGAACAGCCCCTGCACCTCCTGCTGGATGGCTTCCAGTCCGTCCGCCATCTCCTTCACATAGGGTGCTTTCCCCGGTTCAATTTTCAGTATCCGCATTTTATTCCTCCGTTTCCGTTGTCAGCCACCGTGCGCCATCCACAAGGTCAAAGCTCTCATGGGTGGCATCCTGTTCGAAATAGATCGCCAGCAGCTCCAGCAGCTTCTGCCCCTCGGCACGCCGCACGGCGAAGCCGCTGTCCCGGAGCTGCTGCTCCACGGCGGCATAGTGGACAGCACCGTCCGTTTTTCGCTGCCGCAGTACGAAGCAGAACTCCCGCGAGGACGCCATCATGGTCTGCGTGTCATCCAGATGCTGCCGATCCTGTGCCAGCAGCCTGCGGATGGCGGGGTTGTCCTCCTGCTCCAGCCGCTGGCGGTAGAACTGCCGGTTGTCCTGAAAGGACTCCTTGGAATCCAGCGCCAGCAGCTCGATCTCCGCCATGGCCTTCAGCACGTTCAGCAGCGCCATTACCCGCGACCGGACGCCCTGATCCGGCAGGACGTTCAGGTTGGTGGGCTGCACAAGATAAAAGGTCAGCTCGCCGTCCGCAGTCTGAACGCCGCCTGCCACGATGTCCTCGATGCCCACCAGCTGGCGGGTGGACTTTTTTCTGTTTTTCATGTCGGTTCCCTCCACTCGTAGTATTGCTGCCCGAAAAAGAAAAACACTGCGGCGTGGCGCAGGAAATCCAGCATACTGACGCCGTCATGCCGAATGCAGAGAAAGGCCAGCGCCGCCGTGACCACCATGGGGACGACAGCGCCGGTCTGGGCCAGTGCCACTGCCGACAGCAGCAGTCCGATGCCGATAAACGCCACATCCCGCAGCGCCCACAGCCACAGCATGGGCCGAGCCGTCAGATTTTCGGGGTAAATATAAATTGCTCTCACCTCCTATGAGATGCAGAGCGGCCGCAGGTTTTCCTGCGGC
>OGYN01003656.1_pt1 | contig 10225 bp, 11 predicted proteins | sample 1576551 | NCBI WGS metagenome assembly OGYN01 (sample SAMEA3541589, study PRJEB24748) | human gut metagenome | biome: human gut; feature: human-associated habitat; material: faeces | place: China | collected 2012 | reverse complement strand
ACTCTGTCCCGCTCAGCCGTCCGCGCTCGTCCCGTTTTCGATTTCGGATCACATAGCCCGAACGCTCCAATTCCTTGACGGCTTCGCTGATCGCGTCCACGCCCTCTTTGCTGATTGCCGACAGCCCCCGCAGCGTATAATCCCAGTTCTCCGGCAGGGACAGCATCACCGACATCAGCCCTTTTGCTTTGAGTGTCAGGCGTTTATCCTTCAAATGCTGATTGGACATCATCGTGTAGTTTTTTGTTTTGACAACTCGAAAGACTACGGTCATTTCGTTTCACCTCCTTACGTCCCGGCTGTCATCTCAGATTAACCCCTTGACTTTTCATAGCCGGTCTTCGTCAAAAACGCCGCATAGTTCATCTTGCTTCTGCCTATACTTTTATTGAAATATCCGTAATTTTTTTACGGACTCATATTGACACTCAGATTTATCTCGTTTAGAATGTTCTTGAAAGGGTGATTATACATGTTGAAACTCTTTGAAGTATCAGGCTTTAAAAATTTTCTTTTTCCTATTCGAATTGACTTTTCCGATGTTAAGAATTATCAGTTCAACGAAAACTGTATCTGTAACAATCTTCTTCAAAAACTGATTGTATACGGAAAAAACGCTTCTGGCAAATCCAACCTTGGGCTTGCCTTATTTGACATCGTCTCCCACATGACTACAAACAATGTCACACCCGGGTTATACAGCTTTTATCTCAATTCCGAATCAAAACTCGAATTTGCTGAATTCCGATATGTTTTTATTTTCACTCCTTATCAAATTGATTATTTATACCGTAAAAATGGCAATCAAGATTTGGTATATGAACGTGTTATTCTTAATGATGATCTACTATTTGAATACAATTATGCTGAGAAACAGGGAAATTTATCCGGACTCGAAAAGCTAATTCCTACTCTCAACCTGAACTTCAGAGGCAACGATTCACTGCTCAAATATGCCATCACAAACTCTGCTTTGCCAGACAATCATCCTCTTTATCAGATGATGTCTTTTATTTCTCACATGCTCTGGTTTCGTTCTCTCGACGAAAATCGCTACATTGGCTATAAATCAAGAAGTTCTGATTATTATGACTTTATTTTTGAAGGAGACCGTATTAAGAAACTTGAAGATTTTCTACACGTTGCCGGTGTAGAAGAAAATCTCGTCGCAAAAACCACACCGGAAGGAAAGAAAAAACTTTATTTTGATACGCCTTCCCCTCTTCCGTTTTTTATGGTTGCATCAAGTGGAACACGCGCTCTTTACACCTATTTCTACTTTACTGAAACTTGCCCGGATATTTCCCTTATGTTTATTGATGAATTCGATGCCTATTATCACTACGAACTATCTGAAACCATTGTCAAATTGATTGAGAAAATGCCGCGCTGTCAGGCAATTCTTACTTCACACAATACCAATCTGCTTTCTAATCGCATTATGCGTCCAGACTGCTATTTCATTCTTTCAGACGGTAAACTCACATCATTTGCTAATGCAACAAAGCGTGAACTCCGTGCTGGGCACAACCTCGAAAAGCTGTATATGAGTGGTGAATTTGATGTCTAAACGAAAAATACTTCTTCTAGTCGAAGGAGAAAAAGCAGATATAGCTGTAATGTGTCGGCTGCTTACTGTCTATAATCTGAATATAGATTATGAAATCATCCCATATTGTACCAATATTTACAGACTATATAAGGATTTTTTTGATTCAGGCGACGATCCTGAAAATCTTGATCTATTGCTTCTTCTTAAATCAAGAGATAAAAATCCAGACCATGCATACATCTTCAATGAACATTACTCTGATATTTATCTTGTTTTTGATCTCGATCCTCAAGACACCGGGTTTTCTCCTGATAAAATCCGTAAAATGATCGAATTTTTTCATGAATCTTCCGACATGGGAAAGCTATATCTAAACTATCCAATGGTTGAATCATTTTATCACCTCAAATCACTTCCGGATGCTAACTATGACGAGCGCTTTGCTTCTATGGATGAATTGAGGCGCAAAGCCTATAAACAGCGTGTGCAGAACGAAAAATATGCAAAAAACTATCAACTTTGTGCATCAAACCGTAAAACTTGTAACATTGTCATTCATCAAAACATCGAAAAAGCGCTCTATTTAACCCATTCTCTCAACAATAACTCTCCTTTTAACCAATCCGCCATTTTAGAATCTGAACTGAATTGGATCGCCTCTGAATCTAAAGTTCCAGTTCTATGTACCTGCTGTTTCTTTATTCCCGAATATCAACCTGCATTGATCGAATCCGACGATTAACTTCAAAACGACGTTTCAATATGCGTCGTTTTTTGTTTTATCTCTATACCTATTCGTAAATTAACCAACAGAGGTGCTTTACATGCCTTATATCAAGCGAAATTTAGAGAAAATCGTTCAAGAAGTGACACTGGAATATCCTGTCATACTTCTCGCGGGACCGCGTCAAGTCGGTAAAACCACCATGCTGATGAAACTGATGGAAGGTTCCGAGCGCAGCTATGTAACGCTTGACAACTTGAGTGAAAGAGCCTTAGCAAAAAGCGATCCCGAACTTTTTTTGCAGCTCCACAAACCACCCATCTTGATTGATGAAGTTCAATATGCGCCTGAATTATTCACATACATCAAAATCTATGTCGATCAACATCACACACCCGGTTCTTTCTGGCTAACCAGTTCACATATCTTCAAGTCGTTGCAGGGCATTCATGTGTCCCTCGCAGGACGTGTTGCAGTCTTGTCTATGACCAGCTTAACGCAAGCGGAAAGCTGCGGCGAATCCGTCACTCCCTTCACTGTTGATCTTGAAAGTCTGACTGAGCGTGCAAAGCACCGGCAAGCCGCCGATGCGCATGCCCTATTTGAGCGTATCTTCAAAGGTTCCATGCCTGCGCTGCCCAGTGGTTCTGTCAGTAACAGCCAGATTTTTTACAGCAGTTACATCAGCACATACATTGAACGCGATGTTAAAGATCTTTCTGATTCCATCGATTCTTTGAAATTTCTTCGCTTTATCACCTCTGTTGCGGCTCGTTGCAGTCAGATGTTAAATGTCGCCGATATCGCGCAAGATGCCGACATCAACCAACAGCAAGCCAAAAACTGGCTCGGCATTTTGGAAATGCTCGGCTTGATCTTTTATCTCCATCCTTACTCGAACAATCTGCTCAAACGTCTTGTAAAAACGCCTAAACTCTATTTTTACGACACCGGGTTGGTTTGCTATCTAACAAAATGGAGTAATGCCGAAACGCTCGAAGCCGGTGCTATGAACGGCGCAATTCTGGAAAATTACGTTGTTTCCGAAATTGCAAAAACCTATTTGAATAACGGAAAAGAGCCTTTCATGTACTATTACCGGGATAAAGATGCCAAGGAAATTGATATCGTACTGGAGCATGACGGTATCCTAAATCCGCTTGAAATCAAAAAAACTGCCAATCCCGGCAGCGAACTGACAAAAGTATTTTCTCTGCTCGATAAGGCTTCCACTCCTCGCGGAAAAGGGGCTATCCTTTGCATGAAGCCCGCTCTTGGTGCCATCGATAAAGAAAACTATATTATTCCGATTTGGATGATCTAAGGCTTGTTTACCTTCATAGAAACGTAAAACTGCCCGCTTTTTCGGCGAGCAGTTTTTCATATTCACTTAATTATCATTACATTTCACGACTTGATCGTTCTGCTCAATTCTTCAACTTCCTGCTTTGTCAGCATTGTTGCGTCAATAACCAGTTCTTCAGAGTAACCCATTTCAAGCATACGACGAGCAATAGCCAGTTTTGCCAGCCTTTCGCCGCGCTTCTCGCCCAGCATGATTCCTTCATCAACCATTTGTCGAATCGCTTCACACATACTCGTTTTTTTACCTATCCAAAACATTTAAGTGTAGTTTTTACTGCTTGATCGTTTTGCTCAATTCTTCAACTTCCTGTTTTGTCAGCATTGTTGCAGCAATAATTAATTCCTCAGGGCAGCCCATTTCAAGCATACGACAAGCAATAGCCAGTGCCTTCTGCATTTCGCCGCGTTTTTCACCCAGCATGATTCCTTCATCAACCATCTGCCGAATTGCTTCACACATACTCGTATTTTCACCTTCAAAGCACTTGAACATAGCCTTTACTGTTTGATTGTTTTGCTCAATTCTTCAACTTCCTGTTTCGTCAGCTTCGTTATATCAACAATCTGCTCCTTAGAGTATTTCATTTCAATCATACGTCGTGCAATATCCAACGCTCTTTGTTTCTCACCCAGCATGATTCCTTCATCAACCATTTGTCGAATCGCTTCACACATACTCGTATTTTCACCTTCAAAGCACTTGAGCATAGCCTTTACTGCTTGATTGTTTTGCTCAATTCTTCAACTTCCTGCTTTGTCAGCATCGTTAGATCAACAACCTGCTCCATAGGGTAGTTTTTCTCAAGCATACGCCGTGCAATAATCAGTTTTTCATTCATGCTTCCCTGTTTTTTGCCACGTTCTTCGCCGCGTTCTTCGCCGCGCTTCTCGCCCAGCATGATTCCTTCATCAACCATTTGTCGAATCGCTTCACACATATTTACAGCCTCCTTGTTCGGGTCAATCGCAATTCCCGCATTCGTCATAGCACTGATGACCAGTGCCGCGTTTGTTTCCAGACAGCTGAACTTTGAATCCTCATTCAGCAATTTTTCCATCCGTGCCTTATCCCGCTGGTATTTAATATACGCCAGCACTTCACGCAGACTGCTGTTCAGCTTCTGGAAATCGTTGTCGCCCATCTCCATCGGGTCAATCATGAAAACCCGATAGTCCTGAATAAACGGAAGGACTTTTTCGGGCTGCTCGCCGTACATCTCGCGCAGGCTGAGCGGCGCATCCCATTTCTTTCCGCCAAAGTTGATGACCAGCGTAATCACAGGGGACAGCCGATCTTCTTTCTTCATACCAGAAAGATATTCTTCCGATGTACCATTTTTTCCTTCCTTACGATGCTGGCTTGCCAGATCACGCACCTGCTTTTCGAGCTGCATGGCATCGTATAGCATGTTGCGAACCGGCATGGCATAATGCACATGGCTCTGATTCTCTATTCCCAGCACGAGATAGGTGTACCGATCATCCGTTTTTACCGCCAGCGTTTTAAGCGTATCGCGGTATTTCTGTGTTGCTTCCGGCTTGCCTTTTTCATCCTCATGATATGGAATCACATACTGCGTCGTATCCATATCGGTCAGTTGTTCCGGCTTAATCACCTGTTCGCCATCATAAATCAGATAGTTAAAAGCATCTGCAAACACTTCCGCTTCCGAAACATACTGTTTGGTTGCCGTATCCTGAATGGACATGTTTGTTCCTCTCCTTTGAGCCATCGTTTCATTCGTCCATGCTCTATTTCAAGTTTATTTTATCACGTCGCTTATGATTTCGCAAGCACTTATGATTCATCACCGTTCCTGCGAAAGCTGCCGCTTTTTATACCAGCCTTCCAGCAGCTTGATGATGGTATCTTCCATTTGCTTTGGCGTGTAGGATTTCGGAAAATACTTGCGCAGCGTTTCGTTTTTCAGCGTCACCCGATCAAGGTCGTTTTTCTTTTCTTCGCTCATGACTGCCCGCATCACGTCAAGGGAAAGCATCTTCTGCTGGCTGAATTTCTTTAATCGTTGTGCCTGAGAAAGCGACGGCGTTGCCTGTTCGCTGTCCATCGCCTCAAGCAGAAGGGTTTGTTCTTCTTTCTTTAAATAGGACAGCTCGACCGCAGGGTTAAATGCAATTTTGCGTTCATCCACCATGTCCAGCAGGGTGGGAATCAACTCGGTCAGGCGGATATAACGGAAAATCTGGTTTTTGCTATCGCCTATTTGTTCTGCCATAATTTCACTTGATCGTTTTCCATTGAAATTGTTCCCAAGTTGGGAACAATTTTCTTTAATATGCCGTCCTGCCTGCCTTTTCATCGCATCGAGCTTCATTTTATAGGCAAAAGCCCGTTCGCTCGGCAGCAGCTCCTCACGCTGCAAATTGCTGTCCACCATGATGATCGTGGCGGCATCGTCGTCGAGGTCACGAATGATAACCGGCATGGTTTCCTTGCCTGCCAGTTCGGAAGCATGATGCCGCCTGTGACCAGCGATCAGCTCATAGCCGCCGTCAGGGTCAGGACGCGCAATCGCAGGGACAAGCACACCATACTCACGCACGCTGTCCACTGTGTCCTGCATCGCCGCATCGTCCTTAACCTTAAATGGATGATTCCTAAATGGATGTAGTTCTCCTAACGGGATATTCTGTACCTTTTCCCGCTGGGCATCTTCTCGAATTTCTTCCGTCGCAAAAAGGTCATCGACCGATTTCAGCTCGATGTTTCTGGCGCTGCTTTTCATGCTGAATCACCTCTTTCGTCAGCGCATTGTACGCCTGCGCGACCTTGCCCTTCGGATCATACGCGAAGATGCTTTTCCCTTCAGCACTGCACTCTGCCGCTCTGATGGAGTGCGGAATTACGGTATCAAACACTTTAATCTTCGTTCCGTACTGTGTCCGAAGCAATTCGCTGATTTCACGGGCATACGTCGTGCGGCTTGCCATTGTAATGAGAATTCCTTCAACCCGCAGCCTCCTGTTCAATCCCCGGCGCATCCTGCCGATGCTTTCCATCAGCTTACCAAGTCCATCTACCGACAAATAATGTGGTATGGTCGGAATCAGCACGCTGTCTGCCGCCGCCAGTGCGTTGATCGTCATCATGCCCAGCGACGGCATACAATCCAGCAGCACATGGGAGTAGTCTTTTCTGCAATCGTCCAGCACCCGTTTCAGCACATTCTGCCGTGTATCCAACGACGCTTCCACGCCTGATAAGGCAATGCTGCCGGGAATCAAGTCCACCCCTTCCGCATGATGCAGAATTGCTTCTTCGGCATGAACGGGCTGTTCCTGAAGAACTCTGCCCATGAGCGTAGCCAGCGTCACCGGCAGGGTTTCCGGCGTCCTCCATCCCAAACTGAGCGTCAGGCTGGCTTGCGGATCGCAGTCCACCAGCAGCACGCGCTTTCCTTCTCTCGCCAAACCAATACCCAAATTGGCGCAGGTCGTTGTTTTACCTACGCCGCCCTTTTGGTTCGACAGACTGATAATTTGCGTATTCATGTTTTCTCCTTTCCGATGAATACAAAAAGGACGCTCGTTGTCGGAGCGTCCCCAAGTTGCTGAGATTGAATTTTCTTATCTCGCGATCAGAATTGTCCTTTCAGGTTTATCATAGCTCGATAGTCCATGCTGTCAGCATGGGACGTGTCGAAAAAGTCATAGAAATCAGAAAGTTTTTCTTGAATAACAGCAAAAACTATTGATATTTCCGATGTTTTTCCATATACTAATACAAAGGAGGCGATATCATGATCGTTAGACCCTATTATTTGGATATACTAAAAACCTATCGGGATACTCCACTGGTAAAAATCCTTGCAGGAATCCGTCGATGTGGAAAATCGACCATTTTGGATATGCTGAAAGATGACTTGATTAGCAGCGGTATTTCGGCTGATCATATTATCCAACTGCGTTATACCTCAGAAGAATTGGACGACGACATGACTGCCAAGCAGATGTACCGTGATATAAAAGATAAAATGACGGACAATTTGCGATATTATCTTCTGCTGGATGAAGTACAAGAGATAAATGGATGGGAAAGAGCAGTCAATACTCTTTTGGAAGATTTCAATACTGACATTTATGTGACCGGCTCCAACTCCAAACTGATGTCCAGTGAGATTTCTACCTATCTGACAGGACGCTATATCTCTATTCCGGTCTTTACCTTATCCTTTTCCGAATATTTGGAATTCAAGAAAGGAAACGGACTCACGCCCAAAGAACTTCTGAACGAATATATCCGTATGGGCGGTTTCCCTATTGTTGCGCTTGGAAACTTTGACGAGCGTTCATCTTATCAGATTGTCGAGGGAATTTATAATTCCGTCATCACCCGCGATATCACCAAACGGCATAATATCACGAACTTCGATTTATTTAACCGTGTGGTGAAGTATGTTATTGAGAATGTCGGCAAAACTTTTTCTGCCAACGCCATCGTAAAGTTTATGAAAGGTGAGGGACGTACGCTATCGGTGGAAACCGTTTATAACTATCTGGAATGGCTGGAAAAAGCCTTTGTGATCTACCGTTGTCAGAGATATGATATGCAGGGCAAAACCGTTCTTAAAACACAGGAAAAGTTCTATCTTGCAGATGCTTCGCTTAAATATTGTATGCTGGGTTTTAATCCGAAATCCATAGCTGCCATGCTGGAAAACATTGTGTACTTTGAACTTCGGCGGAAGGGCTATGATGTTTACATCGGAAAAAACGCAGCCAAAGAAATTGACTTTGTTGCGGTGCGACGGAATGAACGACTCTATGTGCAGGTATGCCGCAATTTTCCAGAGGAATCCGAACGGGAAGTTACCAACCTGCTTGAAATTAAGGATCACTACCCGAAATATGTGGTGACACTGGACGAGCTGGCTGGCGGCAATATCAACGGAGTCAAGATCGTGCATTTAGTTGATTTCCTGTTGGCAGCAGATTATTAAAACAATCTTCTTATCCAGAACTGTTATCTGCACATGTTTTCGCGGAGATATATGCAGATAGCAGTTTTTTGCTAAGAAATAGATTCAAACTCAAAATCAAGGCAGACACTCTATTTGCTGCTTTATCATTCGCTATTCACTTTCTGTTTCGCACAAGGATATACGCCTTTGATTCAGCATTGATAGCATGAAACCCGTCTGCTGCCAGATACTCCATCAGACTCGTCTTGGGAATCATGCAGCGCATCCGAATCAGGAAATGCTCCACCTTATCCTTATTGCACCAGTTGAGAATCGTCTGGTGCTTGTAGCCCGTGATTTCCATCACCTGCGGAATCTCCAGAACATCGGGATATTCTTCAAGAACACAGCTCAGGGTTTTCTCCAGAAGCCTGATCGTCGGTTCAGAGTGGCAGCGTCCAGACATTCTTTCCGCGCCAATCTTCATTTTGCACAGAAGCGGATTTTCGTCACGGAAGTAGAGGAAATCAACGACATCCGTAATCTTGATGGAATACTTTCGGGTTTTCTTTCCCGTGCAGACGCTTGGGATTAATCCGCTTTCTAAATATTTCTGTGCGGTTTTCTTGGAAACCTTGCAGATTTTGTACAGCTGCTCCTTGGTGATGTATTCGGGGTACTCGTCCAGCACCCATTCATAGTCATTTCTATCATTCATTTTGCCTGTTACCTTTCTTCTCTTTTCTGGTCAACAGCGGGGGTAATCAGGCTGATTTATCTCTCTTTTTTCTCTCCTATGTGCCGTTTTCTCTCCTAAATCTCTCCAAAATGCCCATTTTTGAGCAAATTGGCATGATTCATTCGAACTCTTGACACACCTTGGTTTTTGACCGAAAACAGCCAAAAAATTGAGCTATTGTTCGTATTTTTATCTTCTCTCAGCTTCTCCGTTCTTCCTTTATTTTCCTCGAAATGGTGTTCAACCGACAAAACTCGAAATGCTGTGAGGGTCAAACCTCCTAGGGTTCGAATCCCTAACTCTCCGCCATATTAAGTACCAGCTTTTGATACAAAGGCTGGCGCTTTTCTTTTACCCCATGGCGGCTCAAAAGCCCTTATGGCAAAGGGTTTTCAGACATTTTCTTGAAAAGGTATCCCGAGACAATCATCATTCCGATCATGCAAACAGGCGCGGAAGGCAGAATCGCTTTCCGCGCCTATTTTTTTACCCCATCTCGGTTAAAATGGCGTTTTTTTGAGTTTTGTCAAATAATGTGCTTAGGATTTCTTTCGTCGCTCGATCTTCTCGTTTTTTTCTGCGTGAGCGCGCATCGAGAACAGCGTCCATTTGCAAATAAGCAGCTATTATAATGATGTATATCCCCCAGAAACGAAAGGAGATACGCAAATGGTATACGGGTATGTTCGGGTATCGACAAAAGATCAAAACGCCGCTCGGCAGATCAGCGCGCTGGTAAGTGAGGGCGTTGATGAGAAGAATTTGTTTGTGGACAGGAAAAGCGGGAAGGATTTTCAGAGAAAGCGTTATCAATCTCTGCTTCGGAAGATCAAGCCGGGCGATATGATCTTCATCAAAGAACTGGATCGTTTAGGGCGAAATTACACGGAGATCATCGAGAACTGGCGCTTGATTACGGTGGA
>OGYN01003646.1_pt1 | contig 10247 bp, 13 predicted proteins | sample 1576551 | NCBI WGS metagenome assembly OGYN01 (sample SAMEA3541589, study PRJEB24748) | human gut metagenome | biome: human gut; feature: human-associated habitat; material: faeces | place: China | collected 2012 | reverse complement strand
GATTGCAAATGACATCATCTTCCTCTTAATGAATCTCTTAAAATAGGGCGATATTGTAGTCTGATTATAAGTGAAAGCAAGGCACTGGCGAGTAAAAGCATGAAAAATAAAGTGTGATTTTTCTCACAATAATTAAATTAAATGTCACCTAAGCTTTACTTTAAAAAAGTGCGGTGTAAAAATGACGTACTTTTTCATAAAACAGGAGTGTTCCATGAATTGGACAGAACGACTTAAAGAAGAATTTTTATCAGGTTGGAAGCCTTTTGAAGTGGCATGGGTAGTTATTTTCCTTGCAGCACAAATTATTGCTTATGTTCTTATGCCGGATAGCCCATTAGGCATGATTTCGGGGATTGCAGGTATTCTCTGTGTAGTATTTGTGAGTAAAGGAAAAATTAGTAACTATTTCTTTGGGCTTATTTTTGCTTATACCTATTTTTATGTCTCCTGGGGAAGTAATTTTCTTGGTGAAATGAATACTGCGCTCTATGTATATATCCCATCACAATTTATCGGGTATTTCATGTGGAAACAAAACATGCAAAACGATAATGGTGGTGAAAGTGTAATTGCCAAAGCCTTGACTCCAAAAGGTTGGGCAATTTTGCTTGTGAGTGTTGGAATTGGTACCCTCTGTTTTGTACAGGCTTTAAAAGCAGCGGGTGGGAGTTCTACAACGCTAGATGGTTTAACCACAATTATCACTGTAGCGGCGCAATTATTGATGATTTTGCGTTATCGTGAGCAATGGTTATTATGGATTGTCTTAAATGTGCTTTCCATTTGGCTTTGGAACGGTCAGCCAGCGATGTATTTAATGTATAGTGCTTACTTACTTAACTCATTATATGGTTATTACAACTGGACGAAACTCGTCAAAGCGGAAAGCCACTAATCACATCAATAAAAAAGGGCATAGTAATATGCCCTTACATTTTTAAATAAAATGCCTTCGTCAATGCAATAAATGCTTCTGTGTACTGATTGTTTTCATCATAAATCACCAAGCTATCTTTTTCTTGTGGCGAGGATGCTTTACTAAATATCAGCAACATCCGTTGTGGTGCTTTTCCTATTTTTGTAATGACATCAGTCTGCTTGATGCAATAAAGTGCGGTTGAATTTATCAATGTTTTCCCCGCCTCATAAGGCAATACAAAACTGATCTTTCCTTTTTCGGATAAACAACTTGCCGCCCAATTTAACCAATCTAAATGGCTTTGTTGAACATAACGGGCAAGCGCTCGTTCGTCATTTTTACATTCCACACCTTGCGCAAAATAAGGCGGATTCGCCACAATTAAATCAAATTGATGCGATGTTTGTTGGCAATAAGTTTGCACGTCTTGGCGTATTAAATGAAGACGATTGTGCCATGGCGAGGCCTGGAAGTTTTCTTGTGCTTGTTGTGCTGCAAGGGGATCGAGTTCAACGGCTTCAATTTGGCAATGCTCATGACTTCGTTGGGCGAGCATTAATGCAACCAAGCCTGTGCCAGTCCCCATATCAAGAATACGCTGACAATCAGACACATCCGCCCAAGCACCAAGTAAAATGCCGTCAGTGCCGACTTTCATTGCACAATGTTGTTGATTAATATGGAATTGTTTAAAGGTAAAGCTGCTCATAAAATCTTGCGGAAAATGACCGCACTTTCAGGTATAATCAGCCCCAATTTTAACAAATTAACGCAAAATAATGAATTTATCCCCATTTGAAGAATTCGATCTTTCCCCTGAATTATTAAAAGCCTTAGAAAAGAAAGGCTACACCCGCCCAACCGCCATTCAATTAGAAGCGATTCCTGCTGCCATGGAAGAGCGTGATGTGCTCGGTTCGGCACCAACAGGTACAGGCAAAACTGCTGCATTTTTATTGCCGGCGATTCAGCATTTATTGGATTATCCGCGTCGTAAGCCAGGGGCGCCTCGCATTTTAATTTTAACGCCAACCCGTGAGTTAGCGATGCAGGTTGCAGAGCAAGCGGAAGAGTTGGCACAATTCACGCATTTGAAGATTGCAACCATTACCGGCGGTGTGGCGTATCAAAATCATGGGGAAGTGTTTAATTCAAATCAGGATATCGTGGTGGCAACACCAGGGCGTTTATTGCAATACATCAAAGAAGAGAACTTTGATTGTCGTGCGGTAGAAATGCTGATTTTTGATGAAGCAGATCGCATGTTGCAAATGGGCTTTGGTCAAGATGCGGAGAAAATTGCCGCTGAAACGCGTTGGCGTAAACAAACCCTCCTTTTCTCTGCTACCTTAGAAGGAGAGTTATTAGTTGATTTCGCAGAACGTTTATTGAATGACCCAGTAAAAATCGATGCAGAACCAAGTCGTCGTGAGCGCAAGAAAATCAACCAGTGGTATTATCACGCCGATAGCAATGAACATAAAATCAAGTTGCTTGCGCGTTTTATCGAAACCGAGAAAGTGAGTCGCGGCATTGTGTTTGTCCGTCGTCGTGAAGATGTGCGTGAGCTTTCTGAAACCTTGCGTAAACGTGGCATTCGTTCTACTTATCTAGAAGGTGATATGGCACAAACGCAACGTAATAATGCCATTGATAAATTGAAATCGGGAGTTGTCACTGTGTTAGTGGCTACTGATGTGGCTGCTCGCGGGATTGATATTGATGATGTGACGCATGTCATGAACTTCGATTTACCTTATAGTGCAGATACTTATTTACATCGTATTGGTCGTACTGCTCGTGCAGGGAAAAAGGGTACAGCAGTTTCTTTTGTTGAAGCCCATGATTACAAATTGCTCGGTAAAATTAAACGCTACACGGAAGAGCTTTTGAAAGCTCGTATTTTAGAAGGCTTAGAACCTCGTACCAAACCACCAAAAGATGGGGAAGTAAAATCTATGTCTAAAAAACAAAAAGCACGAATTAAAGAAAAGCGTGAAGAAAAGAAAAAATCAGAGGTGAAGAGGAAAGCCAAACTGCGTCATAAAGATACGAAAAACATTGGTAAACGCCGTAAACCAAGCACAGAAAAAACAGCCGAGAAATAATAAAATAACCGCACTTAATTAAGTGCGGTTATTTTTTTGACTATTTATTGACTTGGCTACCGATTACGCCACCTAATGCAGCACCACCTAATGTGGTTGCGGCATTACCACCAAGCATATAGCCTGCTGCGCCACCAATAGCTGCGCCAGCTGTTGTATTTTTTTGAGTACGACTCATATTTCCACATGCTGCAAGAGAAATAACAGTCATCGCGATAACAAGTGATTTTCCAATTAATTTCATAGGATCTCTCCGTGTTTAACATATAAAACTATCCATATTGATAGTACTCCATAAGACAAACGGAGGTGAATGAAAGTTCAGAAATATGCTTTTTTTGATGTTTTTTTGAACAATTAAATATATTGAATGTTAATCTTTCGCTTGATCTAACACTTTCGCAACTACTTTCAAATATTCAATCGCCAATCCATGGTGTCCTGTACTCGCATTAAATACTAAATCTTCACTTAATACACCACAAGGCATATTCTCTGGGATCTCTCCATCCTCATAAGCTTGATAATCTTCTCGCCAGTCACCATCAAAATAATAGTGTTCTAAGGTTTTCATTTTGGGTAAGAAAGCTTGCCATTTTTCAAGAAATTGTTCTGCGTCAGCTAAGAAACTCTCTGCTTCATTGAGAAGGTTTTCCATTTCTGAAATTTTATCTAAGCGTGATTGAGGTAACATAGGTTTCTCCAAAATAAGGTAAAAATAAACCGCACTTTATGCGAACAAAGTGCGGTGAGTTTATCACGAGTTTTTTACTTACACATCATAAGTAGTGGATACAGTGTTACCGCCACGACCTGTCCAGTTGGTGTGGAAGAATTCGCCGCGTGGTTTGTCGGTACGCTCATAAGTATGTGCACCGAAGTAGTCACGTTGTGCTTGCAATAAGTTTGCCGGTAAACGGGCTGAAGTGTAACCATCTAAGAAGGTAATCGCAGAGGCCATACAAGGCATTGGGATACCCACTTCGATAGATTTTGCCACCACTTTACGCCAGTCACTTAATGCGTTTTCTAAAATGCCTTTGAAGTAGCTATCTGAACCCAAGAAGATTAAATCTGGATTTGCTTCATATGCATCCCGAATGTTGCCTAAGAAACGGCTACGGATAATACAACCTTCACGCCATAACAACGCTGTTGCGCCGTAGTTGATGTTCCAGCCAAATTGTTCAGAGGCTTCGCGAATCAGCATAAAGCCTTGTGCGTAAGAAATGATTTTTGACGCCAATAATGCTTTACGTACTGCTTCAATCCACACTTTTTTATCGCCTTCAACTGGTTGAATTGTTTTGCCGAATAATTGATTAGCGGCAACACGTTGATCTTTAAATGAAGAGACACAACGAGCAAACACAGATTCAGTAATTAACGTTAATGGAATACCAAAATCTAATGCATTGATACCCGTCCATTTACCTGTTCCTTTTTGGCCTGCGGTATCTAAGATTTTTTCAACTAATGGTTCACCATCAGCATCTTTATAACCAAGAATATCGGTGGTGATATCGATTAAATAGCTATCAAGTTCAGTTTTTTTCCATTCTGCGAAGATAGCTTGCATTTCTTCATAGCTTAAGCCTAAACCTTCTTTTAAGAATTGGTAAGCTTCACAGATTAATTGCATATCGCCATATTCGATACCATTGTGAACCATTTTCACAAAGTGGCCAGCACCTTCACCACCAACCCAGTCACAGCAAGGCTCACCTTGTTCTGTTTTAGCTGAGATTGCTTGGAAGATTGGTTTAACATATGGCCATGCTTCGTGGTTACCTCCCGGCATGATAGATGGTCCGTGACGAGCACCTTCTTCACCGCCCGAAACACCCGAACCGATAAAGCGAATGCCTTTTTCAGCCAATGCTTTTACACGACGGTTGGTATCTGGGTAATTTGAGTTACCACCATCAATGATGATGTCGCCTTCTTCTAAGTGTGGTAATAATGCCTCAATAAATTGATCCACCACCTCACCTGCACGCACCATTAACATCACTTTACGTGGTTTTTCTAATTTCGAAGCTAAATCTTCTAACGAGTATGCACCGATAATGTTCGTGCCTTTTGCCGCACCTTGTAAAAATTCATCCACTTTTGACGTGGTACGGTTATATGCCACAACTTTAAAGCCATGATCATTCATATTTAAAATGAGGTTCTGCCCCATCACGGCTAAGCCGATAACGCCGATATCGCCTTTTACTGACATTGTTTTCTCCTGTTATAGGGTGGGGATTATCCCACCGTTATTTTTGAAATGGTTAATGGTGGGAAATCCCACTCTAATTAATGAAATTAATATGCCTCTAGTTTATCTATTTGCTCTCTCTTATCGATACATCTTAGTAGAGCGTCACCAACATGCTCACAACACTGCAGTGCCTAGTCTTGAACTAAATTTTGAATACCCTTAATGGGTAGCATTAATGTATCCCCAACGAAACTGAATGGAAAATCAATAATTGCAAGTGGAGTAAGTATAACAAGCCCTGCGCAACCTACGTTCTTACAAGGTTCCATCAATTCCATATCCTGTTGAATACCACTATAAGGCTTAGATTGATCTAAGGTCGACAAGGTACCACAACCTGCTAAAGGTAATGTTATTAATGCAAGAAAAAGCCATTTTTTCATTTTTATGCCTCTACACATTCCAGGAAAGGGACTATTTAAATCTAAAGTGCGGTCACTTTCCCAAACGTTTTTTAACTCTTCGTCCACGCGCTCATGTGCTGCGTAAATCCAATATGCGGATAATATTCTACTGCTTGCGGTGCTGCTAATAATACGATTTTTGCTTGTGGATGCAAGGCTTGCTTGGTGTATTTAATCAACTGTTGACCAATACCTTGTTTCAGATATTCTATAACAAAATTTCCTTTAAATTTCTCTAATTAAAGAGCTACCTTGTCCTAACGTGTCTAGCCACTGCCATTTTTCATGACCGATGAGTTTACTTTCTTCTAAAGAAAATGTTGTACAGCAACGCCCCAAACGATTTTCTAGAGATTGATTTAAATGTTGATACGTAAATTCAATTTGAGTATCGTCAATCCATTTCCCAATTAGAAAGCCTTTTAAAATTTCACCACCACCATATTCGGCCCAAATCATTTTACCTTGTTGATGGTAATGAAATTCTGTTTGGCTACTCACCTCACCATTTGAGGTGTTTTCAACAGCAACAAATTTTTTATTATCTAAATTCAACATTAAAGTCACTCTGCATCTAATGTATCTATATCTTATTTTTGCATAATGTAATGCATTTCTACATTTTTCGCTTTTGCGGCTTTTTCTAGATCTGCTTTATCGCTTTGACTATCTCCAACAAGGTATAAAGATACATCTTTGCCGACCTTTTCTGCATTATTTAGTCCATACATAGCAACTGCTTTATTCACAGATTGACTGTTCCCTGCAATTCCGATGTGTAAATTATCTGTAGCTAAAAGAGATACAAGTCGTTTTCCTGAAGTACCACCTGCAGTTCTAATCGTTGCTATAAGCATTCCATTTGAAACTGGGTTTCCTGCTTCTGGAACTTGAAGCATTACTGAGCGATTATCTTTTGGCATTTGTGCCGCTAACTGATCTAAAGATGGACCAGATGAACAAGCAAATAACAAAGTTGAAGTGAGTAGTACAAATAGTTTTTTCATTTTTGTCTCCATATCATTCTAATAAATTAACTCTTTGTCCACGCACTCATATGCTGCGTAAATCCAATATGCGGATAATAATCCACGGCTTGCGGAGCCGATAAAAGCACAATTTTGGCTTGAGGATGTAAGGCTTGTTTAGTGTGTTCAATCAACTGCAAACCGATACCTTGTTTTTGATATTGTTCATCAACCGCTAAATCAGATAAATAACAGCAGTAGGCAAAATCCGTCACGGAACGTGCCACGCCCACTAATTGTTCATCATCCCAAGCTGTGATTAATAAATCCGCATGGTGTAACATTGCTGCGACACGCTTTTCATCCTCTAACGGACGGCGCGCCCCAAGCGTTGTTTTATTTAGTAATTCAATAAATTGTTTAACTGAAATAGGGGAGTTTGTTTTATACTCAATCATATAAAGCCTCTTTCTATGCTAGAGGTGGGATATCGGCGTACACAAAACGTGATTTCTCATACGCTATAAGCATAAATTTCTATTTAACGTTAATCTCGCTCACAAAAGTCGGCAATCCGCCCCATGCTCCACCAATAAAGCCTTTACTAGAACCAGAAGTATGTTCCGCTGTAGTGATGAAAGTTTTGCCATTCCATGCTGCTTCGTAGCCATACCAGCTCTCAGCAAGGCCACTAGATTTATATGATCCTTCTACAATTAAAGCATTAAGCTTCTCATCATAATATGCAAAGTTGTATTGATCTTCCAATACTTGTTCTACTTTGCTCAGTTTGTCATCGAGTACAGCATAGTAATTGGTGCTTTGATAAGCACCTCTAACACAGAGTGCTTCAGCTAATACCTTGTTTTGTGTTAAGGGATAAAGTGTTATATCTTGGCTTGTTATATCCTCATCATCACAGCTATTAGCTTTACGTAATAGTGCGAGCACGTTATCGTATTGTTTTTCGCCCCGTTTTAATTCCGTGGTTTTACGGTTATTCACACTTACCACCTCAATTTTTGGTGCAGGCTGTGGTGCTAATACCGCATGTTTCTCTTGTCCCTTACGAATTAACGCTGATGGCGTATTTAAACGCTGTTGGAATTCATCCATTTTGAGCATGGCTGCCGCTGCACCTTTGTCTGACACTTTGAGCGTGGTTTTTCCATAGGTGAGACGAATTTCGCTTTCTTTTTTCAATCCGCTAAGTAGTGCCTTAGTTTGCGCCTCAGTGAGTTTATCTGGGTTCTCATCAGAAATATGTTTGACTGTGCCTAATGATTTGCCATTTAGCCAAATTTCAATGTCTTGACCGACTTGAACATCACGGTCGGCTTCACCGAATGGTGAAATAGTGAGTTTCCCTTCAACAGCAGCATTTTCACCTGCTGCACGAGTAAATAAAATAGAAACTGGATCGTCTCCTTCCTCTTGATAACCTACCATACGACAAGTGCCAAGATTATCACAAATTAAATCCCAATCTTGATAGTTTCCAATACCTTGGATTGATGTTGAAGCTGCCATTGCAGAGAGTGGTAGTAATGCGAGAAGAAGATATTTTTTCATTTTATGAATCTCTAAAAGAAGTTTTGCAAAAAATAGAAGAAATCTGCCCGCTTACAAGTGAGCAGTGGTTTTTATTTAACGTTCATCTCGCTCACAAAAATCGGTAATCCGCCCCAAGCTCCGCCCGCAAACCCTTTACAAGAACCTGAGGTATGCTCTTCAGTACGGATAAAGGTTTTGCCATTCCAAACAGCTTCTTGCCCAGACCAACAATCTCCAAGACCACGAGCTTTAAATGATCCTTCTACCTTTAAAACATGAGTGTTTTTATCATAATCAGCATAGTTATACTGGTTTGCCAGTACTTGTTCAACTTTGCTTAATTTTTCGTCTAATACGGCATAGTAATCAGTGTATTGATACGAGCCACCTATGCAAACGGTTTCAGCTAGCACTTTACCTTTCGTTAGCGGATAAAGCGTAATTTGTTTATTCCATACATCATCTTTATGAAGTGCATAACAGTAATTTTCTGAGTTTTCATTCGTCCTATTACTTTTACGTAATAAAGCCAATACTGCATCAAATTGTTTTTCGCCAGGCTTTAACTCTGTTGTTTGGCGATTTTTCACGCTGACAGCATCAATTTTGGGTGCTGCCTGTGGCGCTAATACGGCATGTTTTTCTTTGCCTTGACGAATAAGTGCGGAAGGCGTGTTTAAACGTTGTTGAAACTCATCCATTTTGAGCATCGCGGCGGCTGCACCTTTATCAGAGACTTTTGCCTTAAACTCACCAAACACCACTTCAATACTTGCGTTTCCTTTTAGCGCCGTGAGTAATTCAGTCGTTTGTTTTTCACTTAATTTTGCGTTCCCATCTTCTGAGATATTTGGAACAATACCGAGTGATTGACCATTTAAGATAATTTCAGCCGTTTTATTACCAACATCTTCAGGTAATAATGCCAACTGTGCGGTCACAGGTGCTTGTTCACCCGCACTTCGGGTAAATAAAATTGAAACAGGATGTTCAGAACCATCGCCTTCTTGATAACCCGCCATATTACAGGTGCCGGTATTATCACAAATTAAATCCCAGTCTTGATAAGTCTTTTCAAACCCTTTTAACGATGGCGCAGCCATTGCAGTAAATGGTAATAATGAGAGAAGAATAACTTTTTTCATGTTATAAATGCCTAAAAGAATATTCGCAAAAAATTCGTCAAATCTAACCGCTTGTATTAAGCGTTGTTTGTTTATTTGACGATGACGTTACTAACAAAAATAGGTAACTGCCACGTACCTCCGGGAAGTCCTTTACAAGAGCCTGTTGTCCACTCTGAAGTACGGATAAAAATTTTGCCATTCCATACTGCGTCTTGCCCAGCCAAACAATCACCTAATGCTCGACCTTTGTAAGAACCTCTTACAAACGCATAACCTTGTTTTTCATCATAGCCTGCTTCGTTGTACTGCTCCGCTAAGACTTGTTCGACTTTGCTCAGTTTGTCATCGAGTACAGCATAGTAGTTGGTGCTTTGATAAGCGCCTTTGAAACAAAGCGCTTCAGCTAATACCTTATTATGCGTTAACGGATAAATCGTTATATCTTGGCTTTCTAAGTCTTCATCAACGCAGCCATCGTGAGCTTTACGTAACAGTGCGAGCACGTTATCGTATTGTTTTTCACCGAGTTTTAATTCTATTGTTTTGTGGTTATTCACACTTACAGCCTCAATTTTGGGTGCAGCCTGTGGCGCTAATACGGCATGTTTTTCTTGACCTTGGCGAATAAGTGCGGAAGGGGTATTTAATCGTTGTTGGAATTCATCCATTTTGAGCATAGCTGCCGCTGCGCCTTTGTCTGACACTTTAAGCGTGGTTTTCCCATAGGTTAGACGAATTTCGCTCTCTTTTTTCAATCCGCTAAGTAATGCCTTAGTTTGCTCTTCAGTCAGCTTATCTGGCACGTCGTCAGAAATATGCTTGACTTTGCCTAATGATTTACCATTTAGCCAAATTTCAATGTCTTGACCGACTTGAACATCACGGTCGGCTTCAC
>OGYN01003644.1_pt1 | contig 10248 bp, 9 predicted proteins | sample 1576551 | NCBI WGS metagenome assembly OGYN01 (sample SAMEA3541589, study PRJEB24748) | human gut metagenome | biome: human gut; feature: human-associated habitat; material: faeces | place: China | collected 2012 | reverse complement strand
CCAGACCCATGATGCCGAAGGGTGCCAGATTGATGATCCAGCGCACGATCTGGGACACCGCATCGGCGGTGTTGGCCATAAAGGTCTTGGTGCTCTCCGAGCCGATGCCCTTCATGGCAATGCCGAACATGCAGGCCCAGAACAGGATGCCGATGTAGTTGCCGTTCATGATAGCCGCCACGGGGTTGGCCACAAAGTTGGTGAGCAGGGTGCTCATCACTTCGCCCAGGCCCTGGGGGATCACGTCGGACTGGGCAGCGTCTGCCAGCACCACCGTAACCGGGAACATAAAGCTGGTAACTGCCGCCAAGGCTGCTGCCAAAAAGGTGGTGAGCATATACAGCCAGATCACCGTGCCAAAGCGGCGGTCCAGCCTGGAAGAACCCTGTGCCAGGGCGCTTGCCACGATCACGAACACCAGCACCGGGGCAATGCCCTTCAATGCGCCGACGAACAGGCTGCCGAACTCAGCCACCCAACCGGCACCCGGGGCCACCAGTGCCAGCACCACGCCGACTGCCAGGCCCACCAGGATACGGAGGATCAGGCTGACGCTGTTGTACTTTGCAACAGCAGCTTTCAGGGTCTTCATACTATGATAACACTCCTCTTTACGCTGTACGCCTCATGCGTACAGTTTTCTGTCTCTTACCCAAGAACAAGTGTCATTATAGCACAGACGGCCCAAAAGAGGAAGTATTTCCAGGCATTTTTCTCTCTCGTTTTCCATTTTTTGTGAACTTTTATTTTTTCGCCCCGAAAACTGTATTTGTATAAAATACAGTTTTGCAGTTTTGACGACAAAAAAAGCACCCCCTGCCCCGGGGCCGGGCCCTCGGGGCAAAGGGTGCTATGCTGTGTTTTTGGCTCAGCTGTGCTGCTGGGTCAGGGCCAGCTTCTGGTAGGCGATGCGGGGCGTTCCGTCCGCCACATGGATGATGCCGCAGCGCGTAAAGCCGTTCTTTTCCAGCAGATGCTGCATGATCTGGTTGTCGGCATGGGTATCCGCCCGCAGACTCTGGCAGTGCTCCAGACACCACTCGATGACCGCCGAAGCCACCCCCTTGCTCTTGCCGGAGGAGGCCAGCCGGTGGATGGTGCCATAGGGCAGGGCATCGTTCAGCCATGCTCCGTCCTCGATCACCTGATAGGTGGGGTCCGCCCCCAGAATGAAGGCGAACACGCCCAGCAGCTGGCCGCTGACCACATACACGAACAGCCGGTTGGAGTCGATGTCCTCCTCCAGAAGCTCCTGCGGGGGAAAGTTGTCGCCCCACTGGGTGGGGTTGCCCGAAGCCGCCATGGCTTCCCGCGCATGGGCATAGATCTGCAGGATCTGCGGCAGATCTCCTCTCACTGCTCCACGAAACATCTGTTTACACCCTCTTATCCTGCCGCATATTCTCCGCAAGGAAGGCGCGGCACAGCTTTGTTGCATTTGTTATTATACTACATCCTGCCAGAAAACACCAGTTTTTTGTGCATCGGCACAACTGCAAAAAAGCAGGGCACCGTGCGTCTCACACCGGTGCCCTGCTCAGGGGGGAAAGTGATTCTCTTGCCTGGAATGCTCAGGCCGTGGTCCGGCTGCGGACTGCGCGCACCTGACGGTACTCACGGGGGCTCAGGCCGTAGCGCTCGTGGAACAGACGATAAAAATAGCTGGTGTTCTCGTAACCCACCTGGGCAATGATCTGCTGGATGTTCAGATCGCTGCGGCGCAGCAGGCGGGCCGCCGTCTCCATGCGGTGCCTCTGCAGCAGCTCCTTGTAGGTCTTGCCGGTCTGCGCACGCACGCACTCGCTGACGTATGCCAGCGAAACGCCATAGGCCCGCGCCACGTTGGACAGGCTGGCCTCGCGGTAATTCTGGGTGATCTCCTGCAGAGCCGCCCGCACCAGCGCGTCGCGGCTGACGGCTTCCGTGCGGCTCTCCAGCATCTCGTTCTTGGTCTGCATCATCTGGATCTCCTCTGTAACGGTGCGGCGGGCGGGGACTGGGGGAAGCCGGACACCCGCCGCACGGGAACTGCAGGTCTTGCTTGAAGGCCCTTACACTTCGTATACGAAACACGGTCCCGGAAGATTGCACGAAATGATAAAAATTTTTGAATTATTTTCCTCAGCAAAAAGGGCCGCCTGTGCACGAACTGCACAGCACGGCCCATCTGGAAGAAAATGAGGAAAATCGCTTGATCAAAACATGCTCTCGTCCTTGTAACGGCCGGTGCGCACAAACTGCACCCACTCGGCCACGTTCACCGCGTGGTCGCCGATGCGTTCCAGATATTTGATCACCATCAGCAGGTCCAGCGCAGCGTCCACCTTAGCGGGGTCGGCTGCGATTTCCTGCGCGAGGGTGTGCTTGATGGCATTGAAGTCAAAGTCCACGGCGTCGTCGGCCGCAATGACCTTGCGGGCGGCCAGCTCGTCCTCCGCGGTCAGTGCCGCCATGGCGTCCTGGATCATCTGGTATGCCTTGCGGCCCATGGCAATGGCCTGGCTCACCGCCGGGTCGCCCTCCTTGCGCACGGTGACCAGATGCGGGATGATCTCGGCAATGTCCGAAGCATGGTCGCCGATGCGCTCAATGTCGGTGACCACCTTCATGGCGGTGGAGATGCGGCGCAGGTCCCCGGCCACCGGCTGCTGGCGCAGCAGCAGGGTCATGCAGCGGTGCTCGATGTCCCGCTCCATGTTGTTGATGCGGCTGTCGCCCTTCACGATCTTCTGGGCGGCTTCGGCATCGGCGGTGCACAGTGCTTCCAGAGCGGCCTCCACGGCCTCGGCAGAGTTGCTGCCCATTTCCACCAGCGCCGCCTTGAGGGCTTCCAGATCGGTGTCGTACTGTTTGCGGATGCTCATTGGTCTTTCCTCCTCGATTTAACCGAACCGGCCGGAGATGTAATCCTCGGTGCGCTTGTCCTGCGGGGCGCTGAAGATCTGGTTGGTGGGGCCCACCTCCACCAGCTCGCCCAGCAGGAAGAAGGCCGTGCGGTCGCTGATACGGGCAGCCTGCTGCATGTTGTGGGTGACGATGACCACCGTGTAGTTCTTTTTCAGCTCGCTCATCAGCTCTTCCACCTTCATGGTGGAGCCGGGGTCCAGGGCGCTGGTGGGCTCGTCCATCAGCAGCACTTCGGGCTTGACCGCCAGGGCGCGGGCGATGCACAGCCGCTGCTGCTGGCCGCCGGACAGGCCCAATGCGCTCTTTTTCAGGCGATCCTTCACCTCATCCCACAGGGCCGCACCCCGCAGGGAGCTTTCCACCAGCTCATCCAGCTCTGCCTTATTGCGGACCCCGTGGAGCCTGGGGCCGTAGGTGATGTTGTCGTAGATGCTCATGGGGAAGGGGTTTGCCTTCTGGAACACCATGCCCACCCGGCGGCGCAGGTCGGTGAGCTCCATGTCCCGGGCAAAGATGTCCTGCCCCTTGAGGCGGACATCCCCCTCGATGCGCACGCCCGGCACAAGGTCGTTCATGCGGTTGAGCGTTTTCAGGAAGGTGGACTTGCCGCAGCCGGAGGGGCCGATGAGGGCCGTGATCTCCCGCTCGCCCACGTCCAGCGAGATATTTTTCAGCGCCTTGAAGTCGCCGTACCAGAGGTTCAGGTTTTTTGCCGAGATGACCGGCATCGTTGTGCTTTCCATAGCATACCTCTTTATTTTTACTGCTTCTGTTTCAGTTTTGCTTTGGCCAGCCGGGCCGCCAGATCGATGACCAGCACCAGCACCAGCAGCACGGCACCGATGGCCCAGGCCGAGGCAAAGTCGCCGTCCTCAAAGGCACGCAGGTACAGCAGCACCGACAGGGTGGCACCGTTGGAGGTGTAGGCCTTGACCACACCCTTGGCGATCACTTCCGCCGCACCGGCGGTGAACAGCAGCGCGGCGCTCTCGCCCACGATGCGGCCCACGGCCAGGATGCAGCCGGTGACGATGCCGTCCATGCTGCAGGGCAGCACGATGGTGCGGATGATATGCCACTTGCCAGCCCCCAGGCCCAGCGCACCCTCCCGGTAGCCCTGGGGCACCGTTTTCAGGGATTCCTGGGTGGTGCGGATGATGGTGGGCAGGTTCATCACCACCAGGGTCAGGCTGCCGGACAGCAGGCAGGTCTGGAAGCCCAGCGCCTGGCTGAACACCAGCATGCCCACCAGACCATAGAGGATGCTGGGGATGCCGGCCAGCGTCTCGTTGGTGAACTCGATCACCTCGATCAGACGGCGGTTGGAGGCGTACTCCGTCAGGTACACCGCTGCACCCACCCCCAGGGGCAATACGATGAGTAATGTGAGCAGGATGACATACAGGGTGTTGAGGATAGCCGGCAGGATGCCGTCGGTGCCTTTCAGCACGCTGGCCGTGGTGGTGAGGAAGTTCCAGCGGATGTGCGGCACACCGCGCACCAACACCATGCCGATGATGCCTGCCGCCAGCGCCATCACCAGCAGGGCAGCCGCCCACACCAGCACCGTCATCACACGGTTCCAGGCGCGGCGGGAGGGCGAAAACCCGTTATGCATCGCGGTCGCCTCCCTTCAGCACCACGTTGAGCACCACATTGATGATCATGATGAACCCGAACAGCACCAGAGCAATGCTGAACAGCGCCTGCCGCTGCAGGCCGCCGGCGTAGCTCATTTCCTTGGCAATGGCCGTGGTCAGGAAGGTGACGCTGCGGAACAGGCTGTCCGGCATGTTGGGGCTGTTGCCGGCCACCATCATTACCGCCATGGCCTCGCCGATGGCGCGGCCGATGCCCAGCACGATGCCGGCAGCAATGCCGCTTTTGGCAGCGGGCACGCTGATCTTGAACCAGGTCTCGGTGTCGGTGGCACCCAGGGCCAGGCTGCCCTGCTCATATTCCGGCGGCACGGCGTTGAGGGCCGTGACCGACACGGACACGATGCTGGGCAGGATCATGATGGACAGCACCACGATGGCCGACAGCAGGCAGGCACCGGACGCCTTGCCAAAGGTCTTTGCCACGGCGGGCACCAGCACCTGCATGCCCAGCAGGCCGAACACCACGCTGGGGATGCCGCTCAGCAGCTCAATGGCCGTGACCACCACCGTGCGCACCTTCGGGCCGGCCGCCTTGGACAGGAACACCGCCGTGAGCAGGCCGATGGGCACACCGATGAGGGTGGCACCCAGCGTGCCGTACACACTGGACAGGATAAAGGGCAGGATGCCGAACTTCGGGTCGGCGGCGGTGGAGGCCCACTCGGTGCCCAGCAGGAACCGGAACAGGCCGATCTTGTGGATGGCCGGCACGCCGGAGAGGACCATGTACACCGTGATGAGCACCACGCAGCCCACCGCCAGCATGCCGCACAGGAAGAACACAAAGTTCATCACGGCTTCCAACCACTCGGCCGGAGTGCGGGGCAGCTGCACCCTGCGGAGAATCGAAGATTTTTTGTTCATATTAGAATCCCTTTGAAAAAGCCGCGCCGACCCGCGATGAATCAGGGCAGGACAGCGCGGTGGGCTAATTTTATCATTGTCCCCATCCTGTTTACCGGGTCAGTTCGGCCGGGAGTTTCACCAGCGAATGATCCGAGGGTGGGACCCTGTTGCCGTAGGCAATAGGGCGGGAGCTGGAAGCCCCGAATTTCGCGGGGGAACTCCCCGCCGGGCTGGCTCTGAGCGCCTTTTACTCGTTCACGGGCACAGCGCCTGCGGTGCGGATGAGGTCGGCAGCGTCCTTGCTGGCGGCAAAGTCCATGAAGGCCTGTGCCTGCTCCGACAGGGCCGCGCTCTTGTTGGTGACGAACACGAAGGGACGCTGGATCTTGTAGCTGCCGTCCTTGACGGTAGCCTCGCTGCACGCCACGCCTTCCACGGTGACCATGGCCACGGTGTCGCCCACAGCGGACAGGGAAGCGTAGCCGATGGCCAGAGGGTTGGCCTCCACAGCGCTGATGACAGCGCCGGTAGCGGTCAGCTCCTGTGCGTACTTGCAGCTGTCCTTCACGTCCACGATGCTCTCGAAGCCGTCGCGGGTGCCGGAACCGGCCTCACGGCCAATCAGCACGATCTCGCCGTCGTCACCGCCGACCTCAGACCAGTTGGTGATCTCGCCGGTGAACATCTGCTTGAGCTGGTCCACGGTCAGGTCCGCCACCTTGCTGTCCTTATTCACGATGATGGCGATGCCGTCCAATGCCACGGTGGTGCCGTCCACATCGTTCTTCTCGTCGTCCTTCAGGGCACGGGAGGACAGGCCGATGTCCAGGGTCTTGTCGGTGGCACCGGTGATGCCTGCGCCGGAACCGGTGGGGTCATAGCTGACGGTAACGCCCGGCTCCACCTCGGCAAAGCCTTCGGTCAGGGCAGCGATGACGTTCTTCATGGAAGTGGAACCGCCGGTGGCCACATTGCCGCTCAGGGTGCCGGCAGCAGTGCTCCCGGCAGCGGAAGAAGCGGTGGATGCCGCAGCAGAAGAAGCGGAACCGCCGCAGGCGGTGAGGGCAGCAGCGGCTGCCACGGTGCCGCAGACAGCCAGGAACGAACGACGCGTGATCTTTTTCATAATATTTTCCTCCAGATCGGGCCGGGCACCCGCCCGGCGTCTCTTATTGTGCTTCTTTGGGAACGGCCTTATTGTAGCGCATTCCCGCCGGAGGCTGCGACCATACACGGGCAAAATGCAGGTAAAACTTTGGGGGCCGGGCCTGGCTTTTGCAAGGAGCTTGTAAACTGACGGTGAAAACCGTGGCACATTTCTTTACATTGCCGGAAAAACTGCCCAAAACCATCCTTCTGCCCCTGGGCAGAAGGACAAAAAGCCCCGGGCACTCTTTCCAGAGTGCCCGGGGCAAAAGGTCTTTTATCAGTTCATGGGTTTGATCTTGGTGGCAACATATCCGTTGCCCCGCTTTACCAGATACAGCGTGCCGGTCATGCCGTTGATCTTGATGGTCAGCACTGCCATTGCACCGTTCTGGTACTGGTAACGCCAACCCTCGTTGGGGAAGCTGAGCCGCAGCTCCTGTTCCACAGTGCTGTGCAGCTTTCCGCCCATGGAATCGGTCACAATAAACCTTCCGGTGGGAGCCACCTGGGTCAGAGTGCATTCATTGACAGTAGCACTGAACATCCCATCATATTTCATGGTCTGCCAGTTTCCGCCGCCGTCCGAAAACTGCAGCTTCACCTTGCCCAGGATGGCACCAGCCTTGTTCATCTCCGTGCCCTGGTCCACATCCAGCCCATACACCTTTACGGTATATGCACCGATCTGGACCTCGTTGTCAGGCAGTTCCGGGTTGCCGCCGCAGCCCGTCAGCAGGCCAGACAGGGACACTGCTGCCGCAGCAGCCGCAGCCCCCTTCAGAAACGTGCGCCGATCCATTTTTGTTGTCATAAGAAAAACCTCCTTTTCAGCAATTGTTGTTTTATCTTTGCGACCCTGCGTCGGGGTCTCCCTTACAGGCGCAGGCCCCCATCCGGGGTATAGAACTGCACATACTTGCGCCACTGGCTCTCGCTGATGGTGCGTTTGTAGCAGCTCACCAGGGCGTCCAGCGCGTCCTTGTCGCTCAGCTCCGGCGCACCGGGGCAGGGCAGCACCAGGATGCGGAACCACGCGTCAAACAGGTGCTCATAGTAGCCGGTGTCGCGGGCACCGCACCGGGCGTAAAAGCCCAGGCGGCGCACGGCCATGGCCTCGTCCTCAGCCTTTTCGGGCACTTCGGCCTCAATGATGATGGCCTGTGCCCCGGCTTCGTACTCCGGCAGGGCCGCCAGCAGCTTTGCGCCAAGGCCTCCCGCGCGGTAGGCGGGCACCACGGCAAAATAGTCCAGCTGGCTGATGGCACTGCCATCCGGGCGCACCATGAGCAGGTAGGCGGCCAGCGTCTCCCCGTCAAACACGCCCCAGGTGTGGGCAAGGCCCTCGGCCTCGCTGGTCAGGATCATACTCAGCGGCTTGAGCTCCCCGGCGGGAAAGTCGCGGCGCATTTCCTGCAGATACACGTCGGTCAGCTCGCCGGGGGTCAGCAGCCGCCAGGTAAAGGTCTTGTTCATACGATGCGGGTCCCTTTCTGGATCACGGCCTTGATGTTCAGCTCCTTGTCGGCCAGGATCACGTTGCCGTAACGGCCGGCGGCCAGGCTGCCGTAGTCGTTGTCCACGCCGATGCTCCGGGCCGGGTTCTCGCTGGCGGCGCGCACGGCGCTCTCCAGCGGCACTTTCATCTCCAGCACGGCACGCTTCATGCAGTCGTACAGGCAGGTATTGCTGCCGGCAATGGTACCGGGCTGCTCGGTCAGGGTAGCACGCGGGCCCTTGACCGTGACAGCCTGTCCGCCCAGACTGTACTGGCCGTCCGGCAGGCCGCAGGCCATCATGCTGTCGGCGATCAGGCACACATGGTCGGCCCCGAAGGTGTTGAAGGTGAACCGCACCATGGCCGGGTGGATGTGCACGTTGTCGGTGATGAGCTCCACCTCTGCGCCGTGCTCCAGTGCCGCAATGATGGGGCCGGGGGCACGGTGGGTGATGCCGGGCATGGCGTTGTACAGGTGGGTCATGTGGGTGGCACCGGCCTCAAAGGCCTGCACGGCAGTGTCGTAGTCGGTGCAGGTGTGGGCAATGGAGATGCGCACCTCATTGTGGCATTCCTTGATGAAATCCAGGTTGCCCGGCTCTTCGGGGGCCACGTCCACCAGCTTGATCAGGCCGCCCGCGCGCTTCTGCAGGCGGCGGAACATCCCCGCGTCAGCACCCTGCACATACTCCGGGTTCTGGGCACCCACCTTCTTGGGGCTGATGAAGGGGCCTTCCATGTTGATGCCCACCAGATCGGCGCCCCTGCCGTTTTTGTGGGCGGCGGCGGCGTCCATCACATGGTTCAAAAACTCTTCCGGGTAGGTCATGGTAGCGGGGCAGATGGCCAGCACGCCCTTGCTGGCCTCAAAATCGGCCAGCGTCTGGATGGCCTCCTCGGTGCCGTCGCAGAAGTCCTTGCCCATGGCCCCGTGGAAGTGGATGTCCACCAGACCCGGCAGGGCATACAGGCCCTCGGCGTCGATCACCTCTTCGCCCGCTTCCGGGGCGGCAAAGGGCACGATGCGCCCGTTGCGGATGAACAGCGTACCGCGCTCAAAGGTGTGGCGCGGCGTATAAACCAGTGCATTCTGAAGGATCATACAAAACACCTCGTTTTTCGTCAGCGGCCCGCCCGCTTCCACCGGTGCACAGCGGTCGGAGCGGGCAGCGCGTTTTTTTCAGTATAGCACGTTCCATTTTGGAAGAAAAGCAGTTTCTGTGAACAAAAAAGCCGCCGGGAACGGGCGCTTTCTGCGCCCGCCCCCGGCGGTGTCATGCGGAGGCAACCAGCCCTCCGCGCCTGTTTTGTTTTACCGAAGTGCCAGTTACAGCATCTTCTTCAGCTCGTCGTAGACGAACTGAACCTTGGTGCCGATGATGACCTGGCAAGCGTTCTTGCTGGGACGGATGACACCGGCAGCACCGGCAGCCTTGACAGCCTTCTCGTCAACCTTAGCGTTGTCGAGCACCTCAAAGCGCAGGCGGGTTGCGCAGTAGCCAACTTCCTTCACGTTCTCCTTGCCGCCGACAGCAGCCAGAACAGCAGAAGCGACTTCGGTGTAGTTGTTGTTGGCCAGAACGACCTTCTTCTCAGCCTCTTCGTCGTCATCCTCACGACCGGGAGTCTTCAGGTCGAACTTGGTGATGGCGAAGTAGAACACGAAGTAGAACACCAGGAATGCTGCGATGCCCAGAGGAATGATCATCCAAGTCTTAGCAGCTGCGGGCAGAGAAGCGGAGAACACCAGGTCGGTAGCGCCTGCGGAGAAGCAGAAGCCAGCACGGAAACCGGAGTAGTAGGTGATGATGGTGAAGATGCCGTACAGGGCAGAGTACACAATGTACAGGGGGAAGCACAGGAACATGAAGCCGAACTCAAACGGCTCGGTAACGCCGCAGACGAAGGCGCAGATTGCAGCGGACAGAACCAGACCGATAGCAGCCTTCTTGTTCTTGGCGGTCTTGACCATAGCCAGAGCAGCACCGGCAATACCGAACATCATGCAGGGGAAGAAACCGGACATGTACATGCCCAAGCTCCAGCCCACATCTGCGCTGGTCTCGCCTGCCCAGAAGTGAGACAGGTCGCCCAGGCCGATGGTGTCGAACCAGAACACGTTGTTCAGAGCGTGGTGCAGGCCGGTGGGGATCAGCAGACGGTTCAGGAAAGCGTAGATGCCGGCGCCGA
>OGYN01003633.1_pt1 | contig 10278 bp, 7 predicted proteins | sample 1576551 | NCBI WGS metagenome assembly OGYN01 (sample SAMEA3541589, study PRJEB24748) | human gut metagenome | biome: human gut; feature: human-associated habitat; material: faeces | place: China | collected 2012 | reverse complement strand
CCACCATTCTTGTGGTGACCCTGATGCCGCTGCTGCTGTGCGACGTGGTGATGATGCGGGTCATCGTGGCGCGTACCGAGCATACCCAGGCGCAGCAGGGACAGGATACCCTGCACGCCCTGTGCGCCTGCTTCGACAGCGCCGCCGCACTGTGCGGCGATACGCTGGACGCGCTGGCCACCAGCACCATCACACGCAGCGTCCTGCGCCGGACGGAGCAGGACTCCCGTCTGCTGTACCAGTTTCTCTACCGCCGCGCCGCCCCGCTGCGGCCCTACGCCGCACTGGACATCTACAACGCGCAGGGTGTCTGTCTCTATACGACGGACACCTCCCTGCCCGCCGCCCCGCTGGACACGGACTGGGGCGCGCTGTACGCTGCCCGGAGCGGCAGCGGTACGGTCTTCCTCAGCTCCGGCAAGGGGCTGCTGGCGGCTCGCACCATCACCGCCTACGGCGGGCAGCTGCTGGGCTATGTCACCGCCCGCATGGACAGTGACGGCTTTGCCCAGCTCTTTGACGGTCTGATGGCGCCCGCCGACGACCTAATGGTGCTGGACGGCACGTGGCGCACCGTCTACTACACCCGCACTGTGCAGGCGGACCGCACTGTGGCCGCCCTGCGGAGCCAGCTGCTGTCGGGGCAGAGGCTCACCGGCGCTGCCGGCGACAACTGCACGTTCTATACCGCCTCCGGCGCCGGAGGCTTTACCCTGCTGCTCCAGCAGTCCCGCATCTACACGGGACAGGTGCTGCGCTCCCTGTATCTGGTAGGCGCGGCGCTGGGCTTTTTGTGTCTGGCGCTGTGCGCCGTGGCCGCGTGGTGGCTCAGCCGCTACCTGTCCCGGCCCGTCAATGCGCTGGACGACGCCATGCGGCAGGTGGAGCGGGGTGACTATGACGCCCAGCTCTATCTGGACAGCCCCGACGAGCTGGGGCGTCTGGCCGCCAGCTTCAACCGCATGACCGAGGAGTACCGGCAGAATCTGGAGCGCTCCGTCCAGCGGCAGAAGGAGCTGAACGAGACGCAGCTGCGGATGCTGCAGGCACAGCTGAACCCCCACTTCCTCTACAACACGCTGGACTGCATGAAGTGGCTGGGCGTGGCCAACCACGTCCCCCAGATCGCCGCCATGTCCACCGATCTGGCGGCGCTGCTGCGGGCGGGTATCTCCGGCAGCGAGCTGATCCCGCTGGAGGACGAGCTGGAGCTTGTCCGGCAGTACCTGAATATTCAGGAGATCCGCTTCGAGGATCGGTTCGTCTGCGAGATCGACGTGGACGAGCGCTTCCAGCACTGCATCGTGCCTAAGATGGTGCTTCAGCCGCTGGTGGAAAACGCCATCATCCACGGCGTGGCGGATCTGGAGGAGGGGTATATCAAGCTGTGGGCGGAGTCCGACGGGGACGACCTGCTGCTGCAGGTGTCCGACAACGGCCGGGGCATCGGGCCGGAGGTGCTGGCGCGCCTCGCCCGCCACGAGGACATCCCCGGCGGCCATCTGGGGCTGAACAACGTGGATCGCATCATCCGCCTGTACTACGGCGAGGGCTACGGCCTCACCGCCGCATCCGACGGCGGAAACGGCAGCTGTATCACACTGCGCCTGCCCATGACGAAAGGAGAAGACCATGCTGAAGGTATTGATCGTTGACGACGAGACGGTGGTGCGCCGCGGCATCGTGCTGGGCATGGACTGGGCCTCCATGGACTGCGTGGTGGTGGGAGAGGCCGCCAACGGCGAGGAGGGTCTCGCCGCCGCGGAGCGCTACAACCCCAGCCTCATCATCACCGACGTGCGGATGCCCCGCATGGACGGCATCGAGATGATGCGCCGCCTCCGTGAGCGGGACTGCACCGCCCACTTCATCGTTCTCACCGCCTACGACGAGTTCGACTATGCCCGCTCCGCCCTGCGCTACGGCGCGGCGGACTACCTGCTCAAGCCCTTCCGGGATCAGGATCTGATGGCCGCCATCGCCCGCGTACGGGAAAAGGAGGGCGCTGCCCAGCCTGCGGAGGACACCCTGCTGCTGCCCAAGGGCGACAAGAGCAAGTATGTGCTCCAGACCCTGAACTACATCGCCGCGCACTATGCCGACGCCGACATCAATATCGCCGCCATCGCCCGGCACATCGGCATCAGCGAGGGGCATCTGAGCCATGTGTTCAAGAAGGAGACGAACTACACGGCGCTGGGCTATCTCACCCAGTACCGCATCCACATGGCCCGCTCGCTGCTGCGGGACTGCCGGTACAAGGTGTACGAGGTGGCGGAGATGGTGGGCTACCGCGACGTGGCCTATTTCGGCAGCACGTTCAAAAAGCTCACCGGTATGTCACCGTCGGAATATCAGGATCGGTGTCATTAGTAAAACTGCACAAAAAGGGACAGCGCGTTTTGACACGCGCTGTCCCTTTTGTCAGAATTGTCTGGATAATCGCAGAGATGACCCGTTTTTCCGGTCGTTGCCGCGCTGGTATAATAATGGTGTGATGGTGCATCCCGCACTGTCCGACTTTTTGAAAAGGAGATTCAGGAATGAAAAAGTTTATTGCTCTTTTGCTGGCGCTGGTCATGGCTCTGAGCCTGGTGGCCTGCGGCAACAAGGCCCCCGTCGAAAATGGCGGCAATGATACCCCCGACACCAAGGATTATTCCGGTTATACCATCCGCATCTACTCCAACTCCAACTCCACCGAGCGCACCACTTGGCTCATCAACGCCGCCAAGGACGCCGGCTTCACCATCTCCATCGACGATAACAGCGTCATCTCCGGTGATACCGCCGCCATTCAGGCTGCCAACGAGAACAAGGACGGCGACATCCTGTTCGGTCTGAACGAGACCCGCTGGAGCCAGGTGGTCAACGGCACCTATGAGAACCTGTCCCTGGTGGACTGGACGCCCACTTGGGCCGATCAGGTGGGCGAGTATGTCTATCCCGGCGCTGCCTACGGTCTGGTCATCCAGAACGTGCTGATGCTGTACCGCAACGATGAGCTTGGCACCAACGGCGAGGCTCTGCACTTCGCCCACTGGTCCGACATCGTGAACTGCGGCTACAAGTGGTATCGTCAGAACAAGGTCGGCGGCACCACCAACGCCAACATCAACTCCGCCCTGCTGTACTCCTTCGTCGATCCCTCCTCCCCTGCCGGCGGTGTGTCCATCGATGGCTGGAAGACGCTGTGGAACTACTGCGCCAACGGCGTGTACTCCTCCGATGATTCCTACAAGTATGGCTTCGATCCTCTGAACAGGGGCGATGTGGCTGTCTCCGCCTTCTACTCCTCTGCCCTGTACGGCAAGATCGACGCCGCTGCCGACGGCTCCGAGAACCCCCTGAAGGGTACCATGACCCCCGAGAACTGGGCGCTGGTGGACATTGACGACGGCACCTACTACATCGCTGAGTATCTGGGCATTCTGGACAAGGCCGGTCGTACCGACGAGGAGACCGAGGCTGTCAAGGCCTTTGCCGAGTGGTTCGGCTCCGCCGAGACGCAGGCTGCTTGGGGCGAGGAGTTTGACACCTATCCCTGCAACACCGCTGCCGCTGACATCCTGTACCCCGACGGCGTGCCCGCCATCTACACCCTGAAGAACTTCGCTCTGACCAAGGTCGACGGCGACACCACCTACGCTGAGTATGTGGCCGCCCACTCCGCCGAGTGGACCAACATCCTGACCAACCTGGGCTTCTACTGGGCTGACAGCAGCGCCGCTGTGAACGAGCCCGACTGGGACAACCTGGATTGGGCGACTCTGACCCAGAAGGCCGAGTAAGTAATTCCCATCAACTCCTGTGGCGAGCCGGCTCCCGGCTCGCCACAGCTGTAAGGGCGGAAAAGCCTTTCCGCCTTTACAGCTGTGAAGCAGACGTGTACAATGTCCCTGTCAGCGCCAAAGAAACCGAGCAAAGGAGTTTTGTGTGTTATGATCCGTTTGAATAATATCGTGGTGAAGTTCGGCGACTTCACCGCCCTGCACGGCATCAACGTCCATGTGAAGGAGGGTGAATTCTTCACATTCCTCGGTCCCTCCGGCTGCGGAAAGACCACCACGCTGCGGACCATCACCGGCTTTATCGAACCGGTAGAGGGCGCCGTGGTGGTGAAGGACCGGGACATCACCCATGTCCCCATCGAGGACCGCAACATCGGCATCGTGTTCCAGAGCTATGCCCTGTTCCCCACCATGACCGTCTACGACAACATCGCCTTCGGCCTGAAGGTCAAGAAGGCGAAGCGCGCGGAGATCGACCAGCGCGTGCGGGACATCGCCCGCAAGGTGGATCTCAGCGATGAGCAGCTGCAAAAGGCCGTGTCCCAGCTGTCCGGCGGTCAGCAGCAGCGCGTGGCCATCGCCCGCGCCCTTGTCACCAACCCCGCCATTATCTGCATGGACGAGCCTCTGTCCAATCTGGATGCCAAGCTCCGCGTCCAGCTGCGTAACGAGCTGAAAAAGATGCAGAAGGACTTCGGCATCACCACCATCTACGTCACCCACGATCAGGAGGAGGCGCTGACCCTGTCCGACCGCATCGCCGTTTTCAACAAGGGCGTCATCGAGCAGATCGGCACCCCCAACGAGATCTATAACCACTCCGCCACCGAGTTCGTGTGCAACTTCATCGGCGACATCAACCGTCTGGAGACGCCGCTGGTGCAGCATCTCAACGACCGCGGCGCCGGTCTGGACACCGCCAAGCACAACTACATCCGGCTGGAGCGGCTCCATGTCAACGTGGAGCCCCGTGACGGAGAGCTGGCGCTGTCCGGCGTGGTGGAGAGCCGGGAGTATTACGGCCTGTACATCAAGTATTACATCACCGTGGAGGGGCAGACGCTGAAGGTCATTGAGAAGAACGACGGCGTCAACATCTACGAGCCCGCCCAGCAGGTGTCCGTGGTCATCAACCCCGCCCACGTCATGGCCTACGAGGCCGGTGAGGAGGCCGCCCATGCGTAACGCCTCCCTGACGCGCCAGCGCCCCGATGCCGCCTTCGTGGTGCGGATCATCGGTATCGTGCTGTTCGCCTACTTCTTTTTCGGGTTTATGCTGCTGCCGTGTCTGAACACGCTGACCAGCATCTTCACCACGAAAAACGCCGCCGGGGAGACGGATCCCTGGGCGGTCATCCGCTTCTTCTTCGCCGGAAACATGAGCCGCTACGTCTGGAATTCCCTGAAGCTGGCGCTGTGCCTGGTGGTCACCGTCAATGTGGTGGGCGTGTCCATCGTCCTGCTGACGGAGTATTTCGACATCAAGGGCGCCAACATCCTGCGCCTCGGCTATATGACCACCATGATCTACTCCGGCGTGGCGCTGGTCACCGGCTACCTGTTCCTGTACGACCCCAACGGCATACTGACCACGGCGCTGGCCAACGCCATCCCCGGCTTTAACCGCAGCTGGTTCTCCGGCTTCAACGCGGTGCTGTTCACCATGACCTTCGCCTGCACGTCCAACCACGCGCTGTTCCTGCGCAACGCCATCCGCGGCATCGACTACAACACCGTGGAGGCCGCACGGAACATGGGTGCCAAGCCCTTCAAGGTGCTGTGGAAGGTGGTCTTCCCCACGCTGGTACCCACCATGTTCTCTCTGACGGTCATGACCTTCATCACCGGTCTGTGCGCCATGTCCGCCCCCACACTGCTGGGCTATGACTCCATCAACCCGGAGATCGTCCGTCTGGCGGGCTCCTCCGTGGCGGATGAGTCCTTCCCTCAGGCGCGAGCCGCTCTGCTGTCCATCATTCTGGCCATGTTTACCATCGTCCTGCTGACGGTGCTGTCCGCTTACGAGCGCAAGGGACACTATCTGTCGGTGTCCAAGACCAAGGCCAAGCTGGTGAAGCAAAAGATCACAAACCCCGTGTGGAACGTGCTGGCGCACATCTACGCCTATGTGCTGTTCATCATCTACATGATCCCTGTGGTGATGATCATCGTCTTCTCCTTCCAGACATACGGCGCCATCCGCATGAAAAAACTGGATCTGCGCAATTGGACGCTGATCAACTACTTCGGCAAGCAGGACTATGAGTACCTGACCAACCGCGGCACCTACAAGCTGCGCAAGGGCTCCATCTCCGGCCTGTTCGCCAATGAGGCCACGCTGGGCGGCATCAAAATGAGCTTCATCCTGTCCGTACTGGCGGCGGCGCTGGCCTGCCTTATCGTGGTGGTGGCCTGCAACTACATCTTCAAGAGCCGCAACAAGAAGTCCGGCATCGTGCTGGAGTACTGCCTGCTGTTCCCGTGGCTGCTGCCCACCATCCTGATCTGCTACTCCTACCGCACCTACTTCAACTCTGATGCCATCTGGTATGTGGGCAATATGAACCTGTACTACGCGGAGAATGTCCGATTGCTCATCGTGCTGGCATACACGGTGGTAAAGCTGCCCTTCTCCCTGCGTATGATCAAGGCGGCCTTCTACTCCATCGACTCGGAGCTGGAGGACGCCGCCCGGAACATGGGCGCCAGCGGCCTGCGCACGTTCCTGAAGGTAAAGCTGCCCATCATCCTGCCCAGCGTGCTGGCGGTGTTCGCCCTGAACTTCAACGCCCTGTTCACGGAGTACGATATGTCCGCCACCTTCGCCAGCTCCTACGGCACCAGCTACGCCATGGTCATCCAGTCCATGTGCGCGGAGGAGGGGCTGTACGGCTACAATGTCAACGCCTCCGGACGGCGCTGCGCCTCCACGGTGTTTATCATGCTGGTATCGGGTCTGATCCTGTATCTGGTCTACGGCGTGGGCGGCCGGGATCTGGGCGAGCGGCTGGATGCCAAGGCTCGCCGCAAGCGGATCTGGGGCCGCATGACCGGCGTGTTCCGCCGCAGCGGTGACAGCGGCGTGGCGGAACCGGGAGAGCAGCTATGATCCGACACATTGTATTTGACATGGGACAGGTGCTGCTGCAGTTCAGCGCCGAGCTGTTCACCGAGCGGCTCCATCTCAGTGCGGAGGATGCCGAGCTGATCCGCCGGGAGGTGCTGGCCACCACCGAATGGGTACGCATGGACCGAGGCACCATCTCCGACGACGATGCGCTGGAGCGGATGTGCGCCCGCCTTCCCCGGCGGCTCCACGACACCGCGGCCTATCTCGTCCACCGCTGGAACGACCCCATCATCCCCGTTCCCAGTATGGCGGCGCTGGCCTGCGATCTGAAAAACGCCGGGTACGACCTGTACCTGCTGAGCAACGCCGCCGCCCGCCAGCACACCTACTGGCACGATGTTCCCGGCAGCCAGTGGTTCAGCGGCACGTTCATCTCCGCCGACTACCACCTGCTGAAGCCGGAGGCGGCCATCTATCAGGCATTCTTTGAGAAGTTTGGCCTGAAGCCGGAGGAGTGTCTCTTTATCGACGACAACCCCGCCAATATCGAGGCGTCAGAAAACGCCGGTATGAGGGGCATCATTTTCCACGGCGACGCGGCGCGTCTGCGCCGTCAGCTCACAGAGCTGGGCATCCTGTAACCGCAAAAAAAGAGTGGCTGTACCATGTAGGTACAGCCACTCTTTTTGTCTCTGTTTACGTATTTTGCGCCTATTCGCTTGGCAGCAGCGGGCGGCTGATGGGCTGTGTACCCAACAGCATCTGGTAATCCCCGTTCAGCAGGATCTGCACCTGCTCTACCTCCTCCAGCGAGCACAGGGAATTCACGATCCCGCGCAGGACCATCCGCTGCTGTACCGTGCTCTCCGGCATCAGCTCCGCGCAGTTGGCAGACAGGTTCAGGTAGCAGGTATTTCCGTCCACATTGGCGCCCAGCGCCGTAAAGTCCTTGGGCAGCAGGGGCTTCAGCCCGCTGTAGTTGTCCATGGGACGCTCCGCCAGCGCCTTGACCACCGCCTCTGCCGGCGTCTCCCCCTCATAGACCGTGAGCCGCCGCTCCTCGGCCACCAGATTGTCGGCCTCGTCCGGGAAATACAGCGTTACCTCCACAGTGCGGACAATATCCTCCGGGCTGGTCAGCAGCACCTGGGCCGAGGTGTACACATGGCCCTCCTCCTGCGGCACACCCATCACCGTGATCCGCACGGCGTAGATACCCGTTAATTGCAGCAGCGACAGGGTGATGCAGTAGTCTGCAATGGTGCGGTCAATGCCCACCAGCTGGTCGTACTCGCCGCTCAGATCCACCGACACCGTGCCGCCTGTAACGGTGCAGCTTCGCACCGTGGTGCCGGTGGGTACAGGGCTGGTGAAGCCGCTTGCCTTGCACCCGCCCAGCAGCAGCTCCATGATGTACTGCGCCTGCTGCTGACGGCCCCGGTCATCCCCCGTCACCTTCTTCCAGTTCACCAGTACGCTGGTGATGGCGTCGCTGCCGCCGACGCTCTTATGCTTTGCGCTGAGATCCGCCGGATAGTACAGCCGCAGCCCGGTCTTCTGCGTCCCGCAGGCCGCCAGACTCAGCACCAGCAGCGCTGCCAGCAGCGCCGCGGCGATGCGTTTCACTCCTCGCATAGCTCCTCCTCCTGCGCCAGCGGCAGCGTCACGGTAAACACCGTACTCACGCCGCCTGCGCCGTGTCCCGCCTGAATGGAGCCGCCCCGGTTCTCGATGGTGTCCTTGACGATGGACAGACCCAGTCCGGTGCCGCCCACCTCCCGGGAGCGCATCTTGTCCACCCGGTAGAACCGGTCGAACACATGGGGCAGATCCTCATTGGGGATACCGATGCCGTTGTCGGTGACGGTGATGACCACCTGACCGTCCCGCACAAATGCCTCCGCCCGCACAAAGCCGTTTTCCGCGGCGGAATATTTGATGGCGTTTTCCATCAGATTGTATAGGATCTGATGTACGTCGTCATCCGTGGCCAGTGCCACCGCGTCCTCCGACGCGCTGCCGGAGATGGTGACGCCCTTTTCCTCGGCCACCATGCCCAGCATTCGCTCCACCCGCTGCAAAACAGGCCCCACCGCCACGGGGTAGGCCGCCTGCACCACGCCGCTGTCCAGCCGCGTCAGCCGCAGCAGGTTCTCGGTGATGCGGCTGAGCCGCTCGGCCTCCCGGCCGATGTCGGTAACAAATTCCTTGGTGGTATCCGGATCCATGTTGTCTGTCTGCAAAATTGAGTCCGTCAGCAGGCGGATACCGGCCAGCGGCGTTTTCAGCTCGTGGCTGGCATCGGATACGAACCGCCGCCGGGCGCTCTCCGTGGTTTGCAGCCGATCCGTCAGGCTGTTGAACTCCGCCGCGATCTGGGCGATCTCGTCGGTACCGCTGGCGTCGGCCCGGTGGCTGTACGCGCCCTCCCGGACGCTGCGAATGGCCTGCAGCAGGCCGCTGATCTGCCGGGTCAGCATACGGGACAGCATGACGCTCAGCCCCGCCACCAACAGCGCGATCATAATGGAGATGGTCATCAGATTGCTCTGAAAACTCTCCAACAGCGCCGCCTGCTCTATGTCGTAGTCGTAAGCGTACACCGCGCCCACCGTCTGGTTGTGGTACACCACCGGTGTGGCCATACGGCTGAGGAACGCCTCGCCGTCATACTGGCAATAAAAGGCGTCGCTGCCCCGCAGTGCCGCCGCGATCACGGAGTACAGGGCGTACTCGCCCACGGCGTCTCCTCCCTGCCGGGTATCGTACAGCACCAGACCGGTGCTGTCGGTGACCATGATACGGGTGGCGCCGGTCTCATCCAGACCGTTGAGCGCCGCAGAGACATTCTCCTCCGTCAGCCGCCCCAGTCCCATCAGCGCCGACTCGATGACCTTGGCGGTGCTTTTCAGGTTGTCCTGATTGGAGGATACCATCAGGTTCTGGGACACCAGCAGCGGGTAGGAGTTCAGCAGCACCAGCACCGCCGCGATGACCAGGATGTAGCTGAGGCTGAATTTCATCTGCAAGGTCGCCTTGCCCCGCAGCTTTCTGCCCTGTGCCGTGATCCTATCCCACAGCGGTCTGCATCGCCCGCTGATTTTGTCCCATGCCGCCTTACATCGTTGGCTGACTTTCTCCCTTAAAATAGTAACCAACTCCCCACTTTGTCATGATATGGACCGGCTTGGCCGGGTCCGGCTCCAGCTTCTCCCGCAGACGGCGGATGTGGACGTCCACCGTGCGGTAGTCCCCGGCATAGGAGTAGCCCCACACCAGATCCATCAGGCTCTCCCGGCTGTATACCCGCCGTGGGTTCTTCATCAAAAGCTCGATCAGGTCGTATTCCTTGGCCGTCAGGTCGATGGTCTTGCCGTCCCGGATGGCCACGCGCTCCTCCGTGTCCAGGCTCAGGTC
>OGYN01003621.1_pt1 | contig 10302 bp, 10 predicted proteins | sample 1576551 | NCBI WGS metagenome assembly OGYN01 (sample SAMEA3541589, study PRJEB24748) | human gut metagenome | biome: human gut; feature: human-associated habitat; material: faeces | place: China | collected 2012 | reverse complement strand
ATTAAATAAAATTTTTTATATAAAAATATTAAAATTAGTATAAAAACAGGAGTTAGTGTTTAATATGAAAACAGGAAAGCATTTAGGGAAAAAATCTAAAAAGGTTAGTATAGTTTTTTTTATTAGAATAATTTTATTTGTAATTGCAGTTTTGTGTGTTATAAATATTACAAAATGGGTTTGCGAAAACCAAAAAAATAAAAATATATTAAGTGATATAAACAAAAATGTAAAATTAGAAAATACTTTAGACATACAAGGTATAGAAGTAGAAAAATATTCTGTGGATTTCAGAAATTTAAAAGATAAAAATCAAGATATAGTTGGGTGGATTAAAGTTAAAGGAACAGCTATAGAATATCCGGTGGTAAAAGGAGCAGATAATTCATTTTATTTAACACATAGTTTAGATAAAAGTTATAATTCTGCTGGTTGGATTTTTGCAGATTATAAAAATAAATTAGATGGAAATGATAAAAATATAGTAATATATGGGCATAATAGAAGAGATGGAACGATGTTTGGAAGCTTACAAAATGTTTTAAAAGAGGAATGGTATAATAATAAAGAAAATCAATATATCACATTTGAAAAAGAAAACGAAACTGAGATTTATCAAGTATTTTCTGTATATCAAATTGAAGTTGAGGATTATTATATAAAAACTTCATTCGATACAGAAGGAAAATTTGAAGAATTTATAAATACTATTAAATCCAGAAGTATTAATAATTTTGAAACAGATGTTAAAACAGATGATAATATTCTTACATTATCAACATGTGCAAATAATAATAAATATAGAGTAGTATTACATGCTAAAAAAGTAAATAATTAATATATAAATTTTGCTTTTTATTGTTACTAAAAAATAAAAAGAAAGGTGTTAGAAAATGTTAAACGAAATACCAAATTTTTTATACGAATTACTAATCAAACAGTATGGTGAAAAGTTAACGAATAGTATAATTGAAGGATATTCAACCAAAAGACCATTAACTATAAGAATAAATAAAATAAAAACAGATTGTGATAAAATAAAAAATATTCTTAATGCAAATAATATAAAATATAAAGAAGTATCTTTTTATAAAGATGCACTAATTATAGAAAATTATAATAAAAAAGATTTTGAAAATTTGGATATATACGAAAATGGAGAAATTTATTTTCAAAGTTTATCTTCTATGTTACCACCAATAATATTAAACCCAAAAGAAGGAGAAAATATATTAGATATGGCAGCAGCACCAGGTGGAAAAACTACACAAATGGCAGCTATTTCTGAAAATAAAGCATTAATAACAGCTTGCGAAAAAAATAAAATTAGATCTGAAAGACTAAAATATAATATAAAAAAGCAAGGTGCTAATGCAAATATATTAGTAGAAGATGCTAGAAAGCTAAATGACTATTTTATTTTTGATAAAATTTTATTAGATGCACCTTGTAGTGGAAGTGGAACTATAAACTTAGATGATAAAAATTTTAATAAATTTTTTACACAAGATTTAGTTAATAGATCTGTAAAAGTGCAACAAGAGTTGTTAAAAAAAGCATTAAAAATTGTAAGAGCTGGAAGTGAAATTGTATATTCAACATGTTCTATTTTAAAAAAAGAAAATGAAGATAATTTACAAAAGTTAATTAATGATAAAAAAATAGAAATTATTCCTATAAATCAGGATATATTAGATAATTTACCATTATTACCAGTAAGTATAAAAGGAACAATGTGTGTATGTCCGAATGAGTTATATGAAGGTTTTTTTGTTGCAAAAATAAGAAAAATTTAAAATAAAAAGGAGCACACCTATGAAAAAGATTGATTTAAAGCAAAAATATGAAATTTTAGATAAGTTATTTAGCAATATGAATGAAGACCATATAGGAGAATTTTCAGCTCAATGTTCTTATTATACAATATTATCATTTATTCCATTTATAATTTTATTAATAACAATGATTCAATATACAAGTATAGAACAACAAGCAATATTTGATGCAATTTCTAAAATAATACCATCTAGTATGAATGATATGGTAGTTGGTATTGTTAGAGAAGTATATTCAAAGTCAATAGGTACAATTTCTATATCTATTATATTTACATTATGGTCGGCTGGAAAAGGATTATATGCACTTGCAAAAGGCTTACAGTCTGTTTATAAAACAAAAGGTGAAAATAGACTGGATTTTATATATTTAAGATTAAAATCATTAGTAGAAACAATAATATTTATTTTCTTAATAGCTGTACGGATTAACATTATTAGTGTTTGGAAATAGTTTAGTTTCTATTATTAAAAATTATTTTGGCGGATTTGAAAATTTTAGTACATTTTCGGCGATAATAACAGAATTTATATTTATATTTGCAACATTTATTGTATTTTTGTTATTATATAAATTTATGCCAAAACATAAAGTTACATTTAGAAGTCAATTTTATGGAGCTTTATTTGGGGCGATAGCACTTAATGTTGTTTCTTTTATATTTTCTAAATATTTAGATATTTTTAAAGGTTTTTCAATAACATATGGAAGTTTAACAACATTAATGTTAGTAATGATGTGGACATATTCGTGTTTTTATACACTTTTTTTAGGTGCAGAACTAAATAAATTGGTAAGTTTAAAAAAAGAGATAAAAAAATAAAATTAGTGGAAGTGATACAAATGATACAGCTTTTTTATATAAAGAAAAAAGTAAAACAGATGAAAAATAGTGATAAGGAGTTACAAGAAAGATATAAAAATATATCAAAATATTCAAGAGAAAAAGTTTTAAAAGAATATAAAACAAGGGAAGATGGATTAACACGGAAAAGAATATCAGGAAAGATATGAAAATAATGGACCAAATGTTGTTGTAAAAAATGAAAAAAAGAGTTGGTTTTCATTTTTTATAAAATCATTTAATGATAAATTTATTTATATATTACTTTTATTAGCATTAATAGATTTTTTCCTTCAAGACAAATTGGGAACATTAATTATAATAGGAATAGCGGTGGCAAGTGCAATGATTAAATTTTTTCAAGATTATTCATCGTATAAATTTAATCAAAAACTAAAAGCTCAGATATATTCTAGTACTAATGTTGTAAGAAATGGAAAACAAAAAGAAATAAGAGTGGAAAATGTTGTTATTGGTGATATTATAAAATTAAATGCAGGATCAATAATTCCGGCAGATGTAATAGTAATAGAAAATAAAGATTTATTTTTAAATCAATCTGTTTTTACAGGAGAAAGTGTTTTAGTAGAAAAGACAAATACTTCAAATGATTCAAGTGATATTTTTGATATTAGCAATATTTGTTTAATGGGAGCAAGTGTTGTAAGTGGAAGTGCTACGGCAATTGTTATATCTACTGGATTTGATACATATTTAGGAAGAATGAGCAAAGAGTTAGATAACAAAAAAGAAATAACAAATTTTGAAAGAGGTATGGATAATATTACTAAACTCTTAATAAAATATATGGTTGTTGTTTCAATAGCTGTATTTGTAATTTATGCATTTATACGACACGATTTTATAGAAGCTTTGCTATTTGCATTATCTGTAGCAGTTGGAATAACTCCTAGTATGTTACCAATGATAGTAAATGTTAATTTAACAAAAGGTAGTAAGACACTTGCTAAAAAGAAAACCTTGGTAAAAAATATACAATCTATACAAAATTTAGGGTCTATAGATATTTTGTGTACAGATAAAACAGGAACACTGACAAAAGATAAAATAACATTACAAAAATATATAAATGTCTTAGGTGAAGAAGATTTAGAAATTTTACAATATGCATATTTAAATAGTTATTATGGAACTGGAATAAAAAATTTAGTAGATAAAGCTGTTATTGCATATGGAAATGAACATAAAATAAAAGAAGTATTAAAAGAATATGAAAAAATAGATGAAGTTCCTTTTGACTATGAAAGAAAACGTATGAGTGTGGTAGTAAAAAATGAAGAAGGTTATATAATGATAACAAAAGGAGCAATAGAAGAAGTTTTAAAATGTTGTGAAAATGTAAAATATAAAGAAGAAATAAGACCATTAACAGACAAGTTAATAAAACAAATTCAAATAAATGCTAATAATTTATCTAATATGGGGATGCAAGTTATAGCATTAGCATCAAAAAAAGAATATAGTGGAATTAATGTATTTGGCAGTAAAGATGAAGAGAAAATGACATTTATAGGATATGTGGCTTTTTTAGATCCACCTAAAAAAGAAGTTAAGAAAACATTAAATGAATTACGTAAAATAGGTGTTAATACCAAAATATTAACAGGAGACAATGCATATGCAACTAAAAATATTTGTAATATAGTAGGATTAAATTCTGAAAATATATTAACAGGAAAAGATATTGATTCTATGACTGATGAAGAATTATCTAAAAAAGTAGAAGAGGTTGATGTTTTTGCGAGAATGAATCCTTTACAAAAAGAAAGAGTAGTTAAAATATATAAAAATAATGGACATGTAGTAGGATATATGGGGGATGGAGTAAATGATTCTCCTTCACTACATATTGCAGATGTAGGAATATGTGTAGATTCTGCGACTGATATAGCAAAAGAGGCAAGTGATATTATATTATTAGAAAAAAGTTTACAAGTAGTTTATGATGGAGTAATAGAGGGCAGAAAAGTATATGGTAATATAATAAAGTATATGAAAATGGCATTAAGTTCAGATTTTGGGGATGTATTTAGTATATTAATTGCAAGCATATTTTTACCGTTTTTACCATTGCTTCCAATACAGATGCTAATACAAGATTTTTTATATGATATATCTCAAATTGCTATACCATATGATGATGTGGATAAAGAGTTTTTGGAAAAACCACGAAAATGGGATACAAAAGATTTAGGAAAGTTTATGAATGTTATGGGAATAACTAGTTCTATAACAGATATGATTGCTTTTATAGTATTTTGGTTTGTATTTGGATATAATAGTGTAGAAAAACAAGCATGGTTTCAAACAGCATGGTTTGTTGAATGTTTAATTAGTGAAACAATGATAATACATTATGTTAGAACATCAAAAATTCCATTTATAGAATCAAGAGCAAATAAGTTTTTAACAATATCTACATTAATAACAATATTAGGAACAATAATAACGCCAATAATACTTCATAATGTATCAACATTTAATTTTGTAATATTACCTGTAAAATATTATTTATTTGTAATTGTTTTATTAGTAATTTATACTATTTTAGTACAATTTATAAAGAAAAGATATATAAGAAAGAATGGGGAATGGTTATAAAATTTTAAAAATAAAAAAATATTAGACTATTAAAAACAGTCTAATATTTTTTTTATTCATCCCAGTTATGGTAAACATTAGTAACATCATCTAAGTCATCTAACATATCTAGTAGTCTTTGCATTCTTGCTTCACCTTTTTCATCTAATGCAATATAAGTTGTTGGAACCATTTGTACTTCAGCTTCTAAGAATTCTAAACCTTGAGCTTCTAATTTTTCACGAACAGATGAAAAATCTTCTGGAGCAGTTGTTATTTGGTAAACTTCTTCTTCAGCTTCAAAGTCTTCAGCACCACTATCAAGTGCAAGTAACATTAAATCATCTTCAGACATATCTGTTGAGGTTTTATCTATAACAATAACACCTTTTTTATTAAATAGGTAAGATACACATCCTGTTGTTCCTAAGTTTCCACCTGATTTATCAAAAGCATGTCTAACATCTGCTGCTGTTCTATTTTTATTATCTGTACTTCCTTCAACAATTACTGCAACACCATTTGGTCCATAACCTTCATATATTACTTCTTCATAATTTGCAGAATCTGCAGAACCAGCAGCTTTCTTTATTGCATTATTTATTGTATCGTTTGGCATATTAGCTGCTTTGCATTTTGCGATAACATCTTTTAATTTAGAATTACCAGCAGGGTCTGGTCCTCCTTGTTTTACAGCAACTAATAATTCTCTTCCGAGTTTAGTAAATACTTTTCCTCTTGCTGCATCTGCTTTTCCTTTTTTTGCTTGAATATTGTGCCATTTTGAATGTCCTGACATGGTTAATTCCTCCTTTATAAATTTTATTCTCTTTGCATTATTTTATAAAAAATGCACCTTTACATATTTTACCACACCTTTTACATTTTGGGTAGCCTTTATTTATAGATTTTTTATAATTAATGTAAAAAAATTAAAAGATTAAAAAATAATTTAATATTATAAAATAAACTATAAAATTATGTTTTGGATAAGTATCATACAGCAAAAAAAGTAATCATAATAAGTTGACACGCATAGAAATTATTTTTTCATTATGTTAATATTAGAGCCTAAAAATAAATATGTAAAAAATAAGAATAAAATTAATTAAGAGTGAATATATATTAAATATAATGAAAAAAATTTAAAAAATAATAAACGCAAAGTAAGAATTTAACTTTTAAAATTAAATTTTATAAAAATAAGAAAGGACAAGCTAAAAAATGCTAGATATATTGAAATTTTTTCCTAGAGGTATTGCTAATGAGATAAATAAAGAAATAAGTAAAATAGAAGAATTGGTACAAGAAATTAGAATTAGAGTTGGAAACAAAATTATAATAAAAACAAATAAAAAAGATGATATTATTATAAATTATTTCGTAACACAAGAAGAAATTTTAGAAATTATGCAGATAATTTGTAACAATTCGATATATAGTTATCAAAATGAAATCGCAAATGGATATATTACAATTAAAGGAGGACATAGAGTTGGAGTAACAGGTGATGTTGTTTTAGAAAATAATAAAGTAATAAATATAAAATACATATCATCATTAAATTTTAGAATAGCCAAACAAATTTTAGATTGTAGTAATAATATTTTGAAATATGTAATCAATTTAGAAGAAAATACTGTTTTTCATACATTAATTGTATCTCCTCCAGGAGCAGGAAAAACTACTATATTAAAAGATTTAGTAAGGAAAATAAGTGATGGGATTCCAGAAATAGGTTTTAAAGGAATAGATGTCAGTTTAATAGACGAAAGAGGAGAAATTTCAGCAATGTATAACGGAGTACCTCAAAATAAAATTGGAATTAGAACAGATGTATTAGAAAATGTAAGTAAGCCAATAGGAATAAAGATGGCAGTAAGATCAATGGCACCCAAAGTAATAGTAGCAGATGAAATAGGCAATTATAATGATATTGAAGCAATTAACTATGCTGCTTGTTCGGGAGTAAAAGGAATTTTTACGGCACACAGTTTGAATTATGAAACTATGAAATTAAATAAAGAACTTAATAATTTGATAAATATGAAAATAATTGAAAGAATTATTTTTTTAGATAGTAAAACAAAAGGAAAAATAAAAAATGTATATTTATTGGCAGAAGATACAAAAAACTATCTGCGAGAGGTAGTAAAGAGTTAGTGTAAAATTTTAGTTGGCAAAATTAAAAAAAGATTTTAATGTTTTTAAAATAAGAAAAAACATAAATAATTTCCCTTAAATGTTGATTTGCGTGTAACATTTTTAAGGGGGATCATTTATGTTTGATAATATTGTAGCAAATAATAATATAAATTTCAATGATTTAGAAAAAAAAATCTATAAATTTGTGTGCAATTTGGGTTGTTGCATATTAAAGACATTATTAGAAAATTATGACAATAAGATTAAAGAAAACAGAGATAAAAAAATTTTCCGACATAAGGGATATAAAGTAAATTCAATAAAAACAGTATTAGGTATTGTAACATATAAAAGAGCAATTTATGAATATACAGAAAATGAAAACACGAAAAGAGAATGCAAAAAATATATTTTTCTGTTAGATGAATTAGTAAATATAACAGCAATAGGCAAAATATCAGCAAACTTAGTAGAGAAGATATTAAGTACAGCTGTAGAAACAAATTCATATAGGGACGCTTCATCACAACTTATGGAAAACATAAATATAGCAATAAGCCACGAAGCAGTAAGAAATGTTGTTATACAAGAAGGTATGAAAATTATTGAGAAAGAACAAGAAGAAATAAAATTAGATAGTAAGGATAAATTAATACCAGGAATAAAAGAAATTCCAGTTCTGTTTGAGGAAGCAGATGGATTATGGATAAATCTTCAGGGGAAAGATCGAGAAGAACAAAAAGCAAAGAATAAAAAAGCTTGTGAAAAGCAAGGAAAAGAATACAAAGAGCAAAGTAGTGTAAAATCAGAATTAAAGTTACACGTTTCTTATGAAGGTTGGAAGAAAGACGATACAAGACATACATTAGTAGAAAAAATGTATATAGTTGGTTTTATGAGTTCAAAAGAAATGAAACAACGTAGGGACGCTAGAATATTTCAAAAGTATGATGTAGATAAAATACAATTAAGGATTCTTAATGGAGATGGAGCTAGATGGATAAATAAATTAGCAACAAAAGATACAATAAGACAAAAGGACAACTTTCATATACATCAAGAAATAATTAGAGATATACCAGAAGAAGAAAACAGAAGAATCATAGAAAAGTTGATTGCTGAAAGAAGATATGAGGAAGTACCAATCTTTCTAAAATATCTAAAATATGAATGTGGGGGCGAAGAAAAATATGTAAAGAAAATTGAGAAATTAGAAAGTTATTTAAGTGAAGGTTTACCAAGATACCAGGACATTTTAGAAGAAAAAAATATAGAAATGCCAGAAGCACCAGATGGAATTGAATATAGAAACCCTGGCATAATGGAAAGCCAAATTTTTACCGTACTTAGCAAAAGATTTAAAAGTGGAAGATTAAGTTTTGGTAAAATAGGTGCAACTTGTTTAGCAAAGATATGTGCAAGTAAAGTTGAAAACAAAGGGGTTATAGAATTAGAAAAATTAGAACAACCAATAGAAATTGATGATAGCATAGAACAATATATGTTAGAGATAGAAAAAAACTTAGAGGGTATTACAAATGTATTTAGAGCTAACGAAAAAATAGCTTCAAATAATATTTGTAAACAAGTAACATTAAACCCTAATAATCCAATATTACAGGCTATAAAAATGGTATCAATAAGCGACTTAAAATATATATATAAATTTAATTAAAAAAGTAGAAAAATATCTAAAAATGACTTGACAAAAATCTAAAAAAAACTATATAATAATTTTGTATTAAAAATTTTAGTATGTGATGTCAAAAATAAAAAAACAAAAAAAATTTTTTGAAAATGTGAATAGTTATGTGCCTAGAAAATCAACCAAAAGGACGATTGCCAACTATCACTTGACACATACTAGTAAAGAATTAAGTAAAAGTATCTCTTGACTTTTATTTAATGTTAAATTAAAATATAAATTATGTAAGCATTTGTACATGCTATAAAAATAGGGGGGAAAAGAAAAATGAAAAAAATAGTTACAATATGTACAATTAGTGCAATGTTATTAGTTAGTTTATTTGCAATAACAGGATGTAAAAATAAAGAAGAAAATAAGGAAGAAAATACTCAAAAAAATGAAGTTATAGAAGAAACAAATAGAGCTGAGGAAAATACTGTAAATAATAATCAAAACACAACATATTCAGACCCACAAAAAGTAGAAAATAATACTGTAGAACAAAAAGAAAGTACAACTAAAGCTTCAGATGATAAAACACCTATAGATATTAATGATAGTAAATCATACTATTTTGTCGTAAATGGAAAAAAATATTTTGCAGGAGATAAAATTAGTGATTTAGCTTCTTCTGAATTTACTTTAAATAAAACTGGATCAGAAAAAGAATTAGCCGCAAATGGATATTTAATTGGTGGTGGTGCAGTACTAAATTCAGACAAGAAAACAGTTTTTAATATTACACCATTTAACAATACTAAAGAAAAAATAAAAGGAGCAGATGCTTTTATTGGAGGATTTAGTTTAAATAAAAGCAATTATGATCTTCTTAAAGGAGAAATTGCAGTATATGGAGGAATAACTATAGGATCATCATTAGACGATGTAACAAAAGTTTTTGGAGAACCAACTAAAAAAACAGAAGCAACAGAATATGTAGGACCAACATATACATATGATGCAAAAGAAAGTTATAGAGATTTTACTATTAGTTTTGATAAAGATAACACAGTAAAAACATTAAATTGGAGAAACTTTACTTTTAATAAATAAAAATATGCAAAGTAATTTACGAAAATAAAAACAATTGATTATGCATAATGAAAATAAAAGTAATTAATTTAAATAAATCTTAAAATATTTTATATTTTAGGGTTTATTTTTTTTGAGCAATAAAAGATACAAAAAA
>OGYN01003618.1_pt1 | contig 10319 bp, 7 predicted proteins | sample 1576551 | NCBI WGS metagenome assembly OGYN01 (sample SAMEA3541589, study PRJEB24748) | human gut metagenome | biome: human gut; feature: human-associated habitat; material: faeces | place: China | collected 2012 | reverse complement strand
ACCGGTATTGCCATTTGCTGTTTTCCTTCCTGTTTTGTGAGAGTCTTCCTTATGGGCAGACGGACAGAATTCGATCACCAGAAGCTCCCTCGGATTGTGGAGACGGATCGGTATCGTATGCTCTCCAAGCCCTGCACTGACAAGCATCGTGCTTTTGCCGCTTTGGAATCTGCCGCAGCAATACGGTGGAAAAAGGAGATACTGCGGGCAGGTCAGCCCGTGATTCTCGCCAAAGCGCAGGATTCCCCCATGATAATGTCCGGACAAAACAAGGTCCGCACCCCAGGAAAGATACGTATTTCCATATTTAGGGTTATGTGCCAGAAGAATATGTATCCCCGACATGAACGGTGTCCCGAGAAGTTCTTCCAGCTCTGTGAGACTGAGTTTTGGAGAATTCGGTTTGTGATAATATTCGATTGGAAGTTCCAGTCCGTGAAAGATAAAATCAGTTCCACAAAAATTCGAAGATATGCGCTCATTATGCAGAAAGCACACACCTGCACTAGTGAGCAGCCGTTCATAATTCAAGTACTCCTGCCGTACTTCAGGATTCAGAAGCATCTTATACTCATGGTTCCCAAGCGTATAAAAAACCGGTATCTTCTCACTCAGACGGCTCAGAAGCACTGCTGCCTGAAGCGTCTCAGTCTTTCGGTTGACGATCATATCTCCGGCGACAAGAACTGCCGCCGGATCATGTTTCAGAACAGCGTCATATAATTCCTGATGATTATTGCCATAGATAAGGCCATGAAGATCTGTCAGAAATGCAAATCTTACTTTATGTCCGTTTTTCAGTTTATCTGTGTGAATCTCATATGTTCTGGTTCTGAATGTTTTTTTCATGTAATTCCCCAATATTTTTTATTTACCGAAACCGCAGTTCGGGAAGGTGCAGGATGCACAGTTCAGGCAGAGTCCGCCCTCTCCGTAGGCTGCGATCTCCTCAGCACGGATCGGATCATCTGCCATGACACGCGGAAGGATCAAGTCAAAGACTGTTCTCTTGGCGTACATGACACATCCCGGAAGTCCGAGGATCGGCACTGTCCGCTCTCCGTCCTTATAATAGGCGAGAAGCAGCATGGCTCCCGGAAGCACCGGCGCGCCGTAGGAGACAACCTCCGCCCCGGTCTGCTTGATCGCGCTCGGTGTCGTATCATCCGGATCGACGCTCATGCCACCGGTACAGACAACAAAATCGGCACCCTGATCCAGCCATTCCCGGATTGCCTCCGTGATTTTATCCGGATTGTCCCCTATAATCTTCTGTCCCAGAACTTCCACACCAAATTCCTGAAGCTTTTCCCAGATGACCGGGACAAATTTATCCTCAATCCGTCCATAGAACACTTCATTTCCGGTCGTCACAATGCCTGCTTTCTTATTTTTATACGGAAGCAGCTTTAACAGCGGCTCTGAACCCGCTACCTTCTTCGCCTCTTTCATTTTTTCTTTTTCAATTACCAGCGGGATCACACGGGTTCCGGCTAACTTATCACCCTTTTTTACCGGAAAATTCGTCCGGCGGGTCGCGATCATCATCTCCGGCAGGCTGTTGACCTTTAAGAGGCGTTCTTCATCGACCTGAAACAGACCGTCCGACTCCGCAATCAGCTCAATCTTGCCTTCCTTCGGATCGGTTGCACGCATATACTCATTCTGGCAGATGCCGCGCAGAATGTCCGCCGCCTCATCCTCATGATATTTTGTATCGTCCTTTTCCCAGACATAAATATGATCTTTTCCGATGGAAAGCAGCACCGGGATGTCCTCCTCGCGCACGATATGTCCCTTACGGAATACGGCGTCCTTCGTCACGTCCGGAATAATCTGCGTCATGTCATGGCAGAGTACCTGTCCGACTGCCTCGGTTGTTTTCATTAATTTCATATGATTTTCCTCTTTTCCTTTTTACAGTAATGCCTCCGCACGCTTTGCCAGCTGATACCGCCGTTCCACGCCCTCCAGCGCCTCCGGGTTATCCTTAAATTTCTCCCGTTTTGCCGCAAACCGTTCTTCGATCGTTACACGCCGTTCTCCCTGTACCTGCTTGTCCGCCAGGTACACGATCAGGCTTTCGTTCAGATATCCCAGCTTTTCTTCCGGCAGATCCATATGATCCGCAACGATATCCGCGATCCCGGTATGTCCCAGAAGCCGCAGCCATCCCGCCCCTGTCTCTGGATGTTCGGGGTATGCTTTGGCGATGTCATGAAGAAGCGCCGCCGCGTAGATTTTATATTTATCAATTGGGGGGCTTTTGTATGTCATCTCCACACACGTTTCCGACCTATGCTTTAGAACTCTATCTGCCAATTCCACGGCCAGCTCCGCAACCGCCCGGCTATGGCGCACCGTCGCCTCCGGCGTGCGGAACCATGCAAGCAGACGTTCACACTCCTCTTTGTCCGGGACAGGACGTTTTCTCTCCCAGTCACGCAATTTCTGAAACTCTTCCTGCGTATCCGCATCAAACGCGCAGCCCGGATCCGGCACATCCAGGGAAATCCGGCGGATTCCCGGCTGTTCACAGGCGCCTTTAAGTCCCATCGTCCCGTCATGCTGCAGCAGTTTTTCGATCACATCTGCACGGATCAGAAGCGGATGCCCCGGTGTTTTCTCATACTCCGGGAGATAGACATCCCCATCGCCTTCCGCAAACCGGTATTTTTCATATTCCAGCGTAAATGGCGTAAACAGCGGCACATCCACCGGGAAAAAGAAAATGCCATCCAGCGTCTCTTTTCCTGCCGTTTTCCGCTTTTTCTCATAATAGGAAAGCCCCAGGCAGACGGAATCAAACATTTTCGTCTCCGCATACGCCGGATTGTGGATGAAATGGATTCCCGGTCCCGCAGCCGCCGCGCGTATATCTTCCGCCCGGCGTCCGGTAATGATCGTGATTTCATGTACGCCGCACGCCCGCAGCGTCTGTATCTCACGTTCCAGAACCGTCTGGGCGCCGAGCTTCATGAGCGGTTTGAAATTCCCCATCCGTGAGGATCGCCCCGCCGCCGAGATCAGAGCATCAAATACAAAATCCTTTCTTTCATACACCTGTCCGTAGCCAAAGGGAATCTGCAGAAGTTCTGCCTTTTTCCGCTTCTCCCAGCCGCAGATCAATGTCCGGAACCAGCCCGCGTGCCCGATCACCAGAATATCGCCCCGGCTCTTCATCCGGAGTTCATTCCAGGTTGTCCTGGCGCGCCTTGCACAGTCCGCAAAGCTCTCTCCCTGCGGCGGTCGGAAATCGTACATATCTGCCCCTCGTGCCACATACTCCGCTGGAAACTGTTCCCGGATTTCATCGAAGGAATGACCATCCCATTCCCCCATGTCAATCTCCGCCAGACCATCTACGACCTCAATCGGAATACTTCTGTCAATCACTTCCTGCAGGATCGCAGCTGACTCCCGGCAGCGCTTTAACGGGCTGGTATAAATTTTTTCAATTCTGCGTCCCGCAAATGTCTCCCCCAGCGCCCGAATCTGTGTCCGCCCTTCTTCTGAAAGCGGCAAATCTGTCCGTCCGATGCAGTATTTCTGTTCATCTGGAAATTCCGGCTTCCCATGCCGGATCAAATAAATCGTCCGCATTCTGTCCTTTCCTAGTGCTCGTGCTCCTCTTCTTCTCCACACTCGCAGCTGAAATCATGGCTGTGTCCAAATTGTCCCGGTCCGCCGATGTAGTCGCGGATCAGCTCCAGTTTATAACGGTTCATATAGCTATATGCCTTCTGAACCGTATGCCCGCTTCCCAGATAACGGGTCACGCCCGCCTTTACCAGTATCTCAAACGGTTCTTTCTCGATCGGTCCGCAGATGACTGCCTCACAGTCATGTTCTACCACCTTCTTCGCAAATACCAGATTGTCCGGATCCTGTTTTCCATAGACATGGAAAATCTGGTTCTTGTCCGCGTCAATAATCATCAAAAACGGACTCTCCTTAAAAGTCGCCGGCACCAGTCCGTCGATCTCCTCTGTCTCTGATGCAATTGCTATGTTCATTTTTTCTCCTTGTTCTTGTCAAATTTTGCTGATTTTTTTCAAAATTTCTCAATTATTTTTAATTTTATGATACTGCAATCAAAACTCATCGTCAAGTTTTTCATGATATTGAATTTTGCCACTCATTTTTCATTTTTCCTCGATGATCAGCCGCCTTTTTCCCGAACCGATATAGGGGGAAATTTCTTTTTCTATCACAGAAACGGTCAGGCAGTTCCCAAAGTATTCCGTTAATGCTGCTTTGACATTTTTCACTCTGCTTCCTACCGTATCTGCATAACCCGCTTTCTTCATAACAGCCACCGTCAGATGCTTCTGCGCCGCATTGTAAGATGCCTGAAAATCTTCCACCTCATCCAGGGCAAATAAAAGCTCATCTAATAGGTGCATGGAAAGCACCTTGCCGCCGGACAGCCGGACGCTGTCATCCAGCCGTCCCTCAACCTTATCAAGTCTAGGCTTTAAACATCCGCAGGCACACGGTTCTGCAATCATCCGCCCCAGATCGCCGGTCCGATAGCGCACAAGCGGCATTCCCCGCCGCCGAAGCGTTGTCAGAACCAGCTCGCCGTATTGCCCTTCCGGAACCGTCTGTCCCGTATCCGGATCCAGAATCTCAATCAAAAGGTCCCGGTCCCGCAGATGGTAACCCGCACGCGCCCCACACTGTACGCCGCCGCCGTAACCAGTTTCCGTCATACCCCAGTGCGTAAAGACCCGGCAGCTCCATGTTTTTTCCAAAAAACGCTGCACGCTGACCGGCACATAATCAGCACTTAAAAGCACTGTTTTCGGGCCAAGTCCCGGCGCATGGGCTGCCAGCGCATACATCTGGCTTGGGACACCGATCAGGCAGTCTGCCCCCTCGCCGTCCCGCGCTGCCGCTTCCATATCGTGAATCAGCCCGTGAACCTTCGTCTCCACCCGGATGCGCCCCAATCCTTCTTTTAAAAGTCCTCCAATCGAAAAAAATCCCGGTCCTTCCATATAAACCGTGACCCGATCGCCTGGCTTTACCATGTACTGCATCCCTGTTTCAAAGAAATCCGCCGTCTGCATCAGATCGTCTTCGGTAAAAAACAGGCGCTTCGGTGCCCCTGTACTGCCGGAGGTTTTCAGCGTGATGATACGCGCGATCTCCTTGGCTGGAACACATAAAAATGTTTCCGGCTCCGCTTTCAGTTCCTCCGGGGTTGTGAGGGGAAGTGTCCGGAAATCCGCCCATGAAAACGAATCCGGCGCGAGCCGTACATCGGAACCTGCCATTTCCCCAAGCTGTCCCCAGACGGATGTAAATTTCTTCTGATAAAATGGACTTTTCTCCTTTACATACGAAAGTGTCCGCCATAACCCGGACGGCTGCGCCGCTGCAATAAAATAACCGCAGCCCGCTTCTTTTAAAATCTTCCGTTCCGCCCCCAGCGCCGCGCAGACGGATTCCAGATTTCCATCAAAGATCTGCTGCCCGATCCACTCCGCCAGCGTTCCAGACACATCCTGCATATTTACAAGCGCAAAACCCGCATCCGCCATCCGGTCACAGATTGTTTTAGCGGACTCCAGCCGTCCCAGCATCCCGTCTAAGAAAAGCTCTTTTTTCCGGGCATACATATCGCTCATCAAAAGCCATCCCTCCGGCTTTAACACCCGGTACGCCTCCCGGAGCGCCGCCGCCGGTTCCGCAGCTTTGGAACAACTGCATTCCATCAGAATGATATCTGCCGTCTGATCTGGATATGGCAGTTTCTCCGCACATCCAGTCTCTATCCAGCCAGGTTCATGCACATCCGGATTCTTATCCAGGCCGGAAATCTGCCAGCCCGGGCAATGCTCAGAAAGCCAACGCATCGTGCCGCCAGCTCCGCAGCCGATGTCGATGACGCGAAACGGCACTGCAGGGTCTGTAGACTCCGTCTCTGCCGCTCCCGCCTCTGGTATCTCAATTCCCGCAAACTGGAACATCCGCCTCGTCAGCGCAAATCCACCGGGACGGCAGAGACTGCACTCATTTGTATCCATTTTTTGCACCTCTCCTTTCTGCGCTTCTATTATCTGCCTCTTTCCATCGGAGACAAGTAGTACGCACAGAACGGAATCTTCTTCCCGTCTTTATACACATGCAGGCTGCACTGGCGCAGGCGCTCGATATCGAGATTGCCGGCATCCTGAAACGCCATGGATGTGATCGTGAAGCCGTGGCTTTTGGCACGCTTTAAGAAGTCCTCCATATTTGTTATGTCAACCGGCTCTTCTTCACAGCAGCAGGATTCTGATTCGGGCTGTCTTCCGCCACAACAGCAGCTTTCTGGTTCTGGCTGGGTTCCGCCACAGCAGCAGCTTTCTGGTTCTGGCTGGGTTCCGCCACAGCAGCAGCTTTCTTTTTCCGGCTGACTTTCTCCACAACAGCACGTCTCTTCCAGATCGCGCCGTTCCCAGCGCCGTCCGACAAATTCACGGTTCTTCTCCGCCGGATCCGGACCGCAGCAGCAGCTTTCGCCCTCCGCTTCTGTCTCGGTTTTTCCACTATAATTTGTCAGCGGCATCAATTTATCCCCAGGCATCACGATGAAATCCCCGTGGAACCCACACATCGGGTGATCGCAGCAGGATGGCGCGATCTGTTCCTCTTTGATAAGCCCGCCGCTCTGGCTGACAACCGCCTCCAGAAGCTCATCCAGCGTATAGCGGTCATCATCCGCCGGCAGCTCCGGGATACGTCCAAAATAGCTGACCGGCTGGAAATGCACGCCGCGCACATACGGCGACCGCTGAATGGCAAACCGGATGATGTCCCCGATCTGCTCCGTATTGACGCCCGGAACAATGACCGGAACAAGCGTCACGCCGATTCCATACCGGCCGCACTGCTCGATCGCCCGTTTTTTCACTTCCAGCATCGGGCGGCGCCGCAGTTTTTCATATACGGCATCGTGCACGCCGTCAAACTGCATAAATACAAACGAAAGTCCCGCATCTGCCAGACGCTTTACAAACGCCTCGTCCTCCGCCAGGCGCAGACCGTTGCTGTTTAACTGCACATATTTACAGCCAACCTGCTTCGCATACGCCACGATCTCCGGCAGATCGTCCCGCACTGTCGGTTCCCCGCCGGAAAGCTGCAAAAGTGTCTTTCCCGGATCCGTCAGGTCGTCGATCCAGCGTTTTACCATGTCTAAGGACGGATCCTTGGTCCCGTCCGGCTCCGCAAAACAGAAGGTACAGTTCATATTGCACCGCGCTGTGATCTCCAGCAGGGTACAGCAGGTGGCGCGTCTGTGCTCCGCACACAGACCGCAGCCCGCCGGGCAATTTAGATTTTCATTTTCTCCCACCGCCGGACGTTCCCCGCGCCAGTCGGCAAACTTGCGCTTATTTCTCCAGATTATACTGGAAAATGTCCCGTGATCCGGGCAGGTTTTTACCAGATATATCTGCCCGTCCCGCTCTTCCCGCTTTGCCGGAATGCGTTTTAAACAGACCGGACAGACACTGTATGTATGGCGCATTTCTTCTGGCAGGAGGGCTCTGTCCTGTAAGTTCATTACCATCGTCCTTCATCCCCTTATCTCAATTCATTGCAATTCTCCCATGATGAAGCCAGCCGCAGATGGGCTGTGTTCTCATGTTCACACATGGCAAATCCCCGCAGCCAGCCTGTCTCACCTATCCTTTTCAGATCCAAAAGCATCTCTCATGAATCATACTTATATCTACTTATCTTCCAGCTCTCTCTCCACATCCGCCATACGCCCTTTTACCAGCGCTTCCGGCAGATATACCTCGCCGCACTTCGGGCAGCACAGGATCTCGGTGTGGAAATTGTGCCCCAGATAGTCAAAAAATGTGGATTTCGGCACCATCTCCACCTGACACCGGCGGCAGATGACTTTTTTCTCCAACGCCTCTTTGATCCGCTGATCTCTTCCGCCTCCATCGATCGTCGGCATACTCATCACTCTCCTTCCAGATTCATGCGGTGGCTGTAGCCATTCCAGAGCTTATAACCGCCGTCCGGCAGCACCTCGTACTCTGCCCAGTAGGTCATATGCTGGATCTTCAGATGCCCGATCCGATGTCCCGTCTCCGGGTCGATAATACCGCGGTCTTCCCGCTCACAGTGTTCAATGACCTGCTCCATATCTTCGATCAAAATCTGACCCGCTGACAATTTGCGTTCCAGCTCCTTCTCAACTTCTAATTTCATATGTGTTTCCTCTTCGATCGTCTCATTCCAGTACGTCTTAAGCAGTTCCCGTTTCGCCGCCAGGCGGTTGTGCCAGCGCTCCGTCACCGTCGCCGCCGGGCGCCCCGCGCCATTTAACCCAAACAACAGATCGAGGATATGAACCGCCTCCTTGCCCTGTCCGGCAAAGGACTCCCGGCAGTTGACACAGTAGGTCACATACGGCAGTTCCTCCTCTTTTGCACGGGAAGTTGTCATATAGCTTGTGTGGCTCGGAGAAGCAATCCCGATATGTCCGCCGTATCCGCAGCAGCGCGCCTTTTTCCCGTCATACGGCAGATTTTCCCACGTAATCCCCGCCGCATCCGCCAGATGGCGTACACTCTCCTGCAATTCCGGGTAATAGCGGCTGGCGCAGGGATCAAACAAGGCATACGACTGCGCTTGCTGGGTACTTCCTGCTTCCATTTCACCCTTTTCAGCATTGTCCGGTTCCAAAGCAGCATCTTTCTCCACGCCCCACTCTTCCATCACTTCCGCCAGAAAGACAACCGGAAGCTCCGGCAGGTATTCTTCAAACATCTTCCGGCAGTTCGGGCAGGCTAAAATCACGGTTGGTTCGCCCAGTTCTCTCCACTGCTGCCGCATTTTTTCCAGATGTGCCGCGTGGATGTCCACTTCGCCTGCCCACTCGGCAGGCGCACCGCAGCAGGTCATCCAGATCGCCGCATCCGGCTTTTTGGAACGCAGCCACTCATACGTCCGCGTCACATAGCGCGGATCCGAACCGGCGAGCTGGCATCCCGGAAAGAATGCATAGGAACTCTTCTTAACATTCTCCGGTTTCCGCGTAAGCCCCGCTTTTCCGGAGGCATACGCCATGTCGCGCAGCCAGAAATCGTGGAATGGCCACGGCATCGCGCCTTTTTTTTGCATTGCCCGCATACTGTCAAGCAGAAACTGGCTGAAATCGATATGCTGCGGACAGACTTCCTTGCAAAGCCCGCAGTGGTCGCAGGTGCTGATCAGTCTGGTCGCCCACGTACCATCGCGCGATAACGTACCGGGATGGATTGTTATGTAAACTTCTTCATACAAACGGCGCGGTGTTTTCTCATGCAGGCGCATCAGATCACAGGCACGCATACAAGCATCACACGAACACTTCTGGCAGCGCGTGATCTCCTGCATCGCCTCTTCCTCCGTATACGATTCCCCGTTTGCCGGAACCACCCGATCGGCACGCTCGATCCCATTCGTTTGAAGATTTAAAAGTGTCCCTTCCTTTCGAAATGGCTCATTCATGCCGCCCGTTTTCAGATACCGTTCGATCGCAAGCGAAACCGCCAGCCCATCTGCCAGCGCCTTCATGCTGTCGCCGCCTGTCAGGGAACCTCCAATGAAAACGCCCGGTGTCCGGGTTGCAAATGCGCCGTCCGGGTCCATTTCCAGACCAAAGTCCGCGCCATCTGCCCCAGTTGCCACATACACGGCATCATAGTCCGCCCGGAGTGCCTCCAGATCCGTTACCGTTTCACCGAGATGGCGTGAAAATTCCTCAAACTGGAACTGCGCCTCGATCTCCGCATCAAATTCCGCCGGATCCATCTGGTTTCTCGCCTGACCGCCCAGAACCATTTCCCGCTCATAAACCGTTACATCGTACTTTTTATTGCAGAGACGCAGCGCACAGCCAAGCCCCGAAAGACCGCCTCCGACGATCGCGATCCTTTTCCCTTTCGACGGCAGGTTATACGCATTCGGTGCCTTCCGCTTCGCGTACTCGACAGTCGCCCGCTCTAAAAGCCCGATCGCGATTCCCCCGTCCAGCTTCGCACGCAGACAGGCCTTCTCGCACGGATGGCTGCACAGCTTCGACACAATATCCGGAAATCCCACCGTATTCTGATAGGTCCGGTACGCCGCGTTGAAACGTCCCTTTTTCCACTTTTCTTCCAGCCCCTTGATATCCAGCCGGAACGGACAGGCTGCCTGGCAGAACGGCGGCTCGTTCTGATGGCATTTCTCCGCCAGCGTCTTCTCAAAATCTTCCAAATAGCTCACAGGGCGGACCTCCCTTCTTTTCTCCTGCATTTATCGTTACTGTTCACGCATACGTG
>OGYN01003599.1_pt1 | contig 10366 bp, 7 predicted proteins | sample 1576551 | NCBI WGS metagenome assembly OGYN01 (sample SAMEA3541589, study PRJEB24748) | human gut metagenome | biome: human gut; feature: human-associated habitat; material: faeces | place: China | collected 2012 | reverse complement strand
AAAATTACTCGGATATTCCGGTGTGGCGTAGATATACGCTTACCATTGAGGAAGCTGCCAGGTATTATCATATCGGCGAAGGGAAACTGAGAATGTTGATTGAAGAGCATCCGAATGAAGATTTTTATGTTATGAATGGCAATCGAGCCTTGATTAAGCGTGAAAAATTTGAACGCTATCTGGATCAGGCAACGGCTGTATAACTGGCATTAGAAATGCTTAACAGAAATTCCGAAATCACATGGCATAACTATACGGAGAGCCGGATTTGTGATAGTATAAAACTGCAAGTCTGGCTCTCCTTATTCTGAAAGGAGAGATTTCGATGAGTGAAAAAAGACGAGACAATAGAAATCGGATTTTGCGTGAAGGTGAATACCAGCGTACAGATGGGAGGTATCGTTACCGATATATTGACGAGGATGGTAAGGAGAAGAATGTGTACAGTTGGCGTTTGGACAAGAATGACCCGACTCCCAGGGGTAAAAAGCGAGAGCTTTCGCTGAGAGAGAAGGAAAAGCAGATTCAGGCGGATCTGTTTGACCATATCGTTACCCGTGGCGGCAATTACACGGTAGTTGAATTGGTAGAGAAATATACTTCTCTGAAAACCGGTGTCGGTCATAACACCAAGGCGGGATATAAGACCGTAATCAATATCCTGAACAGAGAAGCGTTTGGAAAGCAGCGCATTGACAAGGTTCGCCTGTCTGATGCAAAGGCGTGGCTGATCAAGCTTCAGCAGGTGGATGGCAGAGGGTACAGCTCTATTCACTCCATCAGAGGTGTTCTGAGACCGGCTTTTCAGTTGGCGGTAGATGATGATCTGATCCGTAAAAATCCTTTTGGATTTGAACTGGCATCGGTGATCGTAAACGATTCCGTCACCAGAGAAGCAATTACCCGTAAGCAGGAGCGTGATCTTCTGAAATTCATCAAGGAAGATAAGCATTTCTGCCGATACTACGATGCGATCTATATTCTCCTTAACACGGGGCTGCGAATCTCGGAGTTCTGCGGGCTGACGATCTCCGATCTTGAGTTCGACCAGAAGCGTATCAAGGTAGACCACCAGTTGCAGAGAACATCGCAGATGCAGTATGTAATTCAGGCTCCTAAAACGGAAAGCGGTATCCGCTATGTGCCGATGAGCGAGGAAGTTGTGGCGTGTTTCCGTCGTATTCTTGCCAATCGAGTAGCACCGAAAATAGAACCGATGGTAGACGGATATGCTGGATTTTTGTTTCTCGACAAGAACGATAAGCCAATGGTCGCCCTTCATTGGGAGAAGTACCTGGAACATATTATTGAGAAATATAACAAGATTTACCGTATTCAGATGCCCAAAGTAACTCCTCATGTATGCAGACACACTTTTTGTTCCAATATGGCGAAATCCGGAATGAATCCAAAGACGTTGCAGTATATCATGGGTCATTCGGACATCAGCGTAACGCTGAATGTTTACACCCATGTGCAGTTCGATGACGCACAGGCAGAGCTGCTTCGAGTAGCAAAAGCCTAAAATACCCCGTTGGTACAGAGCATTTATTTACCAACAGATTTACCAATATTGCAGGGAAAAGCACGAGAAAATACGGGAAGATTTGAGAAGATACCCCGGAAACACAGAAACAGGAAAATGCCGAAAAAACCTGCAATATTGGGCATTTGAGAAGAAATACAAGACTTAAATGGAGATATAAAAAGATGATAAAAATACTTTTCATCTGCCACGGCAACATCTGTCGTTCCCCCATGGCGGAATTCGTAATGAAAAAATTAGTATCCGATGCCGGACTCACCGCCCACTTCCAGATCGCCTCCGCGGCCACCAGCACAGAGGAAATCTGGAACGGCATCGGGAATCCGGTGTATCCGCCGGCGAAGGCGGAGCTGGCGAGGCATGGGATCTCCTGTGAGGGGAAGCGGGCCCGGCAGGTGACGAGAGCGGATTATGCGGAATATGATTATCTGATTGGTATGGATGGTGCGAATATCCGCAACATGCTGCGGATATTCGGGGGAGATCCGGAGGGGAAAGTAGCGAAGCTGCTTTCCTACGCGGGATCGGAACGGGATATTTCGGATCCATGGTATACGGGAGATTTTGGAACGACCTACGATGACGTTCTGGAAGGCTGTACCGCGTTCCTTGAATATTTACAACAAAACAGCAAAATCGACACATGATCTGACACTGCCAACACTGTACATATGACAAATGTGTCATGCGTGAAAAGTTCACAGAATCACCACATTTTTCTCACAATTCCTTCGCAGATGTCCTTTATCATAAGAGACAGATAAGGGGAAAGAAATGTTCACAAGATTTTTAATGGAACAGGAGGAATGAGAATATGAGAAGATGGAATTTACCCCAGGTGAATACAAAAGTAATGTGTGCAGTGTTGACAGCTGCTATGGTGATGACAGAATTTACAGCCTGTGGCGGATCGACCACCGCAAGTGCAGCAAGCACGGAAGCATCGGAAAATAAAGAGACGATCGCACCGGAGAGTACGACGGAGAGCACGGAGAGCGGTGAAGAGAAGGTGGAATCTTATCTCGGCCAGATCACTGCCATTGATGGCAATGTGATCTCCATCGCACTGGCAGAGAAGCCGGAAGCACCCAATGGTGAAGCTCCTACCGGTGAGGCACCCAGCGGAGAAAAGCCGGATGGCCAGGCTCCTGACGGCAACGGTGGCGCTCCCAATGGTGAAGCCCCTACCGGCGAAGCTCCCAGCGGAGAAAAGCCGAACGGCCAGACTCCTGATGGCAATGGCAGCGCGCCCAACGGAGAAGCACCGAACGGTCAGAAACCTGAGAAAGACATGCTGGATGAGATGACCTTAACTCTCAGCGGAGATACTATGACTATCACAGTCAATGACGATACGATCATTACGATTGACGGAGAAGATGCCACTCTGGACGAACTTCAGGTAGGTGATACTGTATCCTTTTTCCTGGATGGTGAGACAGTGACTTCATTGAGCGTAGGTATGCCGGAGCCGACACAGCCTATGCAGGTTCCGGAGCAAAATTAAGCTGACGTAAGAGCATGGTTCCCAGAATTTCTGCCATTTCTTCCGGAGACTGGGGATTGGATTCTTTCAGCCAGGTCTCTACGACACCGACACAGCCGGTGATGATGAAGGAGCAGAGATATTTATAGTTGGCATCGGATTGCGCACTTTCCAGAACCTGGAGGGTGCGCTTTTCAATCTGATCTTTCAGACGATTGACGAAAGCCAGATCCCCATGAGGGCCGATCATGACCTTGGCCAGATCCCTGTTTCGGTCCAGAAAATGGAAGAATTCCAACAACGGCCCCTGAGAGGCCAGAGAATTGGTAACGACCGGTTTCTGCTCCATGATTTCATTAAATTCCAGGAACATTTCATCCTCGATTTTATGGAGCATATCGTAGATATCATCATAATGCAGATAAAAGGTTCCGCGGTTGATATCCACCAGTTCAGTCAGCTCCTTGACGGAGATATCTTGAATATCATGGGTTTCTAACATTTTTACCAGCCCCTGTAATAAGAGAGCTCTTGTCTTGCGCACACGGCGATCCATTTTTTCCATAAGACAATCCACCAGCCTTTCCGGGAAAAGAAGAAATCATTTCCTATATGTAATACAAATCTGAATTTTTTCTAAAATAATAGACGAACATCGCGAAAATGTCTAAAAATAAACAATCACAAAAAATTTGTAGCTTGCTTTTTCTTCCCCATTATTATATTTTGCATGTGGCAGAAAATCAACACAAGTTCATTAAATGACATTAATACAATTTCTCATCTTTGTAGTAAGTCTTTACAGATGTTCAAAAACATTTTAAACTAGAGGTGTATAAAATCAAATACATAAATAAGGGTACAAAGAGAGAAAAAGCAGGAGGGAACTATGGCAGACAACGCAGAAAAAGACAAAAAAGATAATTCCTTTATGATGAAACTTGCCACGCTCATTGTAGACAAACGAAAAGGATTTTATCTGATCTTTATTGTTTTATGCATATTTTGCGTATTATCCATGAACAGAGTCAAGGTTAATAACGATCTGACCACTTATTTGCCGGACACAACAGAGACCAGAAGGGGACTGGATCTGATGGATTCGGAATTTACCACGTATGGCTCCGCCCGGATCCTGATCTGTAACGTGACGTTTGACGAGGCACAGAAACTGGCAGATCAGGTGGAGGAGATGGACGGTGTCAGCATGTTGGATTTCGATGACACCGAGGATCATTATCATGACATGGAGGCTTTATTGTCTGTCACTTTTGATGAGGAAGCAGACACGGAAGCTACACAGCAGCATCTGGATGAGGTATTGGATGCATTGTCCGATTATGATGTTTACTATTCTTCCGATATCGGTCAGGAAGAGCGTGACGCGGATGACTTGAATAATGATATGATCGTCATTCTGTTGTTGGCAGCAGTGGTTATCGTAGCCGTATTGTTATTTACCTCTACGACTTATGCGGAAATCCCGGTTTATCTGACTACATTTATTGTGGCAGCTATTTTGAACAAAGGTACGAACTACTGGTTCGGAACCATCAGTTTTGTTACGAACTCCATCGCGGTGGTACTGCAGTTAGGTCTGGCGGTAGACTATGCCATCATTCTGGCCCACCGTTTTATGGAAGAACATGAGGACAAGGATGCCAGAGAGGCTGTGATTGTTGCTTTGAGTAAGGCAATCCCGGAGATTTCCTCCAGTTCCCTGACCACCATCTCCGGTATGGTAGCCATGATGTTCATGCAGTTTAGAATTGGTTATGATATGGGTATCATTCTGGCAAAATCCATTATTTTCAGTATGGTAGCCGTATTCTTCCTGATGCCCGGACTGTTGTTGACCTTTTCCAAGGCCATCGACAACACCCATCACAAGAGCTTCGTTCCGAAGATCACAGCAGTCGGTAAGTTTTGTGTGGCTACCCGCTACATCATACCGCCTATTCTGATCGTAGGTGTTATTATAGCATTTTTCCTGTCCAATAAGGCAAACTACGTGTACGATACCAACACTCTGGAATCCAGTACTATGAGTGATAATAAATTTTCCGTCAGCATGGTAAATAAGGAATTCGGTATGGTGAACCAGTTGGCGGTCATTGTGCCCAACGGTGATTATGAAAAAGAGGCACAGACACTGAAAGCTCTGGAAAAGCTGGATGTGGTGAAATCCTGTCAGGGACTTGGCAATATCGAGGCCATGGACGGCTATATGCTGACGGATAAGCTGACCCCCAGGCAGTTTGCGGAACTGATCGATCTGGATATTGAAGTGGCGGATATGTTGTATTCGGCATATGCACTGGATCAGAGCGATTATGGTGCGCTGGTCAGTGGCGTCAGTGAATACGAAGTTCCGTTTATTGATATGTTCCTGTTCATTTATGATCAGAAAGAAAGCGGCAACATCACACTGGACGATGATCTGGAAGAAACTCTGACGGATGCTTATTCCCAGATCTGTATTGCGAAAGATCAGCTGCTGGGCGAAGACAATTCCCGATTTGTTCTGGAATTGAATGTTCCTTATGAGGGAGAAGAGACCACAGCAGCACTGGATCAGATCCGTAATACCGTGGCAAAGTTCTATAATATAGATGACATTCTGCTAGTCGGTAACGCCACCAGTGATAAGGATCTGGGCGATTCCTTCGCAACGGATAATACGATCATCACGGTGCTGACAGCATTGTTCGTTATGATCATCCTGCTGTTCACCTTCCAGTCCGCCGGTCTGCCGGTACTGTTGGTTGTAACGATTCAGGGTAGTATCTGGATGAACTTCTCATTGCCGTATCTGTTGAATGAAAATGTATATTTCCTGGGATATCTGGTAGTATCTGCGATCCAGATGGGTGCAACGATCGACTACGCTATCGTTATCACCAGCCGTTACATGGATCTGAAGACCTATATGCCGATCAAGGAAGCCGCCATCGAAGCACTGAACCAGGCGTTCCCTACCATTGTTACCAGCGGATCCATGCTGGTATCTGCGGGATTTATTATCAGCTATGTATCTTCCAATGCAGCGGTAGCGGCCATCGGACTGGCTCTTGGTCGTGGTACTCTGACATCTATTTTGTTGGTACTGCTGGCATTGCCGCAGACACTGCTGATCGGAGATATCATTATTCAGAAGACAGCATTTACACTGAAACGGGATCTGGCAAAGCCTTTGCCCTCCGCCGGAAGAATCCGTATGAACGGTCACATCAAGGGTTATGTCAATGGTGTGTTGGAGGGTGATTTCATCGGTGTCATTGATGGTGAGATGGGTGCGGTGGTGCGTCCCAAGGATACCGTGACGATGGAGGAGCGGGACGATGCCCCGGAAGAAAACTATCCCAGACTGGAAGCCCAGGAGCTGCCGGAGGATGAGACAGCCGGACAGAAAGCAACCGGAGCAGATACAGAAGCTGCGGATAAGAAAGCTTCGGATAAAGAAAAAACAGCAGAAAGCGAGGGAACAGAAGATGAACAGTAAGAGATTATTATGTTTCCTGCTGGGAGCAGCATTGATCCTGCAGACACCGGCCACCGCCTATGCAGCAGAAACTTTGACCTATGAGCAGTACAGAGGCGGCAGCGGTTATAGCAGCACGATAAAGGAGCAGGATTATGCAGTCATAGAGATCAGCACGGAGGAGGATCTGCGGAAACTGGTGGAGAACTGTGTACTGGACAGTTGGTCCAGAGATAAAAAAGTAGTGCTGCAGAACGACATTGTTCTGAGCATGACAGGTGAACTCAGTATTCCTACGTTTGCAGGAATCTTTGACGGCAGCGGTTTTACTATTTCCAATGTGAAACTGACCGGAGACGGTTCGGCAGTGGGATTGTTCCGCTATGTGCAGGAGGGAGCAAAAGTCCGCAACCTTACGGTCACGGGGGAAGTATCTCCCTCTGGAAGTCAGGATCAGGTCGGCGGTATCGTCGGTGTGAACTATGGCAGCATTGAAAATTGTAAATTTACCGGAAATGTGGTCGGTGATACGGATGTTGGCGGTATTGCCGGAGTCAATGCCGAGAGCGGAGAGATCCGTCGGTGTGAATCCTCCGGAAATGTGATCGGCAATCATTCCGCAGGCGGTATTGTGGGCAACAACCACGGTATTCTGAATAACTGCAGCAACAATGGCAATATCAATACGTACAGCACGGAAGTGACTTATGATCTGGAAGATATCACCATGGACAATCTGGAGCAGATCAACAGTACCTCCAATGTGGCAGCTCATACGGACACCGGCGGTATCGCAGGTATTTCGGATGGTAAGATTTATTATTGCTCCAATTCCGGTGCCATCGGCTACCAGCACGTAGGCTACAATACCGGAGGTATCGTAGGCAGACTGCATCAGGGCTATCTGCAGAACTGCACCAACACCGGATATGTGCAGGGCAGAAAAGATGTGGGCGGTATCGTGGGTCAGATGGAGCCGTTCCTGGAAATCCAGTATCTCAGTGACAAGCTGAAGGAACTGGATACGGAGACAGACAAATTCCTGGATATGTTGGATGCCACCCAGAAAGATGTGAGCAGCTATAGCAAACAGGCATCCAGTATTGCCAAGAGTATCAGTTCGAACCTGAAAGATGCCAACAATGCGGGAAGTTCTCTGACCGGGACCGCTCATGATCTGTGGTATATTTACAATCAAGAGTTGAACGGCGTCAGCAACGATCTGAAAGTCCTGAATGACGATCTGAACAAGCAGGCGGATAATGACAAGAATAACGGCAACAGTCATGACGTTACCATCAGTGGAAATGATATTTGGAATGGTAACTGGGGTGGCGATGGCGATCATGACGTCAGTGGCGGAAACATTACCATCACCGTACCGGACGATACGGAGAGCTATAAATCGGCACTGAAAAAATTCGGTGAGAATGCCACCAAGCATCTGGATAACATGACGAATGCTTCCACGGATCGCAGTGGCGGTATCAAAGATAATCTGGATACACTGAATGACAGGCTCGACAAGGCTTTTGACCAGTTGGGTCAGTTGGGGGATGTACTGGAAGCCGGGACAGACAGCACCAGTGCCCACATGGATGAGCTGATGGATCAGGCCAGAGTTCTGCGGAATCTGGTCAGCGAAATCCGGGATGATCTCTTCCGGTATGAAGGAATTTCTGTAGAAGATACTTCGGATGAGTCAGCTAGCAAGGAAGAGGTGAACCCCGGAGATCCCGATGCGGAGGATGACACCGCAGAACCGGAAGGAACCGAAGAAGCGCGCTATGATACTTCCAGCTTCCAGAAGGGAAAGGTCACCTTATGTGTGAACCGCGGTACGGTGGAAGCCGATACGAATGTGGGCGGTATCGTTGGACAGGTGGCAACGGAATACGATTTTGACCCTGAGGACGATATCACTTTAACCGGAACGGAGAGTTTCGATGTGGAGCAGACGGTCAAGGCAGTCATCAGAGACAGCCGCAACCTTGGAGACGTGACCGGTAAAAAAGACTATGTCGGCGGTGTGGTCGGTAAAGCAGAATATGGCGCAGTCATTTCCTGTGAGTCTTATGCACCCGTAGAGAGTACCGGAGGCAGCTATGTGGGAGGAATTGCCGGATCTGCCAGCTATGCGATCCGCAGCTGTTACAGCATGGGCAGGATCACCGGTAAAAATAATATCGGAGGTATTGCCGGAGAAGGCTGTGATATTTTCTACAGCTATGCGTACAATGATCTGGATATGTCCGGCGAAGGCCAGGGCAGCATTGCCGGAAAAGTCAGTGATGATGGAACTCTGTATGGCAACTATTATGTGGAAGGCGGAGCCGGTGGCGTAGACGGCATTGGTTATCAGGGCGGTGCTACCCCGTTGTCCTACCAGGAATTCTGCAGCAAAGACGTTCCGGACGCTTTCTCACAGTTTACCATTACCTTCCAGGCGGATGGTGTAGAAGTGGCTTCCTATAAATGCGGTTACGGGGATTATCTGTCGGCAGACCAGATTCCGGAAGTACCGGAGAAGGATGGCTATTACGGTGTATGGCCGGATTATGATTTCAGTGATATTACCGGTAATAAAGTGCTGGAAGCAGAGTATGAGGAATGGACCGCATCCATTGCTTCCGCAGAGAAAAACGATAACAATAAGGCACTGGTTATGGCAGAAGGCAACTTCTATCCCAATGCAGCATTGCATCTGCAGGCAGAGGGAAATACTTATACAGTATCCATGACTAATTCCATGGAAGAGGATGCACCGGACTATACCGGAGAAGCAACCTTGCGTGTCTACTGTGAGGATGCGGATAACACTGTCATAGAGGTAGCACAGGATGGAGAGTACACGGAAGTGGAATCCACTGTGATCGGCAGCTATAGACAGTTTACCATGGAAGTGCCCGGCAGCTTCCGCATGGTAGAGGCCGAGGGCAGTCATACATTGCTGATCGTACTTTGCATCGTCGGTGGTGCAGTCGTGATCCTGTTGATCGTATTGTTAGGGAAAAAAGCGGCAAAACGCCGGAAGACGCGCAAGGCGGCAAAACGTGACCGGAAAGCCGGAAAAGCTGACGAGGACCAGAGCGGCAAAACGGATGCAGCAGAAGATGCCGGACAGACGGCTGACGCAGAGGAATAACAATGATTCAGGCAGTTTTATTTGACATGGACGGTACGCTGATCGATACCGAAAAATATTACCGTATTTTCTGGCCGAAGGCACTGGCAGCCTGTGGGTATACCATGACAGATGAGCAGGCACTTACGATGCGCAGTCTGGGACGCCCCTTTGCCCCCAGACAGCTCAGGGACTGGTACGGTGAAGATTTTGACTATTATGTGGTGCGTGACAAACGAAAAGAGATGATGGAAGAAACACTGGACCGGGATGGCATCAAATGCAAGCCCGGTGCCGTGGAGCTTCTGGAAGATCTGAAAAAAAGGCATATCACCGCAGCGGTTGCCACAGCGACGGATCTGGAGCGGACAGAAAAATATCTGGCGATGGCAGGACTTCGGCCGTATTTTGAGAAACTGATTTCGGCCACTATGGTAGCAGAAGGTAAGCCGTCCCCGGATATTTATCTCTATGCCTGCAGGCAGCTGGGACTGGCACCGGAAGAGTGCATGGCCGTGGAGGATTCTCCCAACGGAGTCATGAGTGCTTACCGCGCCGGCTGTAAGGTCGTGATGGTGCCGGATCAGACACAGCCAGATGAAAAATTAAAAAAATGTCTGTACGCCTGCGTACCGACCCTGGCAGATATCAGCCACCTCATTTAGAGGTGGCTACAGACTGTAGACAAAACGCTTTTGGTCAGCACTCCAGAAGCGTTTTTCTTGTTTT
>OGYN01003590.1_pt1 | contig 10386 bp, 9 predicted proteins | sample 1576551 | NCBI WGS metagenome assembly OGYN01 (sample SAMEA3541589, study PRJEB24748) | human gut metagenome | biome: human gut; feature: human-associated habitat; material: faeces | place: China | collected 2012 | reverse complement strand
TGTCCACGTCCTCTTCCGGGAAGCGCTTGCGCACCCGCTCGATCACGGTGCTCAGGTAGGAGTAGCTGATGTTGTAGTAGTCGATATACTTCTGGGTGGGGCGCAGGTGGTACTCGCGCCGATCCACGGTGGACTGGATTTTTTCCACATAGCCCTTTTTGACCAGACTGCCGATCTTATAGGCCGCATTGGGGGTGGAGATCTGCATCATGCGGGAGAACTCCGCAATGGTGGGCTCGCCCATGGCCATGATGCCCTCCATACAGAAGGACTCCACCGTGGTCAGGGTCGCTTCCCGCGTGGCAAAACGCTGGAATACGTTCTGATAAAAATGCAGCTTGAATTTGGTGTATACATCCTGAAAAGCCTGTTCCAGCATGGATCGCGCCTCCGCTCGTTCGTTTTCTTTCAGTTTATCACAAGTTGCCCGCGACGGCAAAGCCCAATCATGCTTTTGTCTTTTTGATCGTGCGGGCGCGGATGATGCTGAGCACCACCAGCTCTATGACGATGGCCACGGCCAGCAGCACCAGCGAGGTGAACAGGCTGGCCCGGCTGCCCAGTACCGCCTGTGCCAGGCCGGTGATCACATAACACACCGCCGCGCAGGACGCCGCCGTGATGGCATAGGGCAGCTGGGTGGACACATGGTTCACATGGCTGCAGTGGGCACCCGCCGAGGCCATGATGGTGGTGTCGGAGATGGGGGAGCAGTGGTCGCCGCACACGGCGCCGGACAGGCAGGCCGCGATGGAGATGACCAGCATTTCGCCTTCCGGGAATGCGTGGCACACGATGGGGATCAGAATGGAGAAGGTTCCCCAGCTCGTGCCGGTGGCAAAGGCCAGGAACACCGCCACCAGGAAGATGATCACCGGCAGCAGATACTGCAGCGCCGCAGCGGAGCCGCCCAGCAGATTGGCCACATAATACTTGGCACCCAGCAGGCCGGTCATGCCGGACAGGGTCCAGGCCAGCGTGAGGATGAGCATGGGGCTGACCATGGCCTTGAAGCCCTCCGGGATGCAGGCCGCAAAGTCCTGGAAGGTCATGACGCTGCGCACCCGGTAGAACACGAAGGTGAACAGTAGCGCAATGCTGCTGCCCATCACAAGGCCGGCAGAGGCGTTGCAGTCCGCAAAGGCGGTGACGAAGTCCACCCCGTCAAAGAAGCCGCCGGTGTAGATCATGCCGAAGATGCAGGCCGCGATCAGCACCAGCACCGGTGCGATCAGGTCCACAACATGGCCCTTCGTCTCGGTGCCGTCGTCCACGTCGTCGCCGTAGGGGCGGTCCTCGGTGGTGAACAGGTCGCCGTTTTTCGCGTTGTCCTCATTGAGCTTCATGGAGCCGAAGTCCGTGCCGGTGAAGATGAGGAACAGGCTCATGACGACGGTAAGCAGGGCATAGTAGTTGTAGGGGATGGTGCGCAGGAACATGGTGAAGCCGTTGATGCCAGACCCCTCCGGCACGCTGGAGGTGACCGCCGCCGCCCAGCTGGACACCGGCGCAATGATGCAGATGGGGGCCGCCGTGGCGTCGATGAGGTAGGCCAGCTTGGCGCGGGACACCTTCTGCCGGTCGGTGACCGGGCGCATGACCGAACCCACGGTCAGGCAGTTGAAATAGTCGTCCACAAAGATCATCACACCCAGCAGCAGGGTGGCAAACTGTGCGCCCGCCCGGGAGTGGATGTGCTTCGATGCCCAGCGGCCAAAGGCGGCCGAGCCGCCGGCCTTGTTCATCAGGGCCACCAGGATGCCCAGCATGACCAGGAACACCAGGATGCCCACATTGCTGCTGTCGGACAGTTTGGCGATCATGCCGCCCTCTTCGTTAAAGAAGAGGGTATTCAGGGCCAGTTCCAGGTTTCCGTTGGCATACAGCAGTGCGCCCGAGGCGATGCCCACCAACAGGGAGGTGTACACCTCCTTGGTGTTCAGGGCCAGCACAATGGCGATGACCGGCGGCAGCAGCGAGAAGAAGGTGCTGTACACCGCACAGGTGTAGGTAGACGGGTCGGCGATCTTGCCGGGAGTGGCTGCCGTGCACCACAGCAGCAGGGCAAACACGAACAGTGCCGCTGCCCAGGACAGATTCTTGTTTTTCATAATGATTCCTTTTCGTTTCGGGCGATTCGTTCCGGCAGCGTATCAGGTCCCGTGCTGCGGGGCAGACTATCCCCACGGAATGCAAAAGGGGAGTGGGGCCGTGCCGGATTACAAAGCGATGTATTTTGAGCTGTTCCGCGCCAGCGTGCAGGCCGTACAGCTGCTGCAGGACGCACAGGCCCACGCCGAACAGCAGCTGCTGGCCGAGGACCCACCGCCGCTGCGGCTGGAGCCGGAAGAACTCCCTCCGTCAAAGAGGGAGCCTTAGCCTTCCCCCTTGGGGGAAGGCTTTTTCAGTTCTTCTTTGCCTCCGCCTTGGCCGCAAACTTGTCGTTGTGGATCACAAAGCGCTCGTGGGTGCCGCCGCCCACCGGGCCTTTTTCGTCGTGCAGGCTCACTTTGAAGGTGAGCTTGCGGCCTTCCACAGCCACCAGCTCGCTCTCGCAGGTCACGGTCATGCCCACGGGGGTGGGAGCGGTGTGCTCCAGCTCCAGCTTCGTGCCCACGGTGCCGTCGCCCTCGGCCAAGGCCGGGGCCACGCTCATCCAGCAGGTCTTTTCGGCCAGGGCTACCAGGGCCGGGGTGGCAAACACGTCCAGCGTGCCGCTGCCCATGGTCTTTGCAGTGTTTGCAGCAGTGACAGACACGCTCTGCTCACCGCGGATGCCAGGTTCCAATGTCATAAAAAATTCCCTCCTGTGCGTTTTGCGCAGTTTGTTGTTTTATACTTTTATAAGATACCACAGCTTGGCAAAGAATGCACCCACTTTGGCGCATTTTGTAAAAAATACCGTTTCGGTTTCCGGCTGTCTGTGCTATGATAGGCTCTGAAAGAGAGGGGACCTCCATGTCTGACTTCTGGAAATCCTATGACATCACCGCCGCCGAATACGGTGCGGGCTATGAGTGCTACCCGCTGTTCGGCACTGTCCATCTCATAGAGCTGGCGCTGTCGGCTTTGTTCCTTCTGTGCATGGTGTGGTGGTACCGCCGCAGCACGCCGCGCACCCGGCGGCACATTCTGGTGGGGGTCACGGCGGCCCTGCTGGCCGACGAGGCCGCCCTGCTGCTGGGCATGGCCTGCACCGGCCAGTGGAACTGGAGCTATCTGCCGCTGCACCTGTGCAGCATCAACGTGTTCGTCTGCCTGTACAACACCCTCACCGACCGCAGCTGGTGCAAGGAGGAGCTGTACGCCCTGTGCATCCCCGGCGCGGCACTGGCTCTGCTGTGCCCCAGCTGGCGGGATGTGCCCGGGTGGTTCACCCTCATCAACCTGCACTCGGTCAGCATCCACGCCCTGCTGGTGCTCTACCCTGTGCTGCTGGTGGCGGGCGGATACCGCCCCAGCGTGCGCCGGGTGCCGCAGGTGCTGGCCTTTTTGTTCGGCTCGGCCCTGCCCATCTATTTTCTTAACAAACCCCTGCACACCAACTTTTACTTTTTGAATAACCCCTATGGCAACGTCATCACCAGCACCTTTACCGCGTGGTTTGGCGAAAAATTCTACATTCTGGGCTTTCTGCCCGCCATCGCGCTGGCCCTTGTGCTGATGTACGCCCCCTGGGCAGCAGCCGGGAAGAAGCGTTGAGCCGCACCGCCACCCGTCCGCTCCCGGTCCGCTTTCCAGCGGGCCGGGTTTTCTTTTTTCAATTTGCATCTTTTTGGCGTTTTGCGGTGTTTTTTCATCAATGCAGCGGGAATGTCAAAATTCTTCTGCAAAGGGCTTGACAGGCAGGCATGTGCGTGATATCATGAACACATGAACAGACGTTCATACGATTTCATCCCGAAAGGAGATGCTTCCATGGCACAGCAGAACGAACCCCTCGTGCAGCCGGAAGAGCTGGACATGCCGGATGACGAAGTGCTGTACGAGCTGGCCGACCTGTTCCGGGTGTTCGGCGACTCCACCCGCATCAAGATCCTGTACGCCCTGCACGACAATGAGCTGTGCGTGCAGGACATTGCCAACGCCGTGCAGCTGAGCCAGTCGGCCGTGAGCCACCAGCTGCGGGTGCTCAAGGATTCCAAGCTGGTACGCTTCCGGCGGGAGGGCAAGACCGTGTATTACGCACTGGACGACGACCATGTGCGCAGCATCCTCTCTCTGGGGATGGACCATATCGAAGAATGATTTTCCGGGCTGCGGCCCGCACAAAAACAGAAAGGCTGGTATCTACGATGAAAAAGACCTACAAGATCGAAGTGGACTGTGCAAACTGCGCCCAGAAGATGGAGGACGCTGCCAACACCGTTGCCGGTGTGGAAAAGGCGACTGTCAGCTTCATGACCCAGAAGATGAAGGTGGAGTTTGCCGAGGGTGCCGACCCCCACGCCACCATGGAGAATGTGCTGTCCGCCTGCAAGAAGGTGGAGGACGACTGCGAGATCTTTGACATCTGACCTCTTCCGGTCCGGTTCCCGGCATCGCTGCTGGGCGGCAGCTCTCCCCCTGTGGGAGAGCTTTTCTTTCCTCTGCCGCGGGCAGCGGAAAACTTCTCTTTTTCGTGGAAAAAACGGGCAGTTTTCAACACTTTCCACGCACTTTTCAACATCCTTCGCGGAAAACTCCAAAAAGAAACGTGGAAAAGCAAGTTTTCTGCGGGAAAACCCCGTGGAAAACACGGGGGAAAGGGTGGAAAATCCATTTTTTTGGGGAAAACCTGTTGAATTCCACTGCGTTTTCCCGTTTTTTCTCAGAACCGCCGCAATCCGACAAAAGGAGCGTTTTGTATGACCAAAAAGCAAAAAAAGAGCCTGCAGCAGATCCTGATCGCGCTGGCCCTTGTGATCCTGCTCAAGCTGCTGCTCGGTGTGCTGCCGGCACTTCCCACCCCGGTGGAGCTGCTGCTCTACCTCATCCCGTACCTTGTGGTGGGCAAGGACGTGCTGCGCAAGGCCATCAAGGGCGTCAAGAACCGCCAGCCCTTTGACGAGTGCTTCCTGATGGCGGTGGCTACCGTGGGTGCCTTTGCCCTGGGCGACTATGTGGAAGGCTGCGCCGTTATCCTCTTTTACCAGATCGGCGAGCTGTTCCAGAGCGTGGCCGTGGGCAAGAGCCGCCAGAGCATTTCCAGCCTGATGGACATCCGCCCGGACTACGCCAACGTGGAGGACGAGGACGGCAAGCTGGAGCAGGTGGACCCCGATGACGTGGAGGTGGGCACCGTGATCGTGGTGCAGCCCGGCGAGCGGGTGCCCATTGACGGTGTGATCGTAGAGGGCACCTCCGCCCTGAACACCGCCGCCCTGACCGGTGAGAGCCTGCCCCGCGACGTCCAGACCGGAGACGAGGTCATCAGCGGCTGCGTGAACATGACCGGCCTGCTGAAAGTCAGGACTACCAAGGAATTCGGCGAGTCCACCGTCTCGAAAATTCTCGATCTGGTGGAAAATTCCAGTATGAAGAAGGCCCGTGCCGAAAACTTCATCACCCGCTTTGCCCGGGTATACACCCCGGCTGTCTGCTACGGTGCGCTGGCGCTGGCTTTCCTGCCGCCCATCGTGCTGCTGCTGATGGGCCAGCCCGCCCGCTTTGGGGACTGGATCTACCGCGCTTTGACCTTCCTGGTCATCAGCTGCCCCTGCGCACTGGTCATCAGCATTCCGCTGAGCTTCTTCGGCGGCATCGGCGGTGCTTCCGCCTGCGGCATCCTGGTCAAGGGCTCCACCTATCTGGAGGAGCTGGCCCGCACCGGCATCGTGGTGTTTGATAAGACCGGCACCCTGACCCAGGGCACCTTCAAGGTCACCGGCGTCCACCCGGCCGACGGCATCACCGACGAACAGCTGGTGGAGGCCGCCGCCCTGGCCGAGTGCTGGTCCAAGCACCCCATCTCCCTGAGCATCAAGGCCGCCTACGGCAAGGAGATCGACACCTCCCGCGTGACCGACGTGGAGGAACTTGGCGGCCACGGCGTGACCGCCAAGGTGGACGGTAAGCCCGTTGCCGCCGGCAACGCCCGTCTGATGGAGCGGCTGGGCCTTTCTGCCCCCGCCGTGAGCGAGACCGGCACCGTCGTGCACGTTGCCATCGACGGCAGATACGCCGGTTACCTGCTCATCGCCGACGTGGTCAAACCCCACAGTGCCGAGGCCATCCGGGCCCTGAAGGCCGCCGGAGTGCGCAAGACCGTCATGCTCACCGGCGACGCCGAGCCGGTGGCCAAGGCCGTTTCTGCCCAGCTGGGTCTGGACGAATACCACGCCGGTCTGCTGCCCGGCGACAAGGTGGACCAGATCGAAACACTCATCGCCGCCAAGAAGTCCAAGGAGAATCTGGCCTTTGTGGGCGACGGCATCAACGACGCCCCGGTGCTGTCCCGCGCCGATGTGGGCATCGCCATGGGTGCCCTGGGCTCCGACGCCGCCATTGAAGCCGCCGACGTGGTGCTGATGGACGATGACCCGGCCAAGATCGCACTGGCCATGCGCATCGCCCGCCGCACCCTGCGCATCGTGTACGAGAACATCGTGTTCGCGCTGGCGGTCAAGTTTGCCTGCCTGCTGCTGGGTGCCATCGGTATGGCCAGCATGTGGACAGCCATCTTTGCCGACGTGGGCGTCATGGTCATTGCCGTGCTCAACGCCACCCGCGCCCTGTACACCAAAGATCTTGTCAAGAAGAGCCAGCTGTAACGCTGCTGTTTTCCATAAAAAATGCCTGACCGCCAACGACAGCGGTCAGGCATTTTTGTGTTTTCCGGAGTTCAGATGTCCCACAGCTCCGGGGCAGAGGTGGACACCGCCGAGGCACCGGCCCGCATGGCGGCCATGACGTCGGCCTTGTCCCGCAGCAGACCGCCTGCGATCACCGGCACCCGGGTGCGGGTACTGATCTCGGTGATGACCCGGGGCATGATGCCGGGCAGGATCTCCACAAAGTCCGGCTTGCCTTGTTCCAGCTGGCCGGAAAGGTTGTTCAGGGAAAGGGAGTCCAGGATGAACGCCCGCTGGATGGTCAGCAGGCCCTGATGGCGCGCCCGCCGGATCAGGGACGGGTGGGTGGAAATGATGCCGTCCGGGTGGCACAGCGCAATGAGGGAATTCACGGCAACTTCCCGCGCCGAAAGGCCATCCACAAGGTCGATGTGCACGACGGCCAGCTTTCCGGCCGCGTGGATGCGCCGGACCAGCTCCCCCACATTGAGCAGGGTGCTCGCCAGCAGAAAGACCGTGCTGCAGGGCGAGGCCAGGGCGGCCGTCAGAGCGTCCTCCGTCTTGACGGCTGCAATCACCGGCTCGTCCAGCAGAGTTTCAGCAAGTGGATGCATCGGGCAGGACTCCTTTTCTCTCAGATGGTTCTCATTATCGCACAAAGGGGCCGCACTGTAAAGTGCAGCCCCAGTCTGCGGTTGTGCTTATGCCTGGAAATAGATCGCGGTGTTGGCCACGGTCATCATGGTCATCAGGATGGTATTCAGGAAGGCCGCAACGTACACGCTGCCGGTCTTTTTGTACAGGTACTTGGCCAGGCAGGATGCAATGGCCAGCGAGGGCACCAGCGCAAACAGCAGGATGCCGCCAAGGGCCTGTCCCGGGTAGAAGGCAACGCCGGTACGGAACAGGGTGCCGTACTGCAGCACCAGCCAGAGGAGGATGCCGCCCATGTTGGTCAGAGCAGCCAGCAGGTAGCCCCAGCCGCCCTGCAGCTTTTCGCTGCTGGTGTTGGAGATGGCGGCGGCGCCGCTGACAAAGTAGTACACAAAGAAGAACGGCATATACTTGACCGCCGCCGGGATGGCGCTGGCTTCAAAGGTCTTGAAGGCGAAGGTCCAGATGCGGAAGTCGGTCTTGAAGATGGCATCCACGGCAAACAGGCAGGCGTAGGCGATCACGCACACCAGCAGTGCCACGCAGAAGGCTGCGGCCACAGACACCGGCTTTGCGGCAATGCCGTACTGTTCCAGCGTGATGCCCTTCTGCTTGCGGCCGCCGAACAGGTAGACGCAGACCATGGTCACGATGGAGATGCAGGCGCAGATGAGAGCCCAGGTCACGATGCTGTTGACGGTGGGGCCCTGCCAGGTGGCATTGGTCTCGAAGATGTTCTTGGTCACCAGCACACGCAGGACGATGGAAGCGATCAGGACGCACACCGAGCCGGACAGCCAGGTCTTGCGGTCGTCCTCGGTGCTGCGGGCTGCCAGAACGATGCCCACCACCGACAGGAGCAGGGCAATGTCACTGGCGTAGCGCATCCAGCGGATGGGCTCTGCGGTCAGACTGCCGTCGTATACGGCGGGGAAGATGATGGCCGGGATCAGCATACCCACCACGAACAGGCTGATCGTGCCAAGCTTGCCGGACAGGGTGCCGACGGCCGGGGTGGGTGCTGCGACGGCCTGCTTTGCATTGGACAGGAAGGGCAGCTTCATCAGCAGCAGGGCAAGAGGTGCCAGCATGAGCAGGAAGCCCACCAGAGCGACCAGCTCAAAGACTTCTTTCCAGTACCAGATCTGGCTGGTGGAAGCAATGTTCTGCACCAGACCGGACTGGTCGGCAAATGCAGTGGCGTAGAACTCGATGGCATCCTTGGTGGAAGCGGTGGAGAAGTGGTTCCAGGGGTGGATCTCACGCGGCTGGTAAATGATGCGCTGGCCGCCGTCCGAGCCGGTGTACCAGGTGTCAGCCTGCGGAGCTTCCTGCTCCAGCAGGGTCTTGCCAGCGGTGGTGGCAACATAGTCCTTGTGGTAGACGGTGCCGCTCTTCGTGGGAGGCTCGTCGGCTGCAAAGAAGAACTCGTCGTACTGGCCGCAGATCTTGCCGATGGTGCGTCCGCCGAAGGTGGCAACCGCAGCCTCTTCGTCCAGGCCCAGGTAGGAGGTCCAGGAGTAATCGGCACCCATGCTCAAACCGGCCTTGATGATGCGGTAACCGGCGGCAGCGTAGTTCTGCTCATCCAGATAGATGGCCATCTCGGAGGAGAAGCCGCCCATGGAGTGGCCGCTGACCGCGATCTGACCGTTGCCCTGTGCATCCTTGGCAACGTAGTCCTGGCTGTACATGTACTGTGCGGCATCCCACAGCGAAGTGGGCCAGAAGTTGAAGAAGCCGCCGGTATTGTCGGCGTTCCCGTGGGAATGGCCGTGGTCATACATATCCAGTGCCAGCACAACATAGCCGCGGCGGGACATCTCGATGGCGGTCTCGTCCTGCATCTCGGCACTGTTCAGGTAGCCGTGGGTGGTCACGATGGTGGGGTGCGGGTTGGAGGCGTCCACGCCCTTGGGCAGGTACAACAGGCCCGAAAGGGTGCCGGTGTCGGTCTCAAAGGAAATGCGGGAGACCTTGACCTTGTAGAATGAGGTGTTGAACATCTGGGCAAAAATGCTGCCCAGCAGCATCAACGCCACAGCGATCGCCAGCACAACGACCGTGCGCGAACGCTTTTCGGTGGCCTTTGCGGTGCTTTTCATGAGGATCCTCCTTCTTTTTTCAGGGACGTGCCCGGCGGCTGCACTTCCAGAACCAGCCCCCGGAACAGATGTGAACGGGCGGACAAGGGGTGCGATGGGAACAAAAAAATGGGGACGCACTGCGGTCGTGTGGCACAGTGCATCCCCATCTCAATTCTCTTGGGATGCTTTCAGTATACCATTTCTCAACGGTTTGTCAACAGACAATTCACAAATTCCGTGATTTTTTGTTGGAAGCAGTCAAAATCCAGACAAATTCTTTTAATGCTCTGCCCAGTCACTGCTGCGGCCCACGGCCTTGTGCCAGCCGGACAGCAGCCGTGCGCGCTCGGCCTCCGGCATAGCGGGGGTAAAGGTCATGTTGCAGTGCCACAGGCTGCGGATCTCGTCCCGGTTCTTCCACACGCCGGTAGCAAGGCCGGCCAGATAGGCAGCGCCCAGGGCCGTGGTCTCCCGGATGGCCGGGCGCAGAACGTCCTTGTTCAGGATGTCGGCCTGGAACTGCATCAGGAACTGGTCGCGGGAAGCACCGCCGTCCACCTTCAGGGAGGTGATGGGCACACCGGTGTCCTTTTCCATGGCGGCCACAAGGTCGGCGCTCTGGTAGGCGATGGACTCCTCCGCCGCCCGGATAATGTGGTTCTGGGTGGTGCCGCGGGTGATGCCTACAATGGCACCGCGGGCGTACATATCCCAATAGGGCGCGCCGAGACCGGTGAAGGCGGGCACGATGTAGATGCCGCCGTTGTCCGGCACCTTCTGGGCATAGTATTCGGCGTCGCGGCTCTCCTGGATCATCCGCAGGCCGTCGCGCACCCACTGGATGACGGCACCGCCCACAAAGACGCTGCCCT
>OGYN01003588.1_pt1 | contig 10390 bp, 6 predicted proteins | sample 1576551 | NCBI WGS metagenome assembly OGYN01 (sample SAMEA3541589, study PRJEB24748) | human gut metagenome | biome: human gut; feature: human-associated habitat; material: faeces | place: China | collected 2012 | reverse complement strand
GAGTTTAGGACATTTAATCATATAGTGCTTCCATTGATGAAGCCGGCAATAGCAGTACAGGCAATTTTCTCCTTTGTAAGCAGCTGGAACAATTACTTCACTCCGGCACTTATATTACACGAAAACAATAAGAAGACGCTTCCAATCCTGTTAGCACAGCTTAGAAGTGCAGACTTCTTAAAGTTTGATATGGGAAAGGTATACATGATGATTACATTCTCTATCCTTCCTGTAATAGTTGTTTACCTTATTCTTTCAAAGCACATCGTAGGTGGTGTTGCCATGGGAAGTGTGAAGGGCTGATACAGACCATTGATTAAAACTATTTTCTTTTTATATTTTTTTCCTTTCATCTTAAAAGGACCGCTCACCGGGCGGTCCTTTTTGCGGAGTGAAACGGTTGACTTCTTATATTCTTTCCCTCTTGACAGACTACGTTATACTATTAGTATGAACGATAAGAAACAAGGAATAATATATATCATAATGGCAGGGTTCTTTTTTGCCCTGATGACATTTTTTGTGAGGATGTCGGGAGATTTGCCGACTATGCAGAAGGCCTTTTTCAGGAATGCGGTAGCAGCGGTAGCGGCTGTTATCTTGCTTGCAAAAAGTGATGAAGGCTTCAAAATAAAAAAAGATAGCTGGAAAGGACTTTTTCTGCGGAGCCTTTTTGGAACAACAGGGCTTATATGCAATTTCTATGCAGTTGACCATCTAGCCATCGCAGATGCCAATATCTTAAACAAATTGTCACCGTTTTTTGCTATAATCATGTCATATTTTGTGCTTAAGGAGAAAGCAAACAGGACAGAGTGGCTGTGCGTGGTGACGGCGTTTATAGGTGCTGTTTTTGTGGTGAAGCCATCCATGAATGTGCAGTTTTTAAATGCCATGATTGGTGTAATAGGAGGCTTTGGCGCAGGTGTAGCGTATTCATTTGTGCGAAAGCTCGGTAAGCAGGGAGAGAGAGGGCCTGTGATAGTCATGTGCTTTTCGGTATTTTCATGTATAGTGACGGCTCCGTTTCTGTTTGTCGGAGCAAAGCCTATGAGTGCATATCAGATTGTCATGCTGCTTTTTGCAGGAGCTGCAGCTACAGGCGGACAGCTTTCAATCACAAAGGCATACACCAAGGCACCTGCAAAGGAGATATCGGTGTTCGACTATTCGCAGGTTATCTTTGCCGCCATGCTGGGGTTTGTCTTTTTACAGCAGATACCGGACTATCTAAGTGTGATAGGATATGTTATAATAATAGGCAGTGCAATTTTTAAATGGAACTATAATTTAAGACACGAGGAAAATATATGAACTATGCAGGAATAAAATATTGTGACATCGCGAACGGACTGGGGTGTCGCACTGTGCTTTTTGTATCAGGCTGCAGGAATCACTGTAAGGGCTGCTTTCAGCCGCAGACATGGGAATTTGACTATGGAGAGCCGTTTGATGAGCAGATACAAAACGAGATACTCGACTCACTTAAGCCTTCCTATGTGCAGGGAATTACCCTTTTAGGCGGTGATCCTTTTGAGGAGGAAAATCAGCAGGCACTTGTGCCGTTTATGAGAAGAGTTAAGGAGCGCTATCCCAATAAGGATGTGTGGGCTTACACAGGATATCTGTACGAGGAACTGTTAGAAAACGGACGCAAGCACACAGAGTATACGGATGAGCTTTTATCGATGATAGATGTACTGGTAGATGGCCCGTTTATAGAGGAGCAGAAGGATATCACGCTCAAATTCAAGGGCTCTGCAAATCAGCGTGTGATAGATATGGAAAAGACAAGAGCAACAGGAGAGGTGTCCATACTGGAATTTACGAAAATATGATTAGAGGATTTGAAATGAAGAAAAAATGCAACAAATTATTAGGATTACTGTGCTATGCGCTTGGAATTTTAGCGGCGCTTTATGTGGGAGGTTATCTTATGCTGATTAAGCCTATTCATGTGATTATCATGGCATTTGGCAATGATATGCTGACGCTTCCACTTTTGCTTAAGAGCATCATAAAGATAGCATTTTCTACGACTTTTGCAGGGCTTGTGTGGTGCATCGGATACATAGGCTACAATTTTTTCAAGGGAAATGAGGATCCTGACTGGGCGGCTATAGAAGCACGCTTCAGAAATAAGCACAGTGATACAACAAACGAAGATTTACTGAAGGAGAGAGAAGTATGATAGTCCGTGTACCTGATTATTTTTCAGAGTTTAGCTGCATAGCCGGAGACTGCAAGGATAGCTGTTGTCTGGGCTGGGAGATTGATATTGATGAGGATTCATATGAGTATTATCAGACACTGCCGGGAGAGGTCGGAGAGCGCCTGAGAAAGGGCATGTATGAGACGGAGGATGGTGGGCACGGCATCCGCACAAACAATTGCGGGCGCTGCATCATGCTAAACGACAAGAATCTGTGTGATTTGTACATAGCTGCAGGAGAGGCATCACTTAGTGAGGTGTGCACCGATTTTCCAAGGTTTGGTATAGAGTACAGAAACGTGGAGCAGAAGTGTCTGAGCCTTGCATGCGAGGAGGTCTGCCGTATATTTTTCAGCAAAACAAAGCCTGTTAAGTTTGTAGAGCAGGAGCTTTTTGGCGACAGCGATGATGACCAGGGCGTAACAGAGGAGGAGGCAGCCTTTTTTGAGGAGGTGCAGCGTGAGCTGATAGCCATACTCCAGGACAGGACAAAGCCAATCGGAGTGCGCGTGGATGAGTACCTTGACAGGGCAAACGAGTACCAGAAGAAGCTGAGCCAAAACGATGTTGAAAAGCATATAGACTGGCTTTCGTTTAATGATTTCTCATATGAGCATTTTGATATCCGCTTCGGTATCATCAATCAGATGGAGCTTTTGCGACAGGTATGGCAGGATTTCAAGGATGATATGCAGTCAGTTCTCACAGAGGAGGACTATGAAAAACGCATGAAGGAGTACATGGATAGCAGCGATTACCGTGAAAACGATATCGAGCAGCTTCTTGTATACTTTACCTTCAGATACATCATGAATGCCATCTATGACTCAAATATCATGGTTTATGCATATTTAAGCGTCATGTTTACCATGATAGTCAGGGATATGAATGCCACACGCTTCTTTAAAAACGGTGGCAGCTTCACCATAGAGGACCAGATGGAGGTGGCAAGGATCTTCTCCAAGGAAGTGGAGCATTCCGAGGAAAATGTGGAGGCCGCCAAGGAAGAAATCATCTGGGGATAGTTGATTTAAAGATTAAATATATAATAAAATAACAATATAATTTTTTAGTTTTTGATTTTAGATTTTTGGTTTTTAGATTTTAGTTTTCAAAAGAAGCTTGCACAGAAATGTGCAGGCTCTTTTTTGTGAAATAACTAAAGGCTCAGGCTGGTTTTGGGGAGCTGTTTTAAAAGATTTAGTGATTACAGCTCCCCAAGGTCTGCCTACTATGCTATCAATCCCTTGTAAACCATAAATTGGTACCTTGAAAATTTCACATTTTCAAGGTACCAACCATTTTTTATAAGGTGGTTTTGACCCTTAAATCATGTCATATAGACTAAAAAAATAATTCACAAAATTTCAAATGAAAAATTATCTATTATATCTAGGACCTTTAGTACTAAAAAAATTTCGCATATGTTACATAAAAATGAATAAATAGTAAAATTTACCAAAATTTTGTAAAGTAATTCTCTATATATCCCAATAGTCGAAAACCAACGAAAATATTATAATATAAGTACGAAAACGTGCGAAAGGGGATTTTCGTACAAACAAAATAAGAAAAGGAGAGGAAAGAAATATGAAGAAATTTTTAAGGAGAATGAGTGGTATAGTACTTGCTATTGTCATGGCATTTACCATGCTTCCGTCGTTGCCGACAGTAGCTGCGGCAGCCGGTAGCTTTGACAAGCAGACTATCACAATGCACTTTAAGCCTGCAAGCCAGTGGGATAAGGTGTATACCTATATTAAGCAGGGAGTCAATTGGGATACAATTCCAGAGTATAGCTATATTGGGGATTGGCCTGGAGCTGAGATAGAGAAGGATAGCCAAAACGATGGCTGGTATAGCTTTACTATTACTATGTCAAAGAATGAGTTACATTGCAAATTTACCAATAACAAAGGTATTGAAACTAAAAATGATGTTGGGTTTACACCTGATAAAGAAATAACTGAAAAGTGGGTTACTATGAGTAGCAATGATCAAGATGCAGTTGTTTCTGATACTAAACCAAGTGGATGGGTTGATTCTGTTAGCAATCCGCCTGTCAAGCCAGTTGTAAAAGGAGAAAGCCCAAAGTTAAATGCTGATAAGACAGTCACATTTAATTTGGATGCTACAGGTGATTATAAGGATGAGACTGATGTAAGACTTATGGGAACAGTTCCGGGAACGAACTGGGATGATGGCTTACAGATGGAGAAAAAGGGCGATTTCTTTACTGTAACAACCGGCAAACTGGAGCCGGGAATTTATCAGTATAAGTTTCTTATTGATAAAAATGGCAAAAACAGTTGGATTACCGATCCTGCAAATTCAGAAATAAAAGATGGTAACAGCAAGCTTGTAGTACCTGGCCTTGAGAGTAAGACACTTACTGTAACAGAGGGAGCAGCTTTAGAGCTTCCGGACAAGCTTAATCTTTACAAAGCAGACGGAACAGAGGAACAGGTTAGTGTTACATATAAATTAAAAGATAAAAATGACAAGGTTACACTTAAGGACAATAGCCTTGAGGTAGCTAAAAAGTCAGGCATCAAAGAAGTAAAGCTTGTTGCAACTGCTGGTAGTGAGACATCAGAGATTACAGCAAAAGTAGTAGCAGAACAGTACACATATAATATCTACTTTTATGATTCAAATGCTGCACACATGGATGTAAATGCTGCAGATGTACATATGTGGGAAATTGGAGGCCCTGATATTGAACCTGCTTCTTTTACAGAAAAAGTAAAGCTTGATGATGGTAACGAGTGGCTTAAGGCTTCAATTACTACAGATTTAAAAAATATCGGAATGATTCCACGTTCAAAAGGAGGCTGGTCTTGGCAGACAGACAATCATACCTTTAATAACGCAGATGCAAAGAAATCTGTTGACCTGTATATTGTATATGGAGACAAGAACACATATACAGAGCTTCCGGCAATTAAGGAGCAGAGAGAAAGAAAAGTAATTGTTGAGTATGAGCGTCAGAACAATGACTATGATGGATGGAACATCTACTCTTGGAATAGTGGATTTGGTAAAGAAACAGAAATCTACACACAGGAGATTAACGGAAAGCATTATATTATAGTTCCTGTAAAGGATTCAGAAGCAGACATGAATCTGGGCTTCTGTGTCAGAAGAAGCGGAAAAGCTGAAGCTGATAAGTGGCTTGAGAAAGATGGTGGAGATCACTCTATTTTCGTACCTGCAAACCAGACTATTGTAAAAGCTAAGCTTGTACAGGGAAAAGGTGTTACAGAGGTTCTTCCATACAACAAGGGCTATGAGATGAAAGGAAACGAGGATAAGATTTCCTTCTACTACAGAGATGACAGCCTTATGACAGCTGATAATGAGAAATCATTAGATGGCAAAGTAAAAGTTGTTATAAACGGAACTGCCCATGATATGTCATACAATGCAAAGACAGAGCGTTATGAATATGATGTGAACGGATGTAAGTCTGGAGAGTACACATATTACTACATTGTTAATGGCAAGGACGTGCTTGATGCATTCAATACAAACAGCAAAAAAGTTGATGGAAAAGATGTATCATATTTCACATACAAAACATTTGACGACCTTGGAATCAAGGCTAGCCTGTCAAATAGCAAGATGAGTTACAATGAAAACAATGTGCTTAGCGTAGAATTTGATGGAGCTGACAAGGATGCCATCAAAAAGGCTGAGGTAAGCAGCATTACAGCAGATGTTTCAGCGCTTGGACTCGATACATTAAGCATAGAGCCAAAGCTTATGAAGGGAACAATATCAGTAACAGATAAAACAGCACTTGGAACAAAGAATATCCCTGTAGTTGTTACAGATATTTATGGAAACATCTACAAGACTTCTACACAGGTAGAGGTTACAAAGAATAACAGCTCAAGCTTTGATTGGGATGAGGCTGTTATCTATATGACATGTACTGACAGATTCTATGATGGAAATACTTCAAATGATAAAGCTTACAATACAACAGATGTATTTGATAAGAATGGAAGCTTAAGCTATCATGGAGGAGACTTTGCAGGACTTGAGCAGAAGCTTGATTACCTCGAGGATTTAGGTGTAAATACTATCTGGATTACACCGATTGTTGAAAACTCAGATGCAAAAACAGGTGATGACGGAATCCCTACAACAGGATACCATGGATATTGGGCAAGTGATTTTACAAAGCTCAATCCACATCTTGGAACAGAGGCAGAGTTTAAATCACTTATCAATGCAGTACATGCCCGCGGCATGAAGCTGATGGTAGATGTCGTATTGAATCATGCAGGATATGGCACTGAGGATCACTTTAATTCTATCTTAAAGGATGCAGATGGTAATACTATTAAGATGCTCAGAGATGATTCAAACACAGTTACAGGTGACGATGTATATGACGCACTTTCAGATTTACCTGATTTTGTTACAGAGAACGAGGATGTAATGAATCAGCTCGTTAAGTGGCAGACAGACTGGGTTAAAAAGTATGATATTGATTACTATAGAGTAGATACAGTTAAGCACGTTAATTCAGAGACATGGGCAGCATTCAAAAATGCGCTTACAGAGGCTGATGCAGAATTCAAGATGATTGGAGAGTATTCAGGAGCAGGATATGGAAATACAGCAGGAGAGCTTGGAACAGGAAGAATGGATTCACTTCTTGATTTTGACTACAATGATCAGGCTGTAAACTTTGTATCAGGAAATGTTGAGGGAGCAGAGTCTTTCCTTGAGAGCAGAAATAATTCTATCAACAATACAGCAACACTTGGAGCTTTCTTAAGCAGTCATGACGAGGATAGCCTGGTGGACAAGCTTACGAAAGAAAAAGGAATGACAGAGGAGCAGGCACTTAATGCAGCAAAGGTAGCAGCAGCCCTTCAGCTTACATCAAAGGGTCAGACGGTTATCTACTATGGTGAGGAGCTTGGCCAGCATGGATTAAACAATTATCCAATTCAGAGTAACAGATATGATTTCGACTGGGCTGCGCTTGAGAGCCAGAAAACAGATGCTTCAAGTATGTATAATCACTATAAGAAGCTTCTTTCAATCAGAAATGATTACAGTGCACTCCTTTCAAAGGGAACAAGAAAGAACATTGCTACATCAAATGATGAGGGCTACAGTGTATTTGAAAGAGCATATGATGGAAATGCCCTTACAGTTGCACTCAATGTAAAGGCTGCCGCTAAGACAGTTACTATTCCGGTTAGCTTAGCAGCAGGAACAGAGGTAAAGGATTTATACAGCGGTGCTACCTATACTGTAGGAAGTGATAAGACTGTAACAGTTACCATTCCGGCAGCAAAGGACGGTGGAACAGTCATTCTTACCGAGGTGAAGAAAACAGTAGATCCAACACCGGCAGACCCGGGCAAGAAAGATCCAACACCAACACCAGCAAAGAAAGATGGAGTTATTTCCGTAACAGATAAGGCAGCTATTAAAACCAAAAAAGCAGCTCCAAAGAGTGGCGATGACAATGAAGCAGCTACATATGTATGCTTACTTGGACTCGCAATGGTTGCAATCACAGCAGCTACATATCGCAAGAAAAAAGCTTGCAAATAAAACAGCTTTTAAACTAAACATTTTATAAACCTCTTAGATGCCGCACCTTCGGGTGCGGCATTTTGCTATAAATTGGGAAAGAAGTCATATTGCTATCATCATGTTAAATACATTATAATAAGAAGAAAACAGCAGGGCTGTCAAGGAGAACAATATGAAAAGTACAGCGTTTGATATGGCTATGATGGCATACAGACAAAATGATATGGAGGGAGCATTCCGTCAATTTCTGCCACTGGCAGAGACAGGCGATGCAGATGCCATGAATATGGCTGCAAATATGTTTGAAAGAGGTCAGGGCACATACAGGGATCCCGGGCGCGCAGTGTTTTGGTGGAAGAAAGCGGTGGAGCTTGGAAATGTGGATGCACTTGCCGATTATGGTCATTATCTGGTCACCACCTTTTTTGATGGCAAGGAGCAGAAGCTTGGAGCAGGGTATCTGGTTACTGCAACGGAGCGTGGCAACAACAGAGCGGGAGAGAGCCTAGTGGAGTTTGCTCTTAAAAATAACGAGGCCGGAGTCAAAGTATACAGGACAGCAGCAGATTACTGCGACCGGGCTATTGACGCTGCGACAGATTCATATCTTCGCACACAGTATGTGCAGAAAAGGGGGATGCTTAAATATAAGCTAAAACAGCACAGACTTGGAAACAATTATGTATATCTGGCAGCGGTATTTTCGGCGATAGGAGCAGTATTTCTCATGATTGCATCAGTGGATTTGTTTCTTGAGCTGCATATGGAGTATTGCGATATGTTTAAGCTGTTTTCGTATAGTAAAATGATACCATGGGAGGCAGATATAGCGATGTTCTTTGGTGCGATGCTTTTATTTACGCTTGGCAAGGTAACAAATAAGCTTCATGTGGCGAGCTTTTTGCAGCTTCTTGCATCGGTATTTGCGGTGGCAGTTGTTGCCATGCACTTTATCTGTGTGATAAATGATGGCAGGGTGTGGTATGACAAGTTGCTTTGGTATGTGGTACTTGTTGTCATTCCACTTATGCTTGGAAAGCTGCTGGGTGAGATATTGAGGAAGATTATCGGCATACAGTAAAATAATATTTCGATATGTAACAAAAGGAGAATGAACATGACTCTGCAACAATTAAAATACGTGGTGACAGTGGCAGAATGCGGCAATATAACGGAGGCTGCAAAGCAGCTTTTTGTCTCGCAGCCCACAGTTACAAGCGCTATACATGATCTGGAAAAAGAGATGCAGATAGTTATTTTCATCAGGACAAACAAGGGAGTGATACTATCAGAAGATGGTGAGAGATTTCTCGGTCATGCCAGACAGGTGCTCGAGCAGGTAGATCTCATCGAGGGCATCTACAAGGATGATGTGGTGAGTAAGCCGCACTTTGCGGTATCGTGTCAGCACTATTCCTTTGCAGTGAATGCATTTGTGGATGTAATCAGAAAGTTTGATGCATATCAGTATGATTTTACCATCAGGGAGGAGCAGACTCACGAAATTATTGAGGATGTCACGAATTTAAAGAGTGAGCTGGGAGTCATATATCTAAGCTCCAAGAATACGGAGGTGCTCTCAAAGCTGCTAAAGCGTAATGAGCTTGAGTTCACAGAACTTTTTACAGCTACACCGCATGTATTCATATGTGATAGTCACCCGCTTGCTTCGAAAAAGAGCATCACGATGGATGATCTGCAGGACTATCCGTACCTGACGTATGAGCAGGGAGAGTACAATTCGCAGTACTTTTCGGAGGAATTTGTCAGCACTCTTGACAGCAGAAAGAATATCAGGGTAAGAGACAGAGCTACACTTTTTAACCTGATAATTGGCTTAAATGGCTATACAGTGTGCTCAGGAGTGCTTTCTGCTGAGCTGAATGGAAAGAATATTATATCAAAGCCACTTGATGTGGAGGAGTATATGAGGATAGGCATTATCAGCAGAAAGGGTGTGGTACTCTCGCGATATGCAAGGGAGTATATCGAAGCATTGAAGGCGCACTGTATATAAGGTCTAAATATATACAAACATTTGGTACAAGGAGCATAGCATGTACGATAGTATAATAATAGGAACAGGTCCTGCCGGACTGTCGGCAGCCCTGAATTTAAAAACATATAAAAAGGATTTTATCTGGTTTGGTTCAAAGAATCTAAGCGATAAGGTGCAAAAGGCAGAAAAAATCACAAACTATCCGGGCTTTCCGCTGATAAGTGGACAGGAGCTGTTTGAACGCTTTGACGCTCACAGGAGGGCAGCGGGGATTGAGATAACAGAAAAGACCGTGACTAATATCATGCCTGCAGGAAATGGCTTTATGGTGCTTGCAGACAATGAGATGTATGAGGCAAGGACTCTCATACTTTGCATGGGTGTGATGTCTGCAAAGCAGCTGGACAGGGAGGATGAGCTGCTTGGAAAAAGGCTCAGCTACTGTGCCACCTGTGATGGCATGTTTTACAAGGATAAGAGGATAGCTGTCATATGTAATGACAAAAAGTATGAGCATGAGGTAAAATATCTTGCAGATCTTGCGTCAGAGGTATTGTACTATCCGTCCTTTAATGACAGTGAAATAGAGCTTCCAAATGTGAATATATCAAAGG
>OGYN01003558.1_pt1 | contig 10471 bp, 11 predicted proteins | sample 1576551 | NCBI WGS metagenome assembly OGYN01 (sample SAMEA3541589, study PRJEB24748) | human gut metagenome | biome: human gut; feature: human-associated habitat; material: faeces | place: China | collected 2012 | reverse complement strand
TTCATATATGAACAATCATATTGAAACTTTGGTTACGTTATTTTTGAACATTTAGCAGCTAATAGTGAAGAGAAACAATTGGCGGAAGCTGGTATTTTATTATGGCGCAATATGAATCATTCATATTGCCAGACAGCAATGGGATGGACTACGGAAAATGATTTCAGTGGTTTATATGCGGGAACAAGTATGCCTGCTGGTAGTTTAGTGGGGTATATGGAGAGTCATGATGAAGAACGTACAGGATTTAAAGCCTGGAAATGGGGAAATACCGGAGTAATAGCATCAACTACGAGTACAAATACTGGAATGAGCCCTGCAACAGGAAGTAATATTAATCTCTCTACCCGCACCAAACGTTTAGCCACTAATGCCGCCTTCTTCCTTACCGTACCTGGCCCAAAGATGATCTGGCAATTTGGTGAGTTAGGATATGATTTCTCTATAAATAACAATAGTGATGGTTCTAAATATGACGATCAGGGTGGCTATCGTACGGATCCTAAACCTATACGTTGGAACTATTTTGAAGATGCTGACCGAAAAGGATTGTATGAAACGTATGCTGCCCTTTTAGATTTTCGTCATTCATATCCTGAACTATTTGCTTCGAATACTACATTTAGCTGGAAAGTAGGTACTGCAAACTGGGACAATGGACGTACCTTGTCAGCTACTTCTACCGATGGCAAGTCTCTTGTAGTGGTTGGAAACTTTACTTTGGCAGATAAGAACCTTCCTGTAACTTTCCCGGAAACAGGTACATGGTATGAAATCCTGAAGGATAATGAGCCATTGAGTGTGTCAGGTACCACACAGACTATTGTTGTTCCTGCTCATGAATTCCGTCTCTTTACTAACTTTAAACCGACTTTGACAGGGATTGAGACCACTACTCCTGATGCGGAAGTACCTTTGATATACTATAATAAGGCGATAGATACTTTGGTGTTACCTGTTGGAGAGGCTAAACGTGTAGAAGTATATTCTGTAAACGGAATGCTGGTGATGACGCAGGAAAAGTGTACTTCTGTAGGCTTGTCAGCCTTACCTGTTGGCTACTATATGGCACGGGTTTATATGGAAGATGGCAGAGTGCAAGTTTGCAAAATAATGAAATAGATTAGGTACGATAAAATAGATTAGTTGCTGTAAATATGATCAACAACAAAGTAAATTTATGCTTTTCGAAGAAAGCTGCGGGTATATTACTCGCAGCTACTTCTTTCTTAGTGATGGCTTGTAGTGAAAATGTAAAAGAGTTGTCTCCGTTAAGTACGCACGAATTAGGCATTGCCATACCTGACGGTCAGTCACGTGAATATTCTTATACAGACAAAAACGGAGGTTTCTATTATGGAATGACCTCTACGGATGATTGGGGAGATTGGTTTGCTGGCTGGAATATTTATGCCAAACGTATCTTTGCCGATTACCGTTTGTATGTGGATGGAGAAAGATTGCTTCGGGAAAATGCCCGTACGTCGGTGTATCCTGACAAATTAGTTCGCAGTTATGAAGAAGCTGTGGAAACATTCTGTCTGGTGGATGAACCGAAGCTGCTGTGTGTTCGTATGGATAGTGTACAAGGGAAGCAGATCTCATTCATGCTGATGGGAGGAAATGTGGTGGATGCACGGAAGGATGGAAATTCTGTACTCTATACAACGAAAGAGTCACCGGAAAATGTTGCCTTGTGATATTCCAAGTTATCCACTTAATTTAAAAGTGGTGATTTTAGGCAATCGCACTGAAATTGCGACCTTAGGTGAGTTAGAAGAAGATCTTTACAGCTTGGCTGATTATGCTGAAATTGAAAGTTATTATTCTGTTACACAACCTAAAGCACAAGAAAATTGGGCTAATTATGTGTTGGCATTAGCTTCAAAATATGAGCTTGATTTAGATTTAAGCGCATTAAATAAACTCTATCAGTTATTGGTGCGTGAGAGTGAAGATCGCTTTTTAATTAACATTTCACCGTTAAAAATAACAGAAATGTTGCTTAATGCCGCGACGTTGTCACAAAAACAAACCTTAAGTGCGGTTGATTTTGAGCAAGCTTTTAAACAAAAGAACGAACAGCACGGTTTTTTACGTGAACGTACTTATGCAGATATTCTCAACGAACAAATTTATGTGGAAACCAACGGTGAAATTGTTGGGCAAATTAATGGCTTGTCTGTAATTGAATATCCAGGTACACCGGTTTGTTTCGGTGAACCTTCTCGCATAAGCTGCTTAGTGCAGTTTGGTGATGGTGAAGTCGTGGATGTGGAGCGTAAAAACGAATTAGCGGGCAACCTCCATGGGAAAGGCATGATGATTTCAGAGGCTTGCTTGGCCAGTATCTTAGAGTTGCCATCACAGTTACCATTTTCTGCTTCTTTAGTATTTGAGCAGTCTTATGGGGAAATTGATGGTGACAGTGCGTCTCTAGCTATTTTTTCCGTATTGGTCAGTGCGTTATCTGATTTGCCGTTGCCACAAAATATTGCGATTACCGGTACCATTGACCAATTTGGTTTAGTGCATGCGGTAGGTGGAGTGAATGACAAAATTGAAGGCTTTTTCACTATTTGCCAACGTCGTGGTTTAACGGGTAAACAAGGGGTGATTATTCCAGCAACGACTATTCAACAACTAAGCTTATCTGACGAAGTGGTTGAGGCAGTGAAAAATGAGCTGTTCTTTATCTATCAAGTCGAGGATATTTATCAAACAGCCAAGATTCTATTTGACCGCGATTTATTAGAAGAGAAAGAAGAATATGCGAAGGACAAAGAGCCTATTGCGCGTTTAATTCAAAATCGAATTGCTTTCCGTTCGGAAACGCCGAAAAAAAGCTGGTTAGATTTCTTTAAATCTTAATTTCTTAAAAGCGAACCTTGTGTTCGCTTTTCTTTTATCTTCATTTCACTGACTGATCCGACAAGTTGAGCTAACAAGTGTTCGCTGTTTACATTTCTTATAAATCCCCATAGAATCCTCACTTATTGGTTGTAACCAAGCAAAACTATATATACAAGGAAATAAAAAATGGAAAACACCTGTACACCAAACATTAAAAGCAGCTATACCTATGAAGATTTATTAGCTTCTGGTCGTGGCGAATTATTTGGTAAAGAAGGCCCGCAACTTCCAGCACCAACGATGTTGATGATGGATCGTATTGTAAAAATGACCGAAGACGGTGGTGCGTTTGGTAAAGGGTATATTGAAGCGGAATTAGATATTCATCCAGATTTACCGTTTTTCGGTTGCCACTTTATTGGTGACCCAGTCATGCCAGGTTGCTTAGGTTTAGATGCGATGTGGCAATTAGTCGGTTTCTTCCTTGGCTGGGTTGGCGGTAAAGGTAAAGGCCGTGCATTAGGCGTAGGTGAAGTGAAATTTACCGGACAAATCTTACCAACTGCGAAAAAAGTGGTTTATCGCATCAATATGAAACGCGTAATTAATCGCAAATTAGTGATGGGAATGGCTGATGGTGAAGTGGAAGTCGATGGTCGCGTTATCTACACCGCAACTGATTTAAAAGTTGGCTTATTCCAAGATACATCAAGTTTCTAATTCAAATAAACACAACATCATATAAAAATAATAGCCCGATTCATTCGGGCTTTTCTTTTTCTATTCTTCGTCAATGATATCGACAAATTCGGCATTCAGTAATTTAGCCAAATCTTGTGGGGCTAATTCGACGCTTAATCCACGTTTTCCACCTGAAACAAAAATCGTATCAAATTCAAGTGCGGTCGAATTTATCACTGTTTTTACACGTTTCTTTTGACCTAATGGACTAATGCCACCGACTAAATATCCCGTGCTTTTTTGTGCCGCCTCTTTATCGGCCATTTCCACTTTTTTTACACCAATGGATTTTGCCGCTTTCTTTAAACTCAACATATTTGCCGTGGAAAGTACAAAACACGCTAATTTTTTCTGATCACCATTTTCAGCGACTAAAAGTGTTTTAAAGGATTGGTGCGGATCAAGCCCAAGTTTTTCAGCGGCTTCATCGCCAAAATGCGTATTGTTAGGGTCATGATCATAGGTATGGAGAGTAAAAGGAATTTTATTTTTCTTTAGTAAATCAATTGCTGGTGTCATCTGATTTCCTTATGTATTTATGCGTCTTTTTTCTGTAGAATGAATCGGTTCAGAACATTTTACAGCGGAGAGAAAAATGGACGCAAGCCTAAATATTGCTATTGCAGCAGAATTTGATCTATGTGAAAAAATTGCCGAAGCCCTTGAACAAAGTGAGCTAGATGTAGGCAAGGTTTCAATTGTAGAAATTTATCCTTTTGAAGAAGAGCAAGCGGTGCGTTTTCGCAATAAAGCCGTTGCTCAATTAGCCACTGATGAGATTGAGTGGGATAGCGTTAATTATCTTTTCTTCGCAGGCCAAATTGACCAAGCGCCTCTATTAGCTCAAGCTGCAGAAAGTGGCTGTGTGGTGATTGATTTAAAAGGGATTTGCTCTGCATTATCTGATGTACCTGTTGTTATCCCAACAATCAATGAAGAAAATCTTACTGAGTTAAGACAACGTAACATTGTGAGTCTGCCCGATCCACAAGTGAGTCAATTAGCTTTATCTCTACTGCCAATCATTCAACAAATAAATTTAACTCAAGTTTTTGCAACGTCACTTTTACCGGCTTCTTATACAGATGGTGAAACCGTGAATAAACTTGCTGGACAAACTGCTCGTTTACTGAATGGTATGCCATTGGAAGAGGGTGAAACTCGTTTTGCCTTTGATGTGTTTCCGCAACAAGCGGCTAATTTAAATCTGCAATTACAAAAAATCTTCCCACAGTTAGACAATGTCATTTTCCACCAAATTCAAGTACCTGTCTTCTACGGCATGGCACAAAAAGTGACCGCACTTTTAGATTATGAATTTGATTACCAGCCACAACAAAGTGAATTGATTGAATTACACGATAGCCTTATTACGCCTGTGATTAACGGTGAAAATGAAAATGGTGAAGACAGCGTAAAATTGCATATCAGCCAACAAAGCGCTGTTGAAAATGGTATCGAATTTTGGACGGTAGCTGATGAGCAACGTTTCAATATTGCCTTGTTAGGTGTGAAATTACTTGAGTCGATTTATCACCAAGGTTATTAATTAAGTTAAGGGGGAAACAATGCAACAATCTTTACTTGAACGCCTTTTTTCCATTAAAGAAAAGGGCAGTACCACTAAAACCGAAATTATTGCTGGTATTACCACCTTCTTTACCATGGTGTATATTGTGTTTGTGAACCCATCCGTATTAGGTGATGCTGGAATGGATAAGCAAGTTGTTTTCGTGACCACTTGTTTAATTGCTGCACTGGGCACTATTGCGATGGGATTATTTAGTAATTTACCGATTGCCCTTGCACCTGCGATGGGGCTCAATGCGTTCTTTGCTTATGTAGTAGTTGGTAAGCTTGGTTATTCTTGGGAAGTGGGTATGGGCACTATTTTCTGGGGCTCGATTGGTTTATTTGTTTTAACCTTATTCCAAATCCGTTATTGGCTCATGGCGTCTATTCCGCTTTCATTGCGCGTGGGAATTGGTGCGGGTATCGGTTTTTTTATTGCCTTAATTGGTTTTAAAAATATGGGATTGGTTGTAGCGAATCCTGCAACCTTAGTGGCATTAGGCAATTTACATGATCCTAAAATTCTGCTTGGCATATTAGGTTTCTTTATTATCGTCGTTTTAGCTGCACGTAATATTTTCTCTGGTGTCTTAATTTCTATCGCGGTAGTCACTGGATTAGCGCTTTTAATTGATGATCAAGTCACGTTCCACGGTATTGTTTCTATGCCACCAAGTTTAGGTGCAGTTGTAGGGAAAGTGGATATTGCTGGTGCTTTAGATACCGCTTTGCTTGGCATCATTTTCTCTTTCCTTTTAGTCAACTTATTTGACTCATCAGGCACCTTATTAGGCGTGACCGATAAAGCAGGTTTCAGCGATGAAAAAGGTCGTTTCCCGAAAATGAAACAAGCCCTCTATGTAGATAGTGTGAGTGCGGTAGTAGGTTCTTATATCGGCACCTCAGCTATCAGTACTTATATTGAAAGTGGCGCAGGGGTTTCTGTCGGTGGTAGAACAGGTTTAACGGCGGTGACAGTCGGTGTTTTATTCTTACTTACCATTTTCTTTTCACCACTGGCTAGTGTGGTGCCGGCTTATGCAACTGCAGGGGCGCTAGTCTATGTAGGGATTTTAATGGCATCCAGTCTTATTCGTGTACACTGGGATGATTTAACCGAAGCCACCCCTGCTTTTATCACTGCAGCGATGATGCCATTTACTTATTCAATTACTGAAGGTATCGCATTTGGCTTTATTAGTTATTGCGTTATGAAGGCCTGTACAGGTAGAATACGTGAGGTCAATGCCCCTGTGTGGGTGGTGTCTTTATTATTTGTGGCCAAGTTCGTTTGGGTTGGCTGATTTCATAAAGGCGTAATTTATTACGCCTTTTTATAGCATTACAATAAGGAGTGCGTCATGCAAAATATTCTTTTTATCGTCAATGATTCCACATATAGCGGAGAAAAAACCTTCAACGCTGTTCGTTTCGCCATCAATATGAAAGAAGAGCACAGCAAGGATGTGAATATTAAATTATTCTGCTTTTCTGATGCGATTTTATGCGGTATTGCAGGGCAAAACCCAAATGAAGGTTTCAATATCCAACAACTTATCGATATTTTAGCGGCACAAGGTGCTGAAATTAAATTATGCACCAGCTGCGTAAAAGCACGTGGTTTATTAGATGCTAAATTAATTGACGGCGTGACCCTTGGTACTCTAGATGATGTTTCTGAATGGACATTATGGGCGGATAAAGTTTTAACGTTCTAAAATAATAAGATGAAGATTAAAGTGCGGTGAAATTTCACCGCATTTTTTATGGAAATCCACCCGTTAAATCCCTACAATAGAGGCACACTAATGTTTCCAAAAAAATAAAAAATGAGCCAAAAATCAACCGCACTTAATGCCATTTCGTTACCCTTAAATCAAGTCAATTTAATTGAAGCCTCAGCAGGTACAGGGAAAACCTATACCATTGGTTCTATCTATCTTCGTTTACTTTTACAGGCTGGTGAGAATTGTTTTTCTCGTCCATTGAATGTGGAAGAGATTTTGGTGGTAACCTTTACTGAAATGGCGACGGAAGATTTAAAACGCAAAATTCGGGAACGTTTAACGGCGGCAATTTCGGTTTTTTCTGAATATTATGAGACAAAAGATAAGGCGATTTTTACTGGGGAACATCAATTTTTAGCGGAATTATTGCCTTATTTAGAGGATATCCCGACCGCACTTCGCCGCTTAAAGCTGGCCGAACAAAATTTAGATTTAGCCTCCATTTATACCATTCACGGTTTTTGTCGCCGAATGCTGATGCAACATGCTTTCAATTCAGGCGTGCATTTCAATTTAAAACTTCTCAAAGATCAGTCTGATTTACTCAAACAATTTGCAAATGAATTTTGGCGGGAGCATTTTTATGATTTGCCTTTCCATTTGGCTGCATTTATTTCAAAAGAATTAAAGTCGCCAGAAGATGTATTGAATGATTTAGGTTCAAATATTGGGAATGATTTTTCTATACAACTTGATAAACCAGAACTGTTAGAACTGCCATTAAAAGAATTTTTGCAAAAAGATATCACTAAAAATGTGGAAATTATTGAAAAGATTAAAGATACTTGGTTAGAAAGTGCGGTTGAAATCCGAAACCTTTTTGATGAAGAAGTCGTAAAAAAAGATGAATCTTGTTTAAATGGTAGAACATATTCAAGTAAAACGATTTTATCTTTTGTCGATGAAGTCACCTCATGGGCAAAAAATAGAGCAGATATCACCTTAAATGAAACATTAGTAAAAAAATTTACACAATCGGCTTTAGATAACGCCGTCAAAGCAGATTTTAAGAAAAAAGGGGTGAGAATAACGCATCCAGCCTTTGAAGAGATTGAAGCTTTAATTGAATGTAAAAAACGCCATATTCATAATGTAGTTACAATTGCTTCTTTTGGTCAATTGTCTTTGGCGGCGCTGGCTGCCGCGGCCATGGACGATCCCACGTTCCGGCGGCTCTGCTCCAGCCGCCGTGTGACCATCGGCCAGCGTACCATGGAGAACCACAACCGCCTGCTGCGGCAGGTGGAGGGGTGTGTCGGCCTGAAAACGGGCTATACAAAGGCGGCGGGCCGGACGCTGGTGTCCTGTGCGGAGCGGAACGGCTGCCGTCTGGTCGTTGTGACGCTGCGGGACGGCGATGACTGGGCCGACCATGCGGCGTTATACGAATACGGGTTCCGGCTGACGGCGCCGCGGATGGCGGCGCAGCGGGTGCTGGAACGGCTATGCCGCACAGCGGCGGCGATATGGAACGGAGCGATACAGCAGGAGGGCAGAGACGCATGAAGGAGCGGCTGCAAAAATTGATAGCGTCCGCCGGCCTGTGCGCCCGCCGGACGGCGGAGGATTGGATCGCTGCGGGGCGTGTCTGCGTCAACGGCGCGGTGGCGTCGCTGGGTGATCGCGCCGATCTGGAGACGGATACCGTCACGGTGGACGGCGCGCCGCTGCCGGGAAAGCCGGGGGCGGTCTATCTGATGCTCAACAAGCCCCGGGGCTATGTGACCACCCTGTCCGATGAATACGGACGGCGGACGGCGGCGGAGCTGGTGGCAGACTGCGGAGTACGGGTGTACCCGGTAGGACGGCTGGACCGGGACTCCGAGGGGCTGCTGCTCTTTACCAACGACGGTGAGCTGGCACAGCGGCTGCTGCACCCCCGCCATCAGGTGGACAAGGTCTATCTGGTAACGGTGCGGGGCGATATCCGGGGCGCAGCGGAGCGCCTCATGGCCATCACAGAGCTGGACGGCGAGCCCATCGCACCGGCGCAGGCGGCGGAGGTCGCCCGTCACGAGGGACAAGCCGTGCTGCGGGTGACCATCCATCAGGGGAAGAACCGGCAGGTGCGCCGGATGTGCGCCCAGATCGGGCTGCACGTGGTCAGATTGCAGCGTATACAGGAGGATTCTCTATTGCTGGGTGACCTGCCTGCTGGCAAGTGGAGATACTTGACAGACCAAGAATTACAAGGACTTAGGGGAGGCGAGATGCGTGAGCGCGAATAAGAGCGTTTTACAGACCATCCGCAGCGGGATGGACACGTTCTCCAAGGGGCAGAAGCGTATCGCCCAATACATCCTGGAAAATTATGACAAGGCGGCGTTCATGACCGCCAGTAAGCTGGGACAGACGGCACAGGTCAGCGAGTCCACGGTGGTGCGCTTTGCGGCGGAGCTGGGCTATGCCGGGTATCCGGATATGCAGAAGGCCCTGCAGGAGCTGATCCGCGGCAAGCTCACATCCATCCAGCGCATTCAGGTGTCCCGCGACCAGATCAGCGGCGGGGATATTTTGGGCAGCGTGATGCAGCGGGACATGAACAGCATCCACGACATCATCGAGGAGCTGGACAGAGATGTTTTTGAGCAGGTGGTGGCCAAGCTGCTCCACGCCAAGCACATCTATATTCTGGGCGTCCGCTCCTCTTTCTTTCTGGCGGGCTACCTCAACTTCTATATGCACCTGATTTTTGAAAACGTGACGCTGGTGCAGAGCAGCGCCGCCGGTGAGATCTACGAGCAGCTGGTACACATCGGGCCGGGGGACGTGCTGCTGAGCATCTGCTTCCCGCGTTACTCCAAAATGGCGATCCATGCGGTGCAGTTTGCCTGCTCCCGGCAGGCGGATGTTATCGCCATCACGGACAGTCCCATGTCGCCCATGTATCAGATGGCGTCGCTGTCGCTGCTGGCGCCCAGCGATATGATCTCCTTTGTGGACTCCATGGCGGCGCCGCTGAGTCTGCTGAACGCGCTGATCCTGGCCGTGGGCCGCCAGCGCAGAGATGAGTTGTCCGCCACGCTGGCGGATATGGAACAGGTGTGGTCGAAGTACAGCATCTTCGGGAAAGAGGACGATGAGTGAGATCATAGTGATCGGCGGGGGAGCCGCCGGTATGATGGCGGCCATCACCGCCGCCCGGCAGGGTGCGGGTGTGACGCTGCTGGAGCCCAACGAGCGGTTGGGCAAAAAACTGAATATCACCGGCAAGGGCCGGTGCAACGTGACCAACGACTGCGATCAGGAGACGCTGATGGCCAATATCCCCGGCAACAGCCGGTTTCTGTACAGCGCCCTGACTCGCTTTACGCCGCAGGATACCATGGCGTTTTTCGAGGCGCTGGGCGTGCCGCTGAAGGTGGAGCGGGGAAACCGCGTGTTCCCGGTGTCTGACCGCTCCTTCGACATCTCCGGTGCGCTGGAGCGTGAGCTGCGGCGGCTGCACGTCCGCCTCCTCCGGGAGCGGGCGGCGGCGATCACCGTGGCGAACGGCGTGGTCACCGGCGTGGATACCG
>OGYN01003552.1_pt1 | contig 10480 bp, 8 predicted proteins | sample 1576551 | NCBI WGS metagenome assembly OGYN01 (sample SAMEA3541589, study PRJEB24748) | human gut metagenome | biome: human gut; feature: human-associated habitat; material: faeces | place: China | collected 2012 | reverse complement strand
GGTAACCTAGGTGGTATGGCTAATGAGTTACAACCATTATTGCGCGAGCTTCACTTGAACGAAACATTCAGACGTTCAGATGTGCAATATGTAGAAAGCTTAATTAAAGATAAATTAGGCGAGCGAGGTTATGGTAGCGCAACAGTTAATTCTGTACCAACTTTTGATGATGCGAATAAAACACTGGCGTTAACATTTGTTGTGGATGCGGGGCGTCGCCTATCTGTACGTCAAGTTCGTTTTGAAGGTAATACGGTTTCTGCTGATAGTACATTACGTCAAGAAATGCGTCAGCAAGAAGGGACTTGGTATAACTCACAATTAGTTGAGTTAGGTAAAGTGCGTTTAGATAGAACAGGCTTCTTTGAAAGCGTAGAAAATCGTATTGAACCAATCCAAGGTTCTAACGATGAAGTTGATGTAGTATATAAAGTCAGAGAACGTAATACGGGTAGTATCAACTTTGGTATCGGTTATGGTACAGAAAGCGGTCTTAGCTATCAAGCAAGTGTGAAACAAGATAACTTCTTGGGAACGGGCGCTGCGGTAAGTTTAGCTGGTACACGTAATGACTACGGTACAAGTGTAAACTTAGGTTATACGGAACCATACTTTACTAAAGATGGCGTAAGTTTAGGTGGAAACGTATTCTATGAAACTTATGACAACTCGAAAAGTGATACCTTATCAACCTATAAACGTACCACTTATGGTGGTAACATGACATTAGGTTTCCCAGTCAATGAGAATAACTCATATTATGTGGGATTAGGTTATACTTACAATAAAATTAGCAACTTCGCGTATGAGTACAACCGTGATTTATACATGAAGTCAATGAATTTGACTGGCAACTCAATTAAAACCAGTGACTTTGATTTCTCATTTGGGTGGAACTATAACAGCTTAAACCGTGGTTATTTCCCAACTAAAGGGGTAAAAGCAAACCTAGGTGGACGTGTAACAACTCCAGGTTCAGACAATAAATATTATAAATTAAGCGCTGAAGTTCAAGGTTTCTACCCATTAGATCGTGATCACCGTTGGGTGTTATCAGGAAAAGCAACCGCCTCTTATGCTAATGGCTTAGGTGGTAAACGTGTACCGTTCTATCAACTTTATACGGCTGGTGGTATCGGTTCATTACGTGGCTTTGCTTACGGTGCGGTAGGTCCTAATGCGATTTATCAAGACAAATATGGTCAATGGTATCAAAGCACTGATGTCGTTGGTGGTAACGCGATGGCTACAGCAAGCGTGGAACTTATTGTGCCAACTCCATTTGTTGGAGATAAAAGTCAAAATAGCGTAAGAACCTCATTTTTCGTTGATGCAGCTAGCGTTTGGAATACAAAATGGAAATCAGATAAAGAAGGCTTAAAATCATCTCCGATTTATGCAACATTACCTGATTACAGTAAAGCAGGTCGAGTTCGTGCTTCAACTGGTGTTGCTTTCCAATGGCAATCACCAATTGGACCATTGGTATTCTCTTACGCGAAACCAATCAAAAAATATGAAAATGATGATGTAGAACAATTCCAATTTAGTATTGGTGGTTCTTTCTAATAAATTGAACTTTTATATTCTATTTAAGTCAAAATCTTTGTTCTGTGTCAGTGAGTTAGCTGACACAGAAAAATTTACTAAACTAATTTAAGGAAATTCAAATATGAAAAACGTAGTAAAAGTTACCGCACTTTCTTTAGGTCTAGCACTTGCATCAGGTTTTGCTGCTGCAGATGAAAATATCGCATTCATCAATGCTGGCTATTTATTCCAAAATCACCCAGATCGTCAAGCGGTGGCAGATAAGTTAGATGCAGAATTCAAACCAATGGCAGATAAACTTGCTGCAAGCAAAAAAGAAATTGATGATAAAATCGTAGCATCTCGTAAAAAAGTAGAAGCAAAAATTGCCGCTTTACAAAAAGATGCACCTCGTTTACGTCAAGCTGAAATTCAAAAACGCCAAGACGAAATCACTAAATTTGGTTCAGATGAAGAAGCAGCATTAAATAAATTAATGGAAGAGCAAGATAAAAAAGTTGCTGAGTTCCAAGAGTTAAATGAAAAACGTCAAACTGAAGAGCGTGGTAAATTATTGGAAAGCATTCAAGTTGCAACTAATAATTTAGCTAAAGCTAAAGGTTATACTTATGTTTTAGATGCAAACTCTGTCGTATTTGCGGTAGATGGTAAAGATATTACTGAAGAAGTATTGAAATCTATTCCTGCAACTGAGAAAGCCGCTCCAGCAAAAACTGAAGAGAAAAAATAATAGGTTCTCATAATGCAAAAATCCTATTCTTTACAGGAATTAGCAACAAAAGTCGGCGGCACCCTTCGCGGTAACGCCGACGTTGTCGTTAATGGTATTGCTGCTCTTTCAAAAGCTGAAGCAAATCAGCTTACGTTCATTTCTAATGCAAAATTTCGCCCTTTATTAGCAGAATCTAAAGCAGGTATTCTTGTGGTGTCTGAAGCGGATGTGGAATTTTGCTCACCTGAAAGTAATTTACTTATCGTTAAAGATCCTTATGTTGCTTATGCAGTATTAGCTCAATATATGGATACTACCCCGAAAGCGGCTCAAAATATCCACCCAAGTGCGGTTATTTCTGAAAAAGCTTCAATTGGTGAAAATGTATCAATTGGTGCAAATGCCGTTATTGAAGAAGGTGTTGTATTAGGCGATAACGTGATTATTGGCGCCGGTTGTTTTGTAGGTAAATTCACCAAAATTGGTGCAGGTACACAGCTTTGGGCAAATGTAAGCGTTTATCATGAAGTAGAAATTGGACAAAATTGCTTAATTCAATCAGGTGCTGTGATTGGTAGTGATGGTTTTGGTTATGCAAATGATCGTGGTCGCTGGGTGAAAATTCCACAAGTTGGTCAAGTGATCATTGGTAATAATGTCGAAATTGGTGCTTGCACTTGTATTGACCGTGGCGCCTTAGACGCGACAGTCATTGAAGATAACGTCATCATTGATAACCTTTGTCAAATTGCGCATAACGTTCATATCGGCACAGGTACAGCAGTAGCTGGCGGTGTCATTATGGCCGGTAGCCTAAAAGTGGGGCGTTATTGTTTAATTGGCGGAGCAAGTGTGATCAATGGCCACATGGAAATCTGCGATAAAGTCACAGTAACAGGCATGGGGATGGTAATGCGCCCAATTACTGAACCAGGCGTTTACTCATCGGGTATCCCATTACAAACCAATAAAGAGTGGCGAAAAACAGCTGCACTTACCTTGGGAATTGATGGTATGAATAAACGACTGAAAGCCCTTGAGAAAAAACTTGGCTAAGATTTTTAAAACGTACCCTAGGGTGCGTTTTATTTTTATACAGAAATATCGTATAATTCCAGCGTTTTATTGTTATTTATTTTAAAGGTATTAGACGTGTCAGAGAATCAAGTAAGTAAAGTAATTGAAGCAAAAGAAATTATGACCTTATTGCCACATCGTTATCCATTTTTATTAGTGGATCGTGTGTTAGACTACAAAGAAGGTGAATGGTTAAAAGCAATTAAAAATATCAGCGTAAACGAACCTTGTTTTACCGGTCATTTCCCTGGAGAGCCAATTTTACCTGGCGTGTTAATTCTTGAAGCTTTGGCACAATCAATGGGGATACTTGCATTTAAAACCCATGAATTAAAAGGTGGCGAATTATTCTATTTCGCAGGTATTGATGAAGCGCGTTTCAAACGCCCAGTATTACCTGGAGATCAAATGGAATTGAACGTTCAAGTGATTAAAGAACGTCGTGGTATTACAGCATTCACGGGTATTGCAACTGTAAACGGTGAAGTCGCTTGTGAAGCCAAGTTAATGTGTGCTCGTCGATAATTAAAGAAAATTAAGGGGTAAGTATGATCCACCCAAGTGCAAAAATTCACCCAACCGCGCTTGTTGCTGATGGCGCAGTTATTGGCGAAGACGTTGTTATCGGTCCTTTCTGTATTATTGAAGGGAGCGTTGAGATTAAAGCGCGTACTGTTTTAAATTCTCATATTGTCGTGAAAGGCGACACCGTGATTGGTGAAGATAACCAGATTTATCAATTCGCTAGCATTGGTGAAGTAAACCAAGATTTAAAATATAAGGGCGAAGCAACTAAAACCGTTATTGGTAATGGCAACCTTATTCGTGAACATGTGACAATTCACCGCGGTACTATCCAAGGTGGTGGTGTAACACGTATTGGTAACAACAACTTATTGATGATCAATGTCCACGTTGCTCACGATTGCCAAATTAAAAATAACTGTATTTTGGCAAACAATGCAACCCTTGCAGGTCACGTTGAATTAGATGATTTTGTTATTGTAGGTGGTATGTCTGCGATTCACCAATTTGTGATCGTCGGGGCGCACGTAATGCTAGGTGGTGGCTCTATGGTTAGCCAAGATGTGCCGCCTTATGTGATGGCACAGGGTAACCATGCGCAGCCTTTCGGTGTCAACCTTGAAGGATTAAAACGTCGTGGTTTTGATAAACCAACTATGCATGCTATCCGTAATGTTTATAAAATGATTTACCGTAGCGGTAAAACTCTTGAAGAAGTATTGCCGGAAATTGAACAAATTGCACAAACTGAATCTGCAATTAGTTTCTTTGTGGAATTCTTCAAACGTTCTACCCGTGGCATTATTCGTTAATTAACGTTTCTTTTCTCGTTAAGAGAAAATGATGAATAACAAAGAGACCGCACTATGATTTGTTCAAAGTGCGGTCGTTTTTTAGGATAAATTTAATGATAAAAGAAAATCCGACTATTGCGATTGTTGCCGGTGAAGTATCTGGTGATATTCTTGGTGCTGGTCTCATTCAAGCGCTTAAACGCCACTATCCGCAAGCTAAGTTTGTCGGGATTGGCGGGGAGCGAATGATTGCTCAAGGCTTTGAAAGCTTTTTTGATATGGAAGAGCTCTCTGTCATGGGGCTAGTAGAAGTACTTAAACATTTACCTCGATTGCTTAAAATTCGTCGCAGTATCATCGAACAACTTTCTACTATTAAACCAGATGTATTTATCGGTATTGATGCACCGGATTTTAATCTTACCGTTGAACTAAAATTAAAAGAAAAAGGGATTAAAACCATTCATTACGTGAGTCCATCTGTATGGGCTTGGCGTCAAAATCGTATTTATAAAATTGCTAAAGCAACCCATCAAGTATTAGCCTTTCTTCCTTTTGAAAAAGCCTTTTATGATCGTTTTAATGTGCCTTGTCGTTTTATTGGCCATACCATGGCAGATGCGATTCCATTAAAACCAAATAGAATGGAAGCTTGCCAGACCTTAGGTATTGATGAAAAAGGACGTTATCTTGCCATTTTAGTGGGAAGCCGTGGTAGCGAAGTCGGGTTTCTTACTGAACCATTTCTAAAAACTGCTTTGTTATTAAAAGAAAAATATCCAGACTTGCAGTTTTTAGTTCCTTTAGTGAATGAAAAACGTCGCCAGCAATTTGAGGAAATAAAGGCTCAGATTGCACCTGATCTCGATATGCATTTAATTGATGGTAAAGCACGCCAAGTGATGATTGCCGCCGAAGCGACTTTACTTGCTTCAGGTACCGCAGCGCTTGAGGCAATGTTGTGTAAATCGCCAATGGTGGTGGGCTATCGAATGAAACCGTTCACGCATTTCTTGGCAAAACGATTGGTCAAAACAAAATATATTTCATTGCCTAATTTGTTAGCGGATGAAATGCTTGTGCCAGAAATGATTCAAGAAGATTGCGAACCGCAAAAATTGGCAGAACAACTTTCTCAGTATTTGGGCGATGACGAAAGTGCGGTCAAATCTCGCAGTGTTTTAATTCAACGTTTTACAGAGTTGCATAAATTAATTCAATGTGATGCGGATAGCCAAGCCGCACAAGCTGTCGTTGATTTATTGGAGCAAAAACATGACTGATTTTGTTTATCCTGAAGGTTATCAACTATTTGCAGGAGTGGATGAAGTTGGCCGAGGCCCTTTAGTGGGGGCAGTTGTCACGGCTGCAGTGATCTTAGATCCGAATAAGCCGATTGCTGGTTTGGCGGATTCTAAAAAACTCAGCGAGAAAAAACGCTTAGCACTCGCAGCAGAAATTAAAGAGAAGGCCTTAGCTTGGGCAATGGGACGAGCAGAGCCTGCTGAAATTGATGAATTGAATATTCTGCATGCCTCTATGCTAGCGATGGAACGGGCCGTAAAAGCCTTAAAAATTCAACCGCACTTTGTGTTAGTGGATGGCAATCGAATCCCACCTAATCTTGGTTTGCCTGCTCAAGCCGTGGTGAAAGGCGATTCACTTGTGACTGAAATCAGCGCCGCCTCTATTTTGGCAAAGGTCGCACGGGATCAGGAAATGGAAGCATTAGATAAAAAACATCCTGAATATGCCTTTGCTCAACATAAAGGTTATCCCACCAAATTACATTTAGAAAAATTAGCTGAGCTTGGTCCTTTACCGGAGTATCGTCGTAGTTTTTCACCCGTGAAGAAAGCATTAGGCATAGAAGAATAGTTAGAGTGAAAGGTCGTAAGATTAAAGGATAGAGTATGAACACCATTTTTGATCATGCACTTTGGGTGAGCCCATTATTTTGGACATTAATGTTGCTTGGCGCAGCCATCATTTTATTTGTGCATAATAAAATTCGTATGGATGTGGTGGCATTATTGGTGATGCTCTCTTTTTATCTAAGTGGCATTCTCAGTATCCAAGAGATCTTAGTTGGCTTTAGCGATCCTAATATTATCCTTATTGCTTTGCTCTTCATTGTGGGAGAAAGCTTGGTTCGGACAGGAATTGCTTATCGTGTGAGTGATGGCATCTTGAAAGTTGCGGGAAATAGTGAAGCTAAAGTGCTTATTTTACTGATGCTTTCAGTGGCTGGATTAGGCGCATTTATGAGCTCCACAGGCGTGGTTGCTGTATTCATTCCTGTTGTAATAATGATTTGTCGCCAAATGAATATTTCCCCAAAACGCTTAATGATGCCATTAAGCGTGGCAGGGCTAATCAGCGGGATGATGACGTTAATCGCGACAGCCCCTAACCTTGTGGTGAATGCAGAGTTAGTGAAAGATACGAATCTTCGCCTTGAGTTTTTTGATTTCACCCCGATCGGATTATTGATCTTAGTGTTGGGTATGGGCTATATGCTTATCGCTCGTCGATGGCTTTCGGATAATAGTGATGAAAGCAATCAAGATACCATGCAAAGCTCCATGAATGAGCTAATTAATGAATATGGTTTGAAAGATCGTACCAAACGCTTGGTGGTGAAAAGCACGTCTCCTTTCGTAGGTAAAACCTTAGACCAACTTCATTTGCGTTCTAGCTATCAATTAAATGTGTTGGCGATTGAGCGTTGGAAGCATTTCCGTCCAAGTTACATCATGCCTCTTGGCACATCAGAGATAAAAGCAAAAGATATTCTCATGGTGGATTTGGAACGCTGTGATTTTAATTTCGATATGTTTTGCCAAGAATTTCATCTAGAGCCAGCCGAAATTAAATCACAATCGTTTGATCAGCAGGCACGTTCCATTGGAATGGCCGAGTTAATTATTGTGCCGAACTCTGCCTGTATTGGTAAAACCACTGCAGAGTTACAATTCCGCACAAAATATGGCTTAAATGTGGTTGGGATTAAACGAGATGGTGTGGTATTGAGTGATGCCTTTAAAGAAAAATATCGCTCAGGTGATTTGCTTTTAGTGATTGGCGATTGGCGTCTCATTCAAGCAATGCGTGATCGTCGAAAAGATTTCCTTGTATTGAATTATCCGAAAGAAATGGAACGCGCTGTGCCAGCTCAACGTCAAGCACCACTAGCCTTACTATCCATTTTAACTATGGTGGTACTGATGGTTTCAGGTACTGTGCCGAATGTTGTGGCTGCCTTGATTGGTTGTTTAATGTTGGCTTATTTCCGTTGCGTGGATGCTAAAAGTGCTTATGACTCCATTCAATGGCCGAGCCTTATTCTGATTATCGGAATGATGCCATTTTCAACCGCACTTCAAAAAACCGGTGGAGTTGAGTTTGCAGTGAAATGGCTGACACAAATCATTGATGGATGGGGAATGTATCCTATATTGATTGTACTCTTTGTATTTTGTGCATTAGTCGGGTTGTTTATATCGAATACGGCTACTGCAATTTTGATGGCACCCATTGCGATTTCTCTTGCGACACAGCTTAATGTGTCTCCCGTGCCATTTGCGATGGTCGTCGCGATTGCAGCTTCAGCTGCATTTATGACCCCAGTCTCTTCTCCAGTAAATACCATGGTGGTGGGGCCAGGTGGCTACAAATTTGCTGACTTTATTAAAATCGGCGTACCTTTTACCTTAATTGTTATGTTGGTGACTGTTTTTATTGTGCCAATACTGTTTCCATTTTAAATAAAAGCAGTTATGACCATAAGAGATACATTTCTTGAAAAATTCTTACTCCTAAAATTGGGGTTTTAAGGAGAATTTTTTTATTTAAGGAAAAAATATGAAAAAACTTACCACACTAGCTATTCTTTGTCTTTGCTCGCCTTTACTCGCCAATGAAAGTGCCGTATCTATTGATCTCAAAAGTGGCAAAGATATCTATTCTCAATGTCTTGATGAAACGATTAAGGAATTAAAAAAAGAAGATTCAGAAGCAGACATCAATAATGCTGTTGTAGCTAGTTGTATGGAATACACCTCATATATGTACAAACAAAAAATTAATAGGTTGTATAAAGAAATTACCGAACAAGTTAAAAAAGCAAAAAACTCAAAAGATGCTAGTGATGAATTGAGTCAATTAGAAACTTCTCAACAAACTTGGATTCAGTATCGAAATAATAAATGTGCGCTTTTTAATTCAGGATTACAAAATCTTTCTTGCTTAATGAATGAGAATGAACAACGTATAGAGAAGCTGAAAAAGATAAAGGTAGGAGATGAACTTTTTTATTCAACGGAAAAAAATGGTAACCTTAGCCAAGATGTTTACTCACAATGTCTTGATGAAACGATTAAAGAATTAAAAAAAGAAGATCCAGAAGCTGGTATCAATAATGCTATTGTAAGTTATTGCATAGACTCGACCTCTGAACGATATAAAAAACAAATTAATCAGCTATATCAAGAAATCATCAGACAGATAAAACAAAACTCAGATTTAAATGAAGTTAACTATGATTTAAAAGGACTAGAAACCTTTCAAAAAACTTGGATTCGTTATCGAAATAGTAAATGTGCTCTTGTTGATCCTGGATTAGGAGAGCATTATTGTTTAATGAGCGAAAATAGAATGCGTATAGAAAAACTAAAAAAGATAAAATCTGGAGAAGAGGCGTTTTATTCTGATGAAGATTTTGAATAAACTATTAAAAAGGGAGCTAAGCTCCCTTTTTATTACGTGTTTATTTATTTAATTTCGCTTTGTAAGTTGGGTTCATTAAGTTTTCTACAGAAAGGATGTCATCCAATTGTTCTGCAGTTAATAAACCTTTTTCTAATACGACTTCACGTACACCTTTACCGGTTTGAGCACAGATTTTACCCACTAAGTCGCCATTATGGTGACCGATAAATGGATTTAAGTAAGTCACGATACCGATTGAGTTAAATACGTAGTTTTCACAAATTTCTTTGTTTACAGTAATACCGTCTACACATTTATCGCGTAAGTTCACGCAAGCATTGGTTAAGATGTCGATAGATTCAAACATTGCTTGACCAATTACAGGTTCCATTACGTTTAATTGTAATTGACCCGCTTCAGATGCGAAAGTGACGGTAGTATCGTTACCAATTACTTTAAAGCAAACTTGGTTTACCACTTCTGGAATAACAGGGTTTACTTTTGCAGGCATGATAGAAGAACCTGCTTGTAATTCAGGTAAGTTAATTTCTTTAATACCTGCGCGTGGACCAGAAGAGAGTAAACGTAAGTCGTTACATACTTTAGATAGTTTTACTGCGGTACGTTTTAATGCACCGTGAACCATGACATAAGCACCACAGTCAGATGTTGCTTCGATTAGGTTTTCAGCTGGTACACAAGGTAATCCGGTTACTTCAGAAAGGTGTTTTACCACTAATTCTGTATAACCTTTTGGTGTATTTAAACCTGTACCGATTGCGGTTGCACCAAGGTTTACTTCAAGGAGTAGCTCAGCGGTACGTTTTAAGTTACGAACTTCTTCTTCAAGTAATACGGCAAACGCTTTAAACTCTTGACCAACGGTCATAGGTACAGCATCTTGTAATTGGGTACGACCCATTTTTAAAATTTTAGCAAATTCTTTTGCTTTATTATCGAAACCATCATGTAAGTATTGGATTTTGTCGATAAGTTTCAAAATACTGTTATATACCGCAATACGGAAACCGGTAGGATACGCATCGTTGGTAGATTGACTAGCGTTCACGTGGTCCATTGGGTTAATAACATTATATTCACCTTTTTTATG
>OGYN01003540.1_pt1 | contig 10512 bp, 8 predicted proteins | sample 1576551 | NCBI WGS metagenome assembly OGYN01 (sample SAMEA3541589, study PRJEB24748) | human gut metagenome | biome: human gut; feature: human-associated habitat; material: faeces | place: China | collected 2012 | reverse complement strand
GGCAAATGCCGTATTACTTACCACACTTTCCAAACAACATTGTATTACCACTATACGTAAGAATGTTGATAAAGGCATTAATATGCAAATCGTTACAGATGTTCAACGTATTGTGATTGCGGTAGAACGTCGTTTATATGATTTATCGATGGCACAAACGAAACTGGATAAATTAAAACCACTGAAATATAATCGTTATTTGGTGGTGTTTATGATTGGTTTATCTTGTGCCTCTTTTGCTCACCTTTCTGGCGGAGATATCACAATTTGTGCAATCACCTTTATTGCTTCTGCCATTGCCATGTTTGTTCGACAAGAAATTTCTAAACGTCATTACAATCCACTCATCGTTTTTGCCATTACCGCATTTGTTGCCTCACTGATTTCCGGTATAAGTTTGAAATATAGTTTAGGCAATGATCCTCATATCGCATTAGCTTCTAGCGTTTTATTACTTGTCCCAGGATTCCCATTAATTAATTCACTTGCAGATATTTTAAAAGGGTATGTCAATATGGGAATAGGACGATGGACCATTGCTACGGTTCTCACCTTTGGTGCTTGTTTAGGTATCGTTTTTGCATTAGATCTTTTAAATATTGTTTCGTGGGTGGGGTAATAGGATGTTTTTACTGAATTTACTCGATGATATGCTTTTTGCAGCCATTCCAGCAGTAGGATTTGCCTTAGTATTTAATGTTCCGCCTAAAGCCTTAAAGTATTGTGCTATTTTAGGCGCGCTTGGGCATGTCACGAGAACGTTATTATTACACTTTGGGGTCCCGATTGTTTTTGCCACTTTTTTCGCCACTTGTGTGATTGGTTTTATTGGCGTGCATTTATCTCATCGCTATTTAGCCCATCCAAAAGTCTTTACCGTTGCGGCAATTATTCCAATGATTCCGGGTGTTCATGCTTATAAAGCGATGATTGCTATCGTACAAATTCATCATTATGGCTTTTCCGATACATTATTTGAGCAAATGATCAGCTCTTTTATCAATACCAGCTTTATTTTAGGTGCGCTTGTTTTGGGCTTAGCCTTACCAGGGCTATTGTTCTATCGACAAAAACCAGTTGTATAGAAAAGAAGTATTTTGATTATAACTTTAATAAGTTTAAATTAAGGGCGTGTGTAATACGCCCTTATTTTTTGTAATTGAATCATTAACCCATCTATTCTTTTAATCTCTAAATTTTGCGGGTATTTTTCTTGAATAGTTGAGTAAATAACTATATTATTCACTCCCTATTATATGTTTCGTGGGTGATACCTTAATGTTACCTGTTAAAGGCATTCAAAAATTATCACAAGATTAATTTCAAATAAAGAGCGGTTAGATTTCACGATGTTTTTATAAAAGAGTAGAAATTTAACCGCTCTTAAAATAGAAGGAATAAAAATGATTGATATCATCGCATTATTAATTGCTACAACTGTAATTGACTCTCCACTTTCTCATGCTTCAGCAGCGGTAACCCCTTCTGCACTAAAATCAACAATCAGTGCACCAGCCCCAATGACTCCTGAACAACGTCTTGAAAAAGCAAAAGCGCTTTATGAGAAAGGTTTTGATTATGAATATGGGATCACAAAAACCGTTGATCGCACTTTAGCGGATAAATTTTTAAAAGAAGCTGCTGATTTAGGTCACGCTGATGCGCTCTTTTTCTTAGGGATGAATGCGGTAGAAAGTGGCGATCTTGAACAAGCTAGAGCATATTCTGATTCTGCTATTGAACGAGGAAATATGGCAGGAAAATATATATTGGCGGAAATTTCTGATTTGCGGGATTCTGAAGAATTATATGAGGCAGGCTTTAAGGCATTAAAAGAGAAAGTTGAACAAGGCGATTTACATTATTCTAATGTACTTGGCTATGCTTACCGTTTCGGTATCGGCACTGAAGAGAATATTAAACAGGCAATTAAAGTTTTTACCCCTTCAGCTGAGCAAGGTAATGCGATGTCATTAGGACATTTAAGTGAAATTTACCTTGAACAGGATAAAATTGAAAAGGCTAAGCCGCTTATGCTGAAAGCCGCTGAAAAAAATAATGATATGGCACAATATAATTTAGCCTATGACATTTATGAAACGGGCTCAGAAGAATCACTTTATTGGCTCAATAAAGCGGCTGAAAATAATAACCTCCAAGCCATCATGTATTTAGCGAGTTATTATCATAATCAGGATATAAAAAAAGCGATTTATTATTATCAAAAAGGTGCTGAATTAAATGACTCTCAGGCTATGCTTGAGTTAAGTTATTTATATGAAAATGGCGAAGGTATAGAAAAGGATGATAAGAAAGCTGTAGAGTTATTAGAGGAAGCATTTCGATTACAAAATTTAGAAGCCATGAATGAGCTTTCTATTCGTTATTTAGAAGGCCGAGGTGTTGAACGAAATTATGAAATGGCAGAAGCGTTATTTAATAACATAATTGCATTTGATGAAAGTTTAAGCGAGAAAGAAAAAGCTTCATATAACGTATATTATCAATTGGCAGAGCGTTATGAAGAATTCGCCAAAGATGATAATGCGGCATTAAAAGCTTACAAACAAGGGTACGAAATTGAAAAGAAAGAAACTAAACGGGATAACAAAAAAATTAAAGCAAAAATTAAAGCATTAGAAGCAAAATTAAATCAGAAAAAATAACGAAAGGGCGGTTGAATTTCATCGTGTTTTTGCAAAACAAGGAAGAAAGTTAACCGCTTGTTATTCTTGAATGGAAACAGAACAATCCTCTAACTAAAGGAATTCAAATGACAAATATTGTCGCATTAATTGCAGCAACCGTATTAAATCTACAAACTCATCTTATCCCTGTGAAATCAAATGAGGCTCTAACAAACTTGGTGATGATTGAACAGATACCTATGACCCAAGCCCAGCGTGTTGAAAAAGCAAAAAAACTTTATGAAGAAGGTTATGATTATTTCTACGGTATTACGCGCTCCGTGAATCGGGTGAAAGCGGTAGAGTATTTTCTTGAAGCTGGAAAGTTAGAGAATGCGGATGCTTTATTTTTCCTATCTATTCATCAACAAAATAATGACAATTTAAAGGAAGCTACTCAAGCAGCGAAAAGATCGCTTGAGTTGGGGAATGAAGCCGCCCAAATTAAATTAGGTGAAATTCAAGAAGATGAAAAATTGATGAAAGAAGGTTTCAATGCACTTAAAAAGAAAATGGATTCTGGCGATATGCATTATTCGGATTCTTTAGGCTATGCTTATGAATTTGGAATCGGCACTTCTTTGAATATCAAAGAGGCGATGAAATACTATGAAATGGCAGCAAGACAAAATAATTCGATAGGGATGACGAATCTTGCCGATCTTTATATTCAAGAAGATAAATTGAAAAAAGCGAAGCCTTTATTAGTTAAGGCCGCAAAAAAAGAATCTGGCTATGCACAGTATTTACTCGCAATGAATTTTTTTGATCTTTATTCTGAGAATAACAAAGAAGCATTATTTTGGTTAGAAAGGGCGGCGAATAATGATGAGCCAGAAGCACTTTATCAATTAGGCGTGTATTATTCAGAAGGGGGGGAGGCTGATTTAGCTAAGTCTATTAAATATTATCAACGTGCAGCTGAGCTTAATCATGCGGATGCAGCTCTTGCGTTAAGCTATCTCTATGATGAAGGTATCAGTGTTGAGCAAGATGATGATAAAGCGCTATTCTTCCTTAAAAAGGCCGCAGAATTAGAGAACCAAGAGGCGATTGATGAGTTAGCCTCTATGGCATTGAGTGGGCAAGGCAATATGGATGCTAAAGAAGCTGAGTATTGGATTAAAAAAGCTGGCTATACGGAAGAAATGCTTAAAGAATTAGATAAGCTACAAGAAAAAAGTTTAGAGATGTTTAAAAAAATGCAGAAAGAGAATCAGTAAAAGCTATAGATATACATATTAAAAAACAAAATAAAAACCTGCTTTTCAGCAGGTTTTCTTTTATATGAATGCCAAATTAAGCATGGCAAGTTTGGCAAGCGGCTTGGAACATCCAAACAAGTTTTTCTTGTTCTTTGATGTAGTCGCTCATTTGAGAAGCGGTACCTTCATCATCAGACTCACCCGCTAATTCAAGGATTTTGCGTTGTTGTTCAAGTAATATTTTTAATCCTTCTAATGTGCCTTTTAAGCAAGATTGCGCATCACTTACCCCTAACTCTTCTTTAATACGTGAGTGTTGGAAGTATTGTGAATAACCGTTATGCGGTGTGTAACCTAAAGTTAAGATACGTTCTGCTACTTCATCTACTTTTACTACTAAATCAGTGTAGATTTCTTCAAATTTTGCGTGTAATTCAAAGAAGTTTACCCCTTTAATGTTCCAGTGGTAACCACGCACGTTGGTATAGAATACTTGATAGGTTGCTAATAATTCGTTTAATTTTGCTGCTAATTTTTCAGATGCTTTTTTATCTAAACCGATTGATGTTTTTGACATAGTATTTTCCTCTTTATTGTTGATTAAAATGTTGTTCCCTTGCTTGGGAAGTGCGGTCATTATAAGCATTGTTTTTTCTGATAGCTATTTCATATTATCTAGTGATTCAATAGTCAAAATCTATCTATAATAAATTATACATAGTCAAAAGCTTTTATTGTAAATTGCGAAAAAAACTCTGTGAAGTAGATCACACATTCAATATTTCCCCTTTGACAGAATGAATCGAAGATGATTATGATTGATATAAATCATTTTATTCTAAGATTTGATTGCTTTACTTCATTTTCGAATGAAATGTTTGGCTAGGTTTAAAAACCAAAAATATGATTTTATTACTCATCAGGAGTTTAGTATGACAAAGCATTTTTCCTTTGAAACTAATGAATCTCGTCGTCATTTTATGAAACTTATGGCTGGCGTGGGGGCAGGTCTTGCATTTAGTGGTACATTAGGCACATTTGCACCAAAAGCCTTTGCTGCAGACATTAAAGGTAAAACTATTGAAGCGGGGATTGCTTATCCGCTTTCCACCGGTTTTGACCCAATGACATCAAGTGGTGCATCACCTTATGCAGCAAACTTGCACATTTTTGAAGGTTTGGTGGATTTGCATCCTGCAACTCGTGAACCTTATCTTGCTTTAGCAGGAAAAGAGCCAGAACAAGTTGATGAAACAACATGGCGTATTACTTTACGTGAAGGCGCAACCTTCCATGATGGCGCACCAGTCACTACTGAAGACGTTGTGTATTCTTTCAATCGTATTATGGATCCAGCCAATAAATCATTATTTGTGATGTTTATTGATTTCATTGAAAGTGTGAAAGCTGTGGATGATAAAGTGGTGGAATTTAAATTGAAATATCCATTTGCTTTATTTGCTAACCGTTTAACTTGCGTGAAAATTGTACCGAAACACGTGATCGATAAAGTCGGTCAATCTGCTTTTGATGCGCACCCAGTTGGTTCAGGTCCATTCAAATTTGTTTCAGCAGTGAAAGATGACAAAATCGTCTTTGAAGCGTATGAACCTTACAATGGTAAATATCCAGCGCAAGTTGAAAAAATGTCTTGGTTATTACTTTCTGATGCCGCAGCTCGTGTGACAGCACAAGAGTCTAAACGTACTCAAGCGATGGAAAGCGTGCCTTATTTAGACATTAGTCGCTTGAAAAACAAAAAACAACAAGTGCAATCCGTTCAATCTTTCGGCTTGTTATTCTTAATGTTTAACTGTGAAAAAGCGCCGTTTAACAATCCAAAAGTACGTCAAGCGTTACACTATGGTTTAAACACTGACAAACTTGTTGATATTGTATTTGATGGTAATGCAGAAGCTGCAACATCATACTTACAAACGACTCACCCAGATTATATTAAGGCATCAACTCAATATCCTTATGATCCGGAAAAAGCAGCGGCATTATTAAAAGAAGCAGGTGTAACTGAGCTTAAATTTGAATTGCTCGCAACCGACCATGACTGGGTGAAAGAATCTGCACCATTAATTTTAGAGTCTTGGAACAAGATTCCGGGTGTGAAAGTAACTTTACAACACTTACAATCAGGTGCGTTATACAGCAACAACGTGGATCCAGGTGTATATGAAGTGGCAATCGCTCCAGGTGACCCATCAGTGTTTGGTAATGACTTAGACTTGCTTTTAAGCTGGTGGTATCGTGGTGATGTATGGCCGAAACGTCGTTTCCGCTGGAGCAACACCCCTGAATTTGCGAAAGTGACTGAATTACTCAATGCAGCAGTGAGAGCAAAAGATCACGCTGAAGCGAAAAAATCATGGGAAGAAGCGATTAACATTATTGCGGCTGAAGTACCACTTTATCCGATTGTTCATCGTAAACTTCCTTCAGCATGGGATGATAGCAGTCTTGAAGGCTATCAACCATTGGCAACAACCGGTTTATCTTTCCTCGGTGTGGGCCGTAAATAAAAGCACTTTTTAATTTAATGTTTTGGCTGTTGAGCAATCAACAGCCTTTTTTCTTTCTTTTTAACACCGAAGTGCGGTCATTTTTTTCTCTATTTTTCAATCATTTTTTCTCTCAATTTCATTTCAAAAAAATCTTTGTGAAGCCGATCACAGATTTGAATTTTGCTCTATGTACTTGGATTGACAGGGCTTTGGCTGAACACTATGATTAATGTAATTCATTTTGTTTTTGAATTTGATTGTTTTGCTTCATTTTTGAAGCTAACGAATTTCTCAGGCTAGAATAGGAGAAGTCAGATGGAAATGATACTTCGGTTATTGTTACGCCGATTGATGGCTTTGCCAGTCATGATTCTAGGTGTAACAGCACTCGTTTTTGTGGTGCTTCAATTTACACCAGGTGATCCTGCTACGGTGGCATTGGGCGAAAGTGCGAGCGAAGCGGCAAAACAACTTTACCGCGAATCACATGGCTTAAATGATCCACTCTTTGTTCAATATTTTCGTTTCTTAGGTAATTTACTTGTATTGGATTTTGGTGTGACTATGCCACCAGAATTACCAATCAGTAGCATGCTAGCGAAATCTTTCCCAATCACTTTACAGCTTACCTTAATTGGTGTGGTATTTGCGGCAGTCGTCTCTTTCTCATTAGGTGTACTAGCCGCGCTTTATCGTGATAGTTGGGTAGACCAAGTGATTCGTTTAATCTCTGTTGCAGCGGTTGCGACACCATCATTCTGGTTAGGTATCTTACTTATTCAATGGTTCTCTTTGGAATTAGATTGGTTGCCTTCAGGTGGTTTTGTGCCATTCAGCGAAAGCCCGATGGGGTATATCAACTCCATGATTTTGCCATCTCTTGCGCTTGCCGTGCCGGTGTGTGCCTCATTAATTCGTGTGGTGCGTACAACCATGGTAGAAGAAATGGATAAAGATTATGTGAGAACCGCGATTGGTAACGGTGTGCCTTATGCAACTGTTATTCGTCACAACGTATTACGCAATGCATTAATCACGCCAGTCACTGTGTTAGGCTTACGTGTAGGTTACTTACTTGGTGGTGCGGTAGTTATCGAACAAATCTTTGACTTACCGGGCATGGGTAAATTGATTTTTAACGGTATCGTCAACCATGACTTGCACTTAGTACAAGGTGTGGTACTAACAATCGCCTTTACCTTCGTTTTAGTGAATATTATCGTTGATATTCTCTATGTGTTGATTAATCCTAAAATTCGGAGTCTATAATGTTTCGTCAAGGTTTAGCAGATCGATTAGCTGCAAGCGGTGCGAGATTCCGAGCACTTTCCACCGCATCAAAAATTTCATTATTATTCTTAGTTTTCGTTGCTTTAGTGGCGGTATTTGCCCCTTGGGTAGCAACACATGATCCATTAGAAGTGATCGCACGTATGCGTGCTCCAAGTGCAGAATATTGGTTTGGGACTGATCGACTTGGTCGTGATATTTTCTCTCGTATTGTGTACGGTGCCCAAACATCCTTATTTATCGGTTTAGGTGCGGTAGCTTGTGCCATTATTTTCGGTAGTGTTTTAGGTGCAACTGCAGCCACATCCGAGAAATGGGGCAATGAAATCATCATGCGCTTAATGGATATTTTAATGGCCTTCCCGGGTATCGCATTAGCGGCAGTGTTATTAGCAACCTTTGGTAACTCTGTACCGGTTATTATTATCACCATTGCTGTGGTTTATACTCCGCAACTTGCTCGTGTGGTTCGTGCGAATGTGGTATCACAATGGGATGAAGACTATGTGCGTGCTGAACGCGTTATTGGTGGTAGCCGTACTTATATTCTTCTCAAACACGTTGTACGTAATACCGCTGCACCGGTTTTAGTCTTCGCAACCGTAATGGTGGCAGATGCCATTGTATTCGAAGCCTCACTTTCTTTCTTAGGCGCAGGTGTACAACCACCACATCCTTCATGGGGTAACATTCTTTCTGAAGGTCGTAACATCGTATTAAACGGTGCATGGTGGGCGACAACCTTTGCGGGTGTCATGATTCTTTTAACTGTATTAGCCTTAAATATTTTGGCAGAAGGTCTTACCGATGCCTTGGTTAACCCGCGCTTGAAAGGCGGTAAAAAACCAGAAGGCAAATCAGATGAACGTCTTTCTACTGACGTACAAGAAGCGCTTTCAGAAGGTCTTGCATTAAAACGTTACTTACTCAAATTACATGAAAAAGAAATCACACGTACTAATCGTATGCAATTAGATCCCAATGCAAAACCGATTTTACAAGTGAAAAACTTATCTATTCGTTTCCCAAATCGTTATGGTGACATTCCATTGGTCGATAATATCAGCTTCACCGTAAATGAAGGGGAAACCATGGGGTTAGTAGGTGAGTCTGGTTGTGGTAAATCCATTACAGCATTCTCTATCATGGGCTTGTTACCAAAAACAGCAAAAATCACTGGGGAAGTGCTTTTCACCGACCGCAGTGGTAAACAACATAGTTTGCTTAACTCAAACAATCTAAGTGAATTGCGTGGTTCTGAAATTGCGATGATTTACCAAGACTCTTTAAGTGCATTAAACCCATCAATGCGTATTAAAGACCAAATGGCACAGCTCATTAAACGTGGTAGCCATCATACCGCAGAAAAATTGTTGGAATGGGTACACCTTGATCCTGAAAAAGTATTGAACCGTTATCCGCATGAACTTTCTGGTGGTCAACGTCAACGTGTGGTGATTGCAATGGCATTAACTCGTGAGCCGAAATTATTAATCGCCGATGAACCAACAACCGCATTAGACGTAACCGTTCAAGCAGAAGTGGTGAAATTATTGAATGAACTACGTGAAAAACTGGGTTTTGCGATGGTGTTTGTCAGCCACGATTTAGCCTTAGTTGCTCAATTAGCTCACCACATTACGGTAATGTACGCAGGCCAAGTGGTTGAAATGGCGCCAACATCCTTATTGCTTGCCAATCCAACTCACGAATATACTCGTGGCTTATTGGGTTCTGTACTTTCAACCGAAGTCCGTGCGAAACGTTTATATCAAATTCCGGGCAGCGTACCATCACCTTACGATTTTGCTGTGGGAGACCGTTTTGCAAGTCGTTCATTACGACCAGATGCAAATCCGGATCAAAAATTGATATTAACCGCCGTGGAAGGCGAGCCGTCTCACTTGTGGGCTTCTCATTTAGCTGAGCCTGTAACGGAAGCGAAAGGAGCATAATATGAGCAGTAGTATTAAAGTCATTAAAGAACAAAACATCATCGATTTAGAAAATATCGTGGTGCAATTTCCTTCTCGTGACGGTTCGTTGTTTGGACGTAAAAAATTCACCGCAGTAAACAATGTGAGCCTTGGCATTAAAGCGGGGGAAACTATTGGTTTAGTTGGGGAGTCTGGCTGCGGAAAATCTACCTTAGCCAACGTAATCATCGGACTTCTTAAACCGACATCTGGTTTAGTGAAATTCAACGGTTTACAAATGCAATATGGCAGCTCAGAAGCGAGAAAACAATTCGGTCGTCAAGTATCGGTCATCTTCCAAGACCCGGCAACAGCACTGAATCCTCGTATGAAAGTGTTGGATATTTTGCGTGACCCAATGGATATTCACAATGTGTTACAACCTCATGAACGGGAAAAACGTGTGTATGACTTGCTTTCTCGTGTCGGTTTACCACGTTCTGCAGCACAAGTTGAGCCAACTCGTTTATCTGGCGGGCAAAAACAACGTGTGGCGATTGCACGTGCTTTAGCGCTGAATCCAAAACTGATTGTTGCGGATGAGCCGACTTCTGCGCTAGACGTATCCGTTCGTGCTCAGGTATTAAACTTATTGGCAGATTTGAAAAAAGAACTCAATCTTGCCATGGTGTTTATCTCTCACGATATCCAAACCGTACGCCAAGTATCTGATCGCATTGTCGTAATGTACGGCGGTCAAATTTTGGAAACCGGTAGCACTGAAGATATTTTCAACCACCCAACAGTGGATTACACCCGAAAATTACTTGGTGTTGCCCCATCGTTGTTATAAAACGAGTGAATAAAACACTTTAATTTATGACCGCACTTTAAAGTGCGG
>OGYN01003530.1_pt1 | contig 10543 bp, 10 predicted proteins | sample 1576551 | NCBI WGS metagenome assembly OGYN01 (sample SAMEA3541589, study PRJEB24748) | human gut metagenome | biome: human gut; feature: human-associated habitat; material: faeces | place: China | collected 2012 | reverse complement strand
CTCAAAAGTGAGCTGCTGTATTTGCAGGAGTTCCGCTCCATGGAACACTTCAAGCTGGAACTCGTTGAATATCTGGATTACTACAATAACCGCAGGATCAAGGCAAAGCTAAAGGGCTTGCCGCCTGCAATTCACAGACAGCAAGCCCTTTCGGCTGCTTGAACAATTTTTGCTTCAAATTATTGTCTAACTTTTTGGGGGCACTTCACGAAGGAGCGACCAAGGCGTTTTAATTTCTTCGGAATCTCTTGCAGCCGCGTTCCAGTTGCTAATAGTGGTACTCGTATTTTCTTCAAATACAGTGGAAAAGTAGTGGTTCGTATAGTATTCATTTTTGTTGGTGATACCTGTCAAATCTATACTCACTGTGATACCCCCATCAGTACAGATACAACTCTAATGTACGGATTGTTCTGTATTGTCAGCGTTTCTTTTACCCAGTTCGTAAACTGATCAAAGAGTTCATCTACCCGGCGCTCCTGTTCCTTCAACTTTCGTTCATGCTCGAATAAGGTCAGCTGGTAGTATTCTTTATGCTTTTCTTGAAGCTCAATCAGCTTATCAACTTCTTCATCCAATAGCGGACGCATTTCTGTCTGGTATCTCTTGTAATGCTCATCCAAATGCAACTTTGCATGGGCAATCACATCATGTAGCAAGGAACTTGCGGCAGAAATTTCATCTTCACCGATGCAATTCGTATTCGGAATCTTGGGATTGCTCAATCCTGTTTTCTGTACCACTTCATTCATAGATAGCACCTTAACGAATTTGCCATCTTGGTACAGCAAGCCAAACCATTCATCAACCAAAGGAGTTGACTTCAGATTAGGCATACTGCCGGTTACAACATAAATGCTTTCGCCAGCCTTTAACGCTCCAGGAACCCCAAGGACAGGAGCTTCATCTCTCTTAAACAGCAAACTTGCTTTGTCATTAACCCAACTAAGAACGGGGTGGAGTTTCCACAAATACTGAGTAGTCGGCCATGCAGCCTCATCCATATTTTTCTGCATACTGCTTCTCATCTGTTCCATGCAGAAGGCTTTATCATCAGAAACACGGAGTGTTTCGCCTTGCGGGAGTGCTTCTTCCGGAACGAGCGCTTTCAAACGTCGCTCCATATCTGGAGTCAGTCTGATATCTAAACCGGAAACCGTTTTCAGTCTTTCAACAGGATGATTTTCTGCCTGATTTAGATATGTGAGGGCTTGATACAGATAGTCTATATCCGAGAACAAGGTTTCGTCCGAAACAATCTCCGATTTTTTCTCGTCCTCATCTTCCTCTTTACCAGCTGCGGCCATCAACGCTTCAAATGGATCAAAGTCATCTTCACCCGCATCCAATGTTTGTGCAAAGACATCTGAATCCGAACCGGATTCGATGGTTTCAGCTACAACAAGCTCTTCATCTTCGATGGTAAACTTCCCGAGCAACAGAGAAGGATCACCTATATTTTTCAGAGCCTGCTCCTCTTTAGTAATCAAGATTTCGATGATGCGCATATCGCCCTTGATACGTTTGTTATCACTTTCAATGAGCATATAGCGAATATCAGGGCGCTTCTGTTGGCCATATCTGTCGATTCTACCATTTCTTTGTTGGAACACCATCAAAGACCAAGGAATGTCGAAATGAATCAACCGATGACTCAAATAGTGCAGATTCAAGCCTTCAGATGCAACATCAGATGCAACCAAAACACGAACCGAAGATTCCGTTCGGCCAAAATCCTCAACAATGCGTTGCTGTTCAGCGTCGCTCATCCCACCGGAAATCTCCTGAATGGCGTTTGCCTTCAGTCCAAGATCTTGGCGAAGTCTTTCGGCAAGATACTTCATGGTTTCGATACGCTCAGTAAAGATAACAACACGGTCACCGCTATCTGCTGGATTCCAAGCGTATTCTTTACTTTTGAGGAGATCAAGGAGTTTCTGATAGCGTGTAAAATCTGCCGGAGTAATTGCCTCCAGCGCAGTTTTCAGGTTTTCAAGCAGGTGAATATCTTTGATGTCATCTGCGGTATATTTTTTATATAGTTTCTTCAAGCGCGCTTCGATACTCTTGATACAAGCTGCCGGACTGGAGAACAAAGATTTTTCCAAGCTGGTCTTAAACAGCTGACCGGTACCTTTGGTTTTACCCAGATCCATCTCCAGTTGCATTTCAGTAAAAATATCAAAAGCGTATTCTTCCTTTGCAGATGCATTGCAACGCTCAAGTGTGATTTTTCTTTCTAAGAACGAGCCACTGACTTGATCTTTGACATCTTTCTTAAAACGACGAATGCAAAGTCCTTTAATATCTTCCGGGGTATAGTTTTGTGGGTCTGCAATCGCAGTCGGGTCGAGCATATTCATCAAGGATGCAAAGCTCTTTGCTCTTCCGTCATGAGGAGTTGCTGACAGCATTATCATTGTGTCGCTACGATCTGCAAGCAGCTTTGCAAGACGAGAACGCTGCGCCTGATGATCTCCACGTTCGGCAACATTCTGAGCTTCGTCGATTACAATAATGTCCCAATATGCATTTTCCAGATGAGTACGATATTCAACGTCTCGCTTTAAGGTGTCGATAGATACAATTGTCTTGTCATAATAGAAAAAAGGATTATAATTCGACGGCAAGTTGGCACGAATCTTTTGAATTCGGTTAGAATCAAGGCGCACCAAAGGAATGGTGAATCGGTTCCACATTTCTTTCTGGAACTGTGTCATCATACTCTTAACGGTAACAACCAGTATTCTTTTACCCTTACCACGAGCAATCAGTTCGGACATCAAAATACCCGCTTCCAGAGTTTTACCGAGACCTACAGTGTCCGCAATAAGAATTCTCTGTCTCGGGCGTTGCAGGGCAAGCTTTGCGGGATCAAGCTGATATGGCATCAAGTCCATCGCCGCTTTATGGCCAATATGTAAATTGGCATCAGTAGGAATTTGCTGACGCCATTGACTTTCTAAATATAATAGTGCTCGTTTGTAGAACGGAGAAACATCCGCAATCAATTTTACTTCCGCCGGATTAACGATTTGAATTTGTTCCAAATCCGTGAGAAAAATCGCTTCTCTATCCTTAACCAACGGAGAAACACCAACGCAGTATAAAGTTCTATTTCCAAGGCTATTCGTTTCAATTTTCTTGATCATCCATTCCTCGTCACGAATGATGGTTCTCATGCCCGGCGCAAAATCAATCATTATGTTTTCTCCTTTGATTTACTGCTTTTTGTCATCTCGGTAAAACTCCAGAACATCATTTGGAGCGCATTCTAATGCAAGGCAAACTCTCTCTACCATTTCTACGGAAACAGGTTCCCCGCGCCCCATTTTTCCAATGGTACTTGCGCTGACTCCGGCGAGCTCGCACAGCTCTTTCTTCTTCATTTTCTTGTCAATTAACAGCTTAAATAACTTATTATATGATACTGCCATCGCCTCTGCCTCCTGCTTAAAAACAGCCCGTCCATGAGCATAATTCTCTATTTTTAAGTATAGCACCTATCGACTTCTAAGTAAACAAAAAATCGCGCATTCAAAACAGTTTTCACTCTTCTGCAAGCGTCTTTTTTCGTGACACGAAAGCGATTTTCTGCTTGCCGGGGAAATTTCCCAATCCCCATAGAACGCTGCCTGCGGCATCGGACTGCGCATCCGTTCTAGATGCTTTACCGGCGGCTCCTGCAAGAAAAAGAAGGGATTGTTACCATGATTTCCTAGAATCACTTATAAAAATCCGATGGCTTTGGAGATGCTTATCAGATAAAATTATTTTGACTTTTGGCACGTTTTGGTTTCAAATTGCGATAATATATAGCTGCTTCAATGTGGACCACTTGAAGCGGCTATTGCTATTGAAAGAAGAACATGGCAGTGGATAACGGAAAGTCGTGGTCTGTGCAAACGGCGAGAAACGCTGGCTGATCATTGAGGTCAATGCCATGCATCTGGAAGCCAACGCTGGAATGGTCGTATTCTCGACAAGATTGATCGATGCCGCAAAAGAGGGTGAAGAAAAGCGGTGCAAAATCTTGCGGGAAACTCATGCTGCGGCAGAGAATTCAAACAAAGTCAAGAGCTATTTTCTGGCATATGAACCATGACATTTGTACACCGATGAATACTATTGTAGGCATACCATAAAATTGCAAAATCCCGCGCCGACAAAGGCGTGGGATTTTGATTTACTGCAAAACGCTTATTTTGCTTTTCTCCATTGTCTTTTCGGTTCGCGCTTCCCGGCCATGTCGGAGGATGCCGGCCATTGGAGCAGCCATTCGAGATACTCGGACTTTGTAATAGCATGGGAGGCAAGTTCCTGCTTTCGGGTAAGCCACTCCCGCATGAGGTCATTGACGAGTGGAACATTCATCCATAGTACTGTTGCGGGTGCTGGTGCGATTGAGTCGCCCCATGTGGTGCAGGCATTGCCGCGCAGTTCGATGGTTTTACTTTCTATCGGCGCAATCGAAGCATCAAGCGTGGCTTCAGCCAGTTTGAAAGATCTTCTATGTTCAAAATCGTACCACATAATTGTCCGCAGGATGTCTAAGAGATATTTGTCGCTCACGAAAAATGTTTCTTCTTTGACATCCAAAACTTTTGCGATTTCTTTTAGTAGAGATGGCTTGGGAACACGGTATCCTATTTCATATTGTGCTATTCGATTTGCGCCGCCGTCCCCAAGATTGAGAAGGTCACCCAGTTGTTTTTGTGTCAAACCTCTATGAAGCCGTACTAGTTTGATTTTTTGACCTACTTCCATGAAAAAAGCCCTCCAATAAATTTTCTCTATTGTAGCACACCATAACATGAAAGCGCAAGTGAAAAAACGAAAAATGAATTTTTTGTGACTTCTATTGACATTCGCTCGTGAGCGAAGTATCTTATATGTATACTTCGCTTGCAGGCGAAGGTAAAATACTGATATAAGGATGGTGATCGAATGGATTGTAAAGAAATCAGAGAAATGTACAAGCTCATGTTTGCGGAGTACCCGGACATTGTAACGGTTAAGGACCTACAAACAATGCTGGGCATCAGCCGTCACGCTGCCTATGACCTGCTGGGAGAGGGCGAGATCAGCTGCATCCGGCTGGGAAACGCTTACAAAATCCCCAAAATCAATGTCATTGACTATGTTCTGAAGCGTCCGTGCGGTCAGACCCGCGTGAGCGCGTAGGAGCTGCCTTGATTCTGGTAAGAGCACCTCCCCGTCTCAAATAGATTCGGCACCTTGAAAACTGCATATCCGACAAGCAAGGTACATTCACCACATTGCCGTCAACTTACGAGTACGGCAGCGCAGACAGAGTACGCGCCATGACTGCCACCGGGCACGAGCGATTCAGTCTCTGGTAAACACCCCGTGGTGGAGTGGAGCGCAATGACAGATGTGGTCGTAAAGATACTTCCGTCCAGTCATAGTTCAAACAATGAGGGCGGCAGGCAGAGAACCTGGCTGGGGTAAAAATACCCATGATGCCGTTGCAGCCGAACGGCAGCCTTGCAAGTCGTCCCCGCAGCTGGGGCAAAGTGGACAAATGCAGCTGCAAATCGAAAAGTTATCCCGAAAGTATGCGGAACCGATTCACGTTTTCCAGTCTAATAAAAGTAGGGAATCAGAACCGTATACTTTCGGGGAATTTATTGCAAGTGAATCAGATTTGATTCACTTTCCAGAGCGTAAGGCATAAAAGTGAATCAGTTCTGATTCACTTGCAGTAACCGCCCAAATCCGCCCGGTGTGGGGCGGATGCCCCGCGTCGCACACGGACGCGACATCACCCGCAGACCCGCCGTTGGGCGCGTTTGTGGCGCTGTGGGGCGGCGTGAGCCGTACAATTTAACACTAGAGAATAAAACTTACTACACACAAAAAGACGATAGTATGAGATAATAGATATATACCAAAACAGAAAGGACGATGCGAATGAATTATGAAACACTTCCAAAAACGATCTCTGCCGAAGAACTGCTCTCCACGCCGCTGCCGCCGGTCAAATGGATCATCCCCGATCTGCTCCCGGCAGGTCTGGCGCTGTTTGCCGGCCCCAGCAAAGCGGGCAAAAGTTGGCTGACTTTGTGGCTGTGTTTGCAGGTCGCGCAGGGCAAGCCCATGTGGGGACGCGAAATTGAGCCGCACACCGTGCTTTATCTCTCGCTGGAGGATACCTTTAACCGCCTGCAAAAGCGCCTTCTCCAGCTTGTGGGCAGCGAAGAAGCCCCCGAACGGCTGGTCATGCAGACGGAATGCAGCAGCATCGGGCAGGGGCTGGAGGAACAGCTTGTCAGCTTTATCTACCAGCACCCAGATACCGGGCTGATCGTCATCGACACCTTGCAAAAGGTGCGTTCCAGCGACCAGAACAACAGTATGTATGCCAGCGATTACAAGGAAATCAGCGCCTTGAAAGCACTGGCAGACAAGTACAATGTCTGCATTTTGCTGATCCACCATCTGCGTAAACAAGCCGCAGATGATCCGTTCCAGCAGATTGCAGGCTCCAACGGTTTGATGGGCGCGTCCGATACCAGTTGGGTCATGCAGCGCAAGCGTATGAGCCAGACCGCCAGCATCTTGGTGACCGGGCGCGATATGGATAACAAAACGCTGCGTCTGCACGAAGAAAACTGCGTTTGGATACTGGATGAGGAAGAAAGCACCGAACAAATTATCGCTAAGGCTGTGCCGAGTTACCTTTGGAAAGTGGCTGACTACATCGATAGTGTCGGAACATGGCAAGGCACGGCTACCGAATTGCTTTCTGTAGCCGATATTGAGGGCGTTTTGCCCCACCAGCTGACCCGGAAAATCGTGGAGCATTACGATACCGTATTCACCCCAAGAGGTATCCGCTATGAAACCCACCGCACCTCGCAGGCGCGGCAGATGAAGTTCTCTCGTGACGGAAATGACGCAGATGACGCTAATGACGCTGAAATTGACATAACCCAGCTTTTCAAATGGGATATCTCACAAACAGCGTCATCAGCGTCATTAGCGTCACAAAGATCGCGTAGGGAGAGCAAGCATGGGCGAAGTGTTGCCACAGGGCAACCCGCCGAAAAGCCTACGGGGCCAGCCCCGAACCCCTGTGAGGCTTCTGGCGCATGAGAAAACGCAGCGTTGGAATCAATGTTCGCGTCAGCGTCACAGAGAAACGAAAAATGACGCTGATGGCTAAACGGTGCGGGCTATCTCTCTCGGAATACTTACGCCAGCGGGCGCTGGGATATGAGCCGGGCGGGCATCCGCCCAAGGAGGTATTTGATATATTGGATAAACTGGATGAAATTGCAGAGAACTGTTCTGCACGGGAAGGGGCAGCCATCAATGCCCAGACCGACCGTATGAGGGATTTGCTCATTGGCGGTAACTAAGATTTGGGCAATCAAGGACAGCTTACAGCGCGTCCTTGACTATGCGGCCAACCCGGATAAAACCGAATACGATGCCCTTGCCAAGACTCTCCACTATGCGGAGAATGATGCCAAGACCAAGCTGAATGAGAGCGCCCAGCTCGTCACCGGCATCCATTGTAGGGCAGACAACGCGTGGGAAGATATGCGGGCTGTGCAGGAGCGCTTTGGTAAAACAGACGGCGTGGTGGCGCTCCACGCCTACCAAAGCTTCCGCGAAGGAGAGGTCACCCCGGAGCAATGCCATGAGATCGGCGTGGCACTGGCCCGCAAGGTCTGGGGCAAGCGTTTCCAAGTGCTGGTTGCCACCCATATGAATACGGATAATCTGCACAACCACTTCGTTATCAATTCCGTGTCCTATGTGGACGGCAAGAAATACGAGCAGCGCCGCAGCCAATACACTGAGTTCCGGGCGGCATCCGACAAGCTGTGCCGGGAGTACGGCTTGTCGGTGGTGGAACAGCCTAAGAAAAAGGAACCGGCGAGGTATGCCCGGATGCGGGAGGCCATCGACCAAGCCTGTGAGGATGCCAGTACCGCCGAGGACTTTCACAGGGCGCTGTATCGGCAAGGGTATATTTTCGGCAGTGACCCGAACCGAAAGTACGCAACCATCCGGGCGCGGGATGGCGGACGAGCCGTGCGGCTTTATAGGCTGGGAGAAGAATATGATCTTGCGGCCATAGATGACAGACTGCGGGGAAACTATCTGCTGTATGGGTCAGGGCTGTATGAGCTGAAACATCCGCCCCGGCAGTATACGCCGAAACGGTATCGCCCCAAGGATGGCTGTGCGAGAAAAGGTGTTCTCCAGATTTTCTTCGAGGTATTCTTCGGGGAATCTCAGATGCACCGCTTGTATCTGTACTACTGTTATCAGTTAGGCATCCTTCCCAAGAAACAGCAGCCCCGCATCAACCGCCCGGAATTAGAGCGCATCTGGAAAGACACCGAGAGAATCCTTGCAGAACACGCTTTTGTTCACGACCACAAGTTTCCCTCTTTGCAAGCAATCGTGGACTACCGCAAGGGCTTATCCCAGCGGATGGAAACCCTTGCCGCGCAGCGGGCGGAAATCGTCAAGCAGATGCGGAGAAAAGATGCTCCATCGGAACTGGCTGACCGCCGTGCAGTGCTTACCTGTAAAATTGCGGAACTCCGCAAAGAGGACAAGATTGCAGAGGGAGCCATCAAGCGCATCCAGCGCACAAGAGATTCCAACCGTATTGACCGGGAAAACAGAATGCCGCAACATCCCGGACCACGCCGCCGCAGACGGGAACAGGAGCGCGAATGATGTCAGTTTGCACCCAATGTGCAGGACGGTTCTTGTGCAATTCTGTGAATAGCTTTCCGGCGGGATTGCTGGTATCGTTGTACCGAACCCAAAATGCAGCAACTTGAAAAAAGGAGAGATGCCTATGGTAGCAGGACGCCTACAGGAGAAAAACGGATTTTATTACATCGTGCTGAGTTACACAGACTCGGCGGGGAAACGCCGCCAGCCTTGGATCGGCACAGGGCTGCCCGTCAAGGGTAACAAAAAACGCGCCGAAAAAATGCTGGCAGAAACGCGAAAGGACTTCACGATTCCCAAGGGGCAGGTGTCCGAACTCAGCCCGGATATGGCATTCAGCGACTATATGCGGTACTGGCTGAAAATGATGCGCACAGCCGTAACGGAAACTACTTACTCGTCCTATTGCTTCAATGTAGAGAAACACATTATTCCCTACTTTGAACCGCTGGGCGTAACGTTGGCAGGGTTACAGCCGCGCCAGATTCAGAGCTTTTATCTGCACGAAGCGGAAACGCTGAAAAACACCTCTATCCTGCGATTCCATGCCAATCTGCACAAGGCGCTGAAATACGCCGTGCGGATTGACCTGATTGCCAGCAATCCGGTGGACAAGGTGGACCGCCCAAAGCCGCAGGCGTTTATGGCAAGCTATTACAGCGCCGAGGAAATGGAAAAGCTCTTTGAAGCCGCCCAAGGCCATAAGCTGGAACTGATTATCCAGCTTGCAGCCTTTTACGGCTTGCGCCGAGCCGAGGTGATGGGCTTGCGGTGGGAGGCCATCGACTTTGAAGCCAAGACGCTGACCATTCGCCACATCGTGACCAGCACCCGCATCGATGGCAAGAAGATTTTGGTAGAAGCTGACCGAGCCAAAACAAAATCCAGTCTGCGCACCTTGCCGCTGGTAGACCCGATTGCCGAGCGCTTGAAAGCCGTCAAAGAGCAGCAGGAGTACAACCAGAAAATCTGCGGCAACTGCTATAATCAAGAGTACCTTGGCTATGTATTTGTGGATGCAATGGGAAATCTGATCCAGCCGGATTCCGTGACAACAGGCTTTCCGCAGTTGCTAAAAGAAAACGGTTTACGCAGGATTCGCTTCCATGATTTGCGCCACTCCTGTGCCAGCCTATTGCTGAAAGAGGGGGTACCGATGAAGCAGATTCAAGAGTGGCTGGGGCACAGCGACATTTCTACTACGGCCAACATTTACGCACATCTGGATTCGCAATCCAAGAACCTCAGCGCCCGGACGATGGCAAACACGCTGACATTGCCAGAGGCACAGCCCATAAAGAAGTGGTAATTTGAACAGCGGCGGCATCTGAGAAATCAGGTGCCGCCTTTTTGCTGTCAATTTGTACCCAAGATGCAGGAAAAATCTTGTGTAGTTCTGTGAATAGCTTTTTGGTCAGCTTGCTGGTATGATTTGTACCGAACCCGAAAATCACTACTTGAAAATAAAGGGGAGATGTTTATAAGAAAGGTACGGGAATTTTACAAAGCGGCAACAAAAAATCACTACCCAATGTAGAATTGAGTAGTGATACTTGGCGCAGACGGTGGGATTCTCCCGCGCCCTTGCAACAGTCCGCAGGACTGTTGCAGCCCGGCGGGACGCAAAGCGCCGGGCACGGGCTGTTCGAATCCCACCTTGCAGCCCTTGCAAAGTTTGCTGCAAAAATAAAAAGCAACACCCCACAAGGTGCTGCTCTTGGCGCAGACGGTGGGATTCGAACCCACGTGACATTGCTGTCAAATTGATTTCGAGTCAATCTCGTTACGACCGCTTCGATACGTCTGCCTATTTAGTTTT
>OGYN01003527.1_pt1 | contig 10551 bp, 13 predicted proteins | sample 1576551 | NCBI WGS metagenome assembly OGYN01 (sample SAMEA3541589, study PRJEB24748) | human gut metagenome | biome: human gut; feature: human-associated habitat; material: faeces | place: China | collected 2012 | reverse complement strand
CAATCGCTATTAGCCCATTGATATAAAATGCCATGCGGTATTTCCTATCTTGTTCGGGGATTTGATAGCGATCCAAGATCGGCGCAAGTACATGACGAAACATCCGCTCGTAGGTATCATGTGCCCGCAGGGCAAAAGGATTTTCAACCGCCGCCCGGAATAGTCGCTTATGCTCTTGAATATAGCGCAAGTATGGCGTCAAATACTCTGGTGTTATCAAAAACAGTTCTTCCAGAGGACAATCGTGAATCTTTGCAATGACACGTTCAAAGCCTTGAGGAAAGTACATTCGGAAGTGCCTGTTCATGTATTCCACGCTTTCGGAAAGCAGGTCGGAAACCGTCTCATAATGAAGGTAAAAAGTGGAACGGTTTACACCCGCTTTTTTGCAGATTTCCTTTACTGTGATATAAGAAAAATCTTTCTTCTCCAGCAACTCCAGAAACGCCTGATCCATTCGTTCGGCTGTATTGAAATATTTGCTTTCAGATTTGTTCATATAAATCCAACTTCTTTCGGATTGTTATGGTATGTACCAGCATATAAACAGCAAGGACAACAACGGTTCCAAAAACGAAGCCGCCTGTGACAGCATTCATCAACGTTCGATACGTCTCTCCATTCACTGAAAATCGGGAAATCATTGCCGTCTGTAATCCAAGAATGGACATCATAGCAGATATGAAATTTACCACTTTTGCAGCAGAGAGAATTGGACTGCCCAACTTGCGGAATTTTGCCAGATTGACAGCGGAAAAGATCATCATGTAAAAAGTATACAATGCCGAAAAATAAATTACATACCCAGGATAAGAAAAGCCCGCATTGGTCCGCACCATCAATACCATCATGCCGCCCATGGGAATGTTCAATAAAAACAACGACCACGCTGTCCGGCGGCAACAACGGTATTCATACCGCACGTCTCCCGCTCTCTGATGATAACCAATGGCCAAATAAGTCCTTATAGCGCCTAATGTAAAATAGTAAGCTGCCATAGAGACAAACCATGAGGAGACATATTGTATTCCTGACACGCCCCAGAACAGAGCATAGGCAAAATTGGCCGCCATCCCCTGGTAGATCCCAATTCTCCCACGAAATATAATGTCGTGCAGATAACGCTTTCCAAGTTGTGTCGACGATACCGCTTGTACCGGCCTGCTGTTGATCACAATTACTTTGGCTTTCCCTATCATCTTTGGCGCAGCAGCCAATAGGATCACAAGAGCGTACGCCGACATACCGTAAATCAGATATGCCGCCGTACTCTCTGTCCTTTCTGTTGCAAAGATGAGAATAAGCGCAGTAAACACAACCGGTGGGACTATATATAAAATTCCTTTCGGTGGGTACAATAGCGCTTTTAGAAACACCCTTGCTTTTTTCATCGTTTATTTCTCACTGATCTCTTTTGCAAGTTGCACAATATCATAGGCATACTTTTTCTTTCCCTTTGCCAATAATTTCTTATAGATACGATAATTGATCCCCATACCCAGCAGTCCGACAATACCGAGAATCACCCCAAGAATAAACATAGCGGTGGTATTGTTTCCAATGATATTCATGGAAAAACACATGCCAATTCCCATAACCAGCGCAGCGAGAATCCCAAAAGTATAAGTGAACACCGTCGCCGGAAGCTTTGCCTTCGCGTCCAATTTGCGGAGCGCGATAACCTTCGAAGTATCTTTCGGTGCGTACTCATTCGCAAGTTGTTCTGCATAAATTTTATCTGTGTCCATGGCTTGTTGCCTCCTTTGTTTGATATGCCTATCATACCAACGGCCCAAACGGAACGGAACAATACAGACCATCTATTATGTTGTATTCAAGGAAATTGAGGTCAGATACTCCTCAATGGGCCTGGGATTGAGTGCCGGCAGAAGCTGTGAACGCAGAAAACAGCCACACCGGGTTTCACATTATCCTCTGACTTTCTGGATAATGGCTTTAACTTCGTCTTTTTTCAGAACCTTACCACAGGACACAACCTTATCATCCACAACAAGGGCAGGCGTGGTCATAACACCGTAGGCAGCAATCTGTGAAAAATCTGTTACGTGGTCTATGGTTGCATCCATGCTCAGTTCCACAAGCGCCGCTCTGGCGGCATCTTCCAGCGCATGGCACTTGGCCCCAGCACTTTAATGGCAGAAGTCGTCTTTGCGGCCGGTTGGTCCAGCTTCTCAAGCGTACAACCGTTCCCATAACAACTTTTTTTCTCTTTCTTCTTGCCGAACAATCCCATAGTGAATTACCTCCTTAAATCAGATCAAAACAGCTTGAAATACATTGAATAAATAACCAACCAAAATAATGCCCACCCCACAAATTCCAAGGAACAACACCAGCAATTTGGGTTTAACGGCCTTGCGCAGCAGGATAAGCGAAGGCAGCGACAGTGTAGTCACCGCCATCATGAAAGATAGAACGGTACCCAACTGGGCTCCCTTAGAAAGCAGCGCCTCTGCAACTGGAATTGCGCCGAAAATATCCGCATATATAGGAATCCCCACGATGGTAGCAAGGAGCACGCCAAAAGGATTATTGCTGCCAAGCACTGCTTCAATCCAGTTCTCCGGTATCCAGTTGTGAATCACCGCGCCGACGCCAACACCAAGCAAAATATAGGGAAACACTTTTTTGAATGTACCCAACATCTGCCCTTTTGCATAAGACAGGCGCTCCCATCTTGTCAAATTGGGGGATTCAATCCCTGTGCTGCCTGCAGAAAGCACAAACCCTTCAACCTGCCTTTCTACATGCAGTTTCTCAATCACTGTACCGCCGATGACCGCGATAACAAGTCCCAGGATTACATAAACGACAGCTACTTTTATCCCAAAAATACTGATAAGCAGAACAAGACTCCCCAAATCGACCATTGGGGACGAAATCAAAAAAGAAAACGTCACCCCCAGAGGAAGTCCCGCGCTCGTAAAACCAATAAACAGAGGGATAGACGAACAGGAGCAGAAAGGGGTTACCGTGCCCAGCAGAGCGGAAACGATATTCGCCCAGCTTCCACGGAAGCGGCCTAAAATACGCCTGCTCCGTTCAGGGGGGAAATAGCTTTGGATATAGGAGACAGAAAAAATCAACACGCAGAGCAGTACCGTGATTTTCAAGACATCATAGATGAAAAACTGGATGCTGCCGCCAATGTGGCCGTCTACCCCTAACCCCAATGCCGATAGACCCATGCCGAGAAGGTCATTCAGCCATTTCATGCCAAGCACCTGCTCCTGAACAAAGTGCCATATACCCATACCAAAACCTCACTTTTCCTTCCGTGGATAACAAATCAAATTTTTTTGATGTGTTGTCTCTAAGGAAACGCCATCTAACTCAGATGGCGTTTCTATCCGCTCTATCCGCACCGTGGACAGACTGTCTCCCGCTCCACGTCTGGGGTGGTCAACTTTTTCAGCAGTTCTACCGCATAGTCCCTGCCAGAAGAACTCAATCGGTAGTGCGTCCATTTTCCCTCCTGACGGCTGACGACTATACGAGAGTCACACAGGATTTTCATGTGATAGGAGAGGCCGGACTGCGTTAAAGCCAATGGTTCCTGCAGGACACAAGCACACTTTTCACCACTTCTCAACTGTTCCAGGATTGCAAGCCGCTTAGGGTCACACAGGGCCTTAAATACCTTTGCCTGTTCCTGATATTCCGTCCTCATATTCTCGCCTCACATCAAATATTTTTGATGTGATTAGTATACACAGTAGTTTCGAGTTTGTCAATGGTTCTAAACCCATTTTTTGCCGTGAATTCTCTCCCTAACCACAAGCGCACTGGACACAGTTTCCTCCTGCCGTCTGTGCCGGACCAAAGAATTACCCTGCTGAAAACAAATTCAGCAGGGCAATTAACTTACTCTTTTGCGATGCTTTCCCTAAGAGCACCAAGCAGACACGAGTCACATCCATCCAGTACTGAGTATCTTGTGGACGGGAAAGCTGTATGCATGTGGGTTTGCGCCGTCTCAAGCGTCATTCCCACTCGCCGAGTTAAATCCATTTCTAAACTTTTTTGTATAGATGATTTAATTCGTCGTGGTTTTATTTGATACAGATTATCCTTATCCTAAGGTCTATTCGGACTTTTGCTATCAAAAATCTATCTAGGCCATCCTATCATGGGTTTTGCTTGAGATGGGCGATTAGGTGGCTTGGGAGTATTATAGCACAAATAAATTCACTTCTCAACAGATTCTGCAATTAAGGGTTCGGATTAATTTTAATGTAAAATTGATCTGCAAGTTTAACTGCTTCACTTACCTCATCGATCAACCTTTCACATACTTTCTCAACTATATCTCTATCTCTCGTCGGCCTAAATGTCAAGAGGGTTACCTGATCATCAGAATATTCTCTTTCATCAAATATATCAGGCGTAAAAGTAAAGACATGACGTACTGGCCGACTTGAGGTAAATAGATCCAAAAAGCCATTAAAAAACAGTGGAGATTTAGAATCATTATGATATGCTTTTATTTGTTCACGGCTTGACCATGTATTGCCATACCAAAATGCCTTCAAACTTCGATACTTGCATTCTATTATAAACGATCCAATATACCATCCCGATTTTTTAGAATACATATTAATGCATATATCAGGACGTGTATGCTTTCCTGTAATATATAAAGGATGCCCATAAAGCTTCACTTGCTCGGATTTTTTTGGCAGGACAGAATCATATATAATTTCAACAGCACTATCTTCATTCTCCAGCAATATCTTTGTTCCTGATTTTAAAAATGGGAACAAATGGTCTTTCATAAAAATATCTTGAATCCTCAACCCCACTTCTGTGTATTTCTGCAAAAAGGATCTGCATATACAAATATAGCACCACATTTCATAAAGCGAACTACTCTTCTTCCACGAATAAGAGTATTGTGGATCTAGTTGTACAGAAAAATTGCGCTTGTTCATCTCTGAGTACATTCTATATAGGCTACCATATCGGGAATCCACAGCAAAAGAATGTGGTATAAACATATCTTCTGGATTTTTCACCGTTTGGAACCACTCTGCGCTTTTAATAATATTAGTTGTTTTCTTTAATTTCTCGGCGGTTGCCAAATAAGATTCGAGTCCTTGAATATATTTTTCATCATATAAACTATGTTTAGGATACCTTGTAAGCCTCTGTTTGCGATAATTTAAAGTAGAGTATATTACATCAATAAAGTGAGCGAGTTTTTCATCGCACGCCTTTACGATTTTTTTTAGTAGCCTATTCTCTTGAATATCATACACAATATCACGCCGGGGAACCAATAGTGTATGGCTTAATGCTCCTCTCTGCAAATATTTCTTTACTGTTTCGGTATCAATTTCTCTATTTTTTGATTCGTCTACTTCTTCATATCTTTTCTTTAGTTTGTATTTCGGCTTATCTTTTATATCTAGCAAGGCACTCATAATTGCATGAGCATTTTTATTAATGATTAAAAATGCATACAAGTCATCTGGTGGAAGTAGGCCTTTAACTTCATTCCCTAATCCAATGTTTCTTCTAACAATATCCTGTGCTAATCCTTGAATTTCTGTTTCGAGATCATCACGCATAATTTTCCACTCTTCAAGTGATAGTTGCTTTGGCGCAATCTTGAGAAAACAAAAGTAGGAATTTAAGCCGCACATTACAGATATTTGAAGCACATCAACCCGAAGTGCATCATAACTAGAGTCACTTCTATAGAGCTTGATAACCTCTTCTCCAGGCGTGCAGTAAACGAATCCCTCATCGTCAACCATTATCCTATTTGATGAAGGACAGCACTCTAGTGCATCCAAATACAGGCGGGCCTCTTTATCTGTGCTATTAAAGTACAAGTCCATTTCATCATTTTCTTTAATTGTAGCACAATTTTCCTCGGGTTCATGGGATAATTGCATATCACTCCATGGACCAAAATCAATTTTTTGGGCGCTTGTATTAGGATTTACAATAAGATATGCCTGAAATGGCAGATTATAAGCAGTATCCATATACCTTCAACTCTTTTTCTTTCTGAGTAATTGCTTGCCTACAACGTTCAAACTTTGAAATATCATTAAACTTATCAAGGAGCGTAATTAATGCATTCTTTTGCTCATGCGTTTGAAACAATTCTTTGAGTTGTTCTTCTGGCCCTCTGATCTTCGTTAAGACTCTCTGCGCAACTTGGTAGTCTAGGCCTTCAGCTTCAGAAAGTACATACTCTGTATCACCTTCAGGTAAATTTCTTAAATACATCTCAATACTTTTGACAATACGTGGTCCCACGCCTAAATTTGCATTGGTTCCATGCAAAAGCGTATGCATTTCCCACAAAAATTCGCGGATTCTAGTCTGATTTTGGAGCTGAGCATCATCTTTCTTAATAAGCTTTCCAAAGTCCTCATTTGACCACTCTGGGGTATTGGCTGCACGATATTTATCTTCTTTCCAATTATTAGGTTGAGAGTAATCTAATACCTCCAAAGAAATGACATTTGCGCGGTCTAATACCTTATCTGAAAAATGATATGTAGATTCATCAATATTTACAGTTCCAACAAATTTTACATTATCACCTATTGAAACCTGCTGCGGGTACTTTGAAGAGTTATAAAGTTGGTTTGCATATTGTTCATCATAAAGTACAAGTTCTCTCGCGCCAACGGGTCTCTCAAGAATTGATAAGAACTGGCTAAAGTAGTGCTCTACTCGCGCGAGATTCATTTCATCCAAGCAAATAAGGTATAGTTTATCTTTATTTTCAGGCCTTGATGCTTCAACAATTTTATTAATAAACCCTGTGTCACTAGGTCTATACACCATATGAACTAAGTCAACATACCCCAGCAGATCGGAATCATCATTCCAAGAAGGACGAACTGGGATCATTAACACATTGCTTTTACCAATACCTAACGCTTTAGCATAGGTATCTACAAGCGCAGATTTTCCTGTTCCACTCATGCCAGAAAGTATAACTAAATTTCCCGTCTTAATTGCTGTGTGAAAATTAACTATATCCTTTGGGGAATAGAACAACTTATTCTTTTGACTATGATAGCGGAAAAATTTAAAAATTGCCGTCTCAGACTTTTCAGTAGGCAGCTCGCGAAGATCGTCACTTGGTGGTTCTTGCGCAACAGGTGCACCTTGAGAAACACTATTTTGTTGATCTCTATCACTTTCTTCCCGCTTAGGTAAATTTACAGTTGAAGCTGCTTGCGCGGTATGGGCAGCATTATTTTCTTCTACTTTTTGAGCTATTCTATTAATAATGTCAATATATTTTTTCTCAGCAATGTGAATAACAGATGGGTTACTTGGACTTTGAACGATATATTCAAGTATGTCATCATCTTCATCATCCAAATTAATCTCGCAGTAATTCTCAATATTAATTTGAATCATTAAACTGTCCATAGCAGTGCGAGATGCTGACTTTATAGGACCAATTGCACACATCTTTCGGCTGTCGCTCCACACAATAAATTCAGGAAAGCTGGTAGCATCATTAATCTGGAAATTATAGATGCGTCCAACTGTTTTGTTCTCTACTAAACGCTGAAAGAACTCCCCAAAGTTATCATATTCTCTAAATAAGGGCCAGCTACCATTTGCATCGATTTTATCACACTGTGTTTTCCCGGAAAAACAAGGAATTGCAACAAATTTCGTATTTTCATCAATCACCAATGGCCGAGTAAGTACATCTGCAACATCTACCTTTACATTCCCCATTGAATCAATCTTATGAGAGAATACAAATAAGGATTTTGAATAGAAATCCGAAAAAGCCTTTACACGATCTTCCGGCGCACTATACTGATCATCGACGAATTCTAAATTACGTATCGAACTAATATATCCTGTGAACTGCTCCTCAGCTACATCGTTTTTAGTCGAAAGAGATTTTATCTTATATTGAATATCGCCAGGCTTATTAATAAAAACTGCTGTTCTTCCATAGTCCTCAAATCCTTTAATTTCTTCATCTTTGGCCAAACGGCCAACCATTTCTATATGTTTAAACTCGATAGGCATAATCATTACCTCCCATTTTCCAGATAATCTATTAGTTCTGCATGAGTACAGAATAAGTGCAATTTTTCTTGAATATAGTCTAACTTTTGAATATATCTTCTACTTGGAAATGGCATATCATTTGGCACATATAAAATTTCAGAATAATCACCGACCATGTGATTCAATTCCGTGATCCGGTCATATGGCAATACCATAACCCCTGCAAAGGACTGTTGGACAGAATTAGAAATGACTAAAATTTTTCTGCTTTGCATATAGGTTATACGGCTCAGTCTGCTACATTCCTTTTCTAACTTATCTATTTTTTCCTGCATAGAAGATACTATTTCTTTGTGCTCTTTATCGCTACGTTCTACATCTTTTTCTAGTAAAGTTACCTTCTGCTTTTGTGATTCTAATTCTATACGTAGGCTTTGATTTTCTTCGTTTAAATCTCTTAGTTGCTCTTTTGCCTGTTCCAATTCTTTATACGTTGTAAGGTATTTTTTTCGGAATTCATCAGATTTCTTTTTGCTTTTCCCATCAGCTATAACTATATTTTTTGACGGTATTTCAATTTGATTACTTTCCATTAATGACATCAATTTAGTCTCATCTGCCTTGTTTACTTGGATTAAATATGCAAAGCAGGTGACCGCTGAATCCGGTGAGAAATCATTAATTGCATCTTCTTCATCAGCGTATGTTGTAGAATAGCATTCCCTTAATATTCCAAAAAGTACTTTCTCATTTTTGGAAAAATGTAACGCAAGCAATCTAGAAGGAACATCTTTTATAGTGCGAAAACCATCAATTCTGACCTTATGTTTTTGAATATGTCCAAGTAAGACGGACTTTTCTTTTGGACTTAGGTACTCCAAAAAGTTACAGTAAAAGTTTTGTGTCATATACTCTTAAGCCTCACTCTGTTCCGAAATAATATCGCGGTCCTCTTTCTCAGCATCAGATGATACAAAATCAATAATATCTCCAAAGTTTACATGGAGCACAGCACAAATACGGCAAAGAATACTTAGTTTCACTTCTTCATCTCTTCGCAATTTGGTCATAGTATTTGGCGCAAGACCTGCCGCTTTTCGTAAGTCTGCTTTACTCATTTTCTTATCAATTAATATTTTCCAAAGTTTGCTATATGAAACACTCACAAGCTTCACCTCCGCATTCCGCATAGGGTATAGTACTATGTTAGTATACCATATTTCGGCATCTATCACAATAAAGTTTCGCTTAATTATAAGAACATCTCTTAAAATAGGAATATTTGCAATATCCTTTGCGAGGCCTCCGTGCGTGCATGCCAGGCATAGGCGATCAGATAGTCTACATGATCAACAGCATAGCGGTTTACTCTTATAAGTGCAGCCTTGCGCGGAACGCTTTCCATCCCTGGCGGATAGAATGTTCTATCAAATGCATCGGGTCTTGGTATGGGCTGCTCCACCGGATGATACGGCAGCAGTAACGTGAGCTTTACTTCTGAATGAAAATGTTTTGCGACCTTAACTGCTGACGCTGCAAGACGGTCAAATCTGCCGTAGTGGCCGACAATAAATTCGGTGACACCATATTCAACAATGTGCTACTTAACAGCCGCATACAATGCTGGATAAATTTCTTCCGATGCCTCCCTGTGCCCGATAAAAAACAGCTTTTTCCTCTCAAAGTTCTCCCGCCTTTCTCACTTGCGTTTATCGTTAAAATTATACGATATAAATGATTAAATCACAACGATTTATCAAACTATACTTTACGAAGTACACAAGTAAAGGAGTGATGCAGGTGAAGGATATTCCCTCGGTTATAACCGCGTATCGGGAGGAACGGGGCTGGACAGAGTATCAGCTTGCAGAACGCTCCGGTTTGCCACAATCCACAATCTCCTCCTGGTATCGCAAGAACATGGTTCCAACCATTCCATCTTTGAAGAAGATCTGCACAGCTTTTGGCATTACGCTGTCTCAGCTGTTTGCCGAAGAAGATGCACCTGTTTCCTTGACCGAGGCACAGAAAAAGCTTCTGGAGCGCTGGTCAAGATTAAACGAAGAACAGCAAGCTGTTGTATTTGCTTTGATTGATAAGATGTAAAAAAATCCGCCAGAGACGCATTTTTTAGAATGCTGCTTCTGGCGGATTTGCTTTGCCGTTAGTCTAACAAAGTTTTCTCTGTTACGGCCTTTAGATATAGTTCCGGAGCACCGTTCAAAATCAGTTCGGCATAGGCCAGCGGATCGTTGTAGATCAGCCAGTCCAGCTCCGACCGCTGGTACATACTGTTATTTTCTACAGCGGTGCAGTCGATGGAGAGCAGCGTCCCGTCATACAAACGCAGCTCCACACGAGCGGTGTCCAGGTTAAACTCACAGGACAAAATCTTTCTCATAGTCGTTACCTCCTAATGCTTAAATTTCGGTTAGTTTTTCGCAGCGGTGCAAGGGCCGTTTTGTTAATTTTAGAATCTGGCAAGCAATGCGTGTGGCTATCCACACACAAATCCGGCAAGCA
>OGYN01003520.1_pt1 | contig 10562 bp, 8 predicted proteins | sample 1576551 | NCBI WGS metagenome assembly OGYN01 (sample SAMEA3541589, study PRJEB24748) | human gut metagenome | biome: human gut; feature: human-associated habitat; material: faeces | place: China | collected 2012 | reverse complement strand
TCATCGCTTCGATTTTCTGTGTATTCGCAGTAAATTACTTTTTTTCATACCCTTATTTCCGATTAAATTTTACATTGGACGGATATCCTGTCACTTTTGCCGGAATGCTTACGATTGCACTGATCACCGATGCAGTAACCACCTCACTCAAGCAACAGCAGCAGGCTATCTCCGAACGTGAAAAGCAGCTTGCTGAAGCAGATAAGGAAAAACTGCGTGCCAACCTCCTCCGAGCCGTCTCCCATGACCTCAGGACACCTCTTACCAGCATTATCGGTTCCGCCGACTCCTACCTTGAGAACCGGGAAGAGCTTTCCGAAACCGAATGTACAGAGCTGGTTTCCAATATCCGGGAGGATTCAGAATGGCTTTTAAATATGGTGGAAAATCTGTTGACCGTTACCCGTATTAACAGCAGTTCTGCTGACAAGGTAAAGAAATCTGCCGAGGTTGTAGAAGAAGTGGTCTCTGAGGCGATCCTGAGGCTTCAGAAACGAATCCCTGATGCTGTGATCCATGTATCAATGCCAAATAATTTTCTCATGATCCCTATGGATCCTACCCTGATCGAACAAGTGCTGATCAATCTGATGGAAAATGCCCTGATTCATTCAGGAAGCACAGAACCAGTGGATCTGATCATCCGAGAACTGGATGATGCCATTTCATTTTCAGTCCGGGATTACGGCCGTGGACTTTCCGAGGATCTTCTGCCTCATATTTTTGAAGGCGGACAAGTTTCGTCCGGCTCCAGTGACAGCCACAGAGGGATGGGAATCGGACTTTCCATCTGCCAGACGATCATACAGGCACACGGCGGGCAGATTACCGCTGTCAACCATACCGGTGATCGTACAAAGGGAGCTGAATTTACTTTTACACTTCCAAAAGAAAAGGAGAGCTGACAATGCCTAAATTTTCGATACTGATTATTGAAGATGAAAAAAATATCCAGACTTTTATGCGTAAAATCCTGATCCGTCATGACTACCGGGTTCTTTGTGCCGATGCCGGTACGGAAGGGTTAAGTCTCATCCGTTCTCAATGTCCTGATCTTGTCCTTCTTGATCTCGGACTTCCCGATATGAACGGAAATCAGATCATCCAGGATGTGCGGACATGGTCGAGTATCCCCATCATCGTGATCTCCGCCAGAAGTGCGGAACGCGAAAAGGTGCAGGCTCTTGACCTTGGTGCTGATGATTACATAACCAAACCTTTCGGCACTTCCGAACTGCTTGCCAGGATCCGTACCTCCCTGCGGCACAGCAACCGGATGCATACTGATCAGGAGTTATATATCAAAGCCTACAGACATGACAAAATGACACTGGATTTTTCCAAAAGGCTGCTCACCCTGGAGGATGAACCCGTTCATCTGACACCTGTTGAGTATAAGATTGTTGCCTATCTGGCACAAAATTCTGGAAAGGTTGTTACTTATGCCTCGATCCTTTCCAATGTCTGGGGACCTTATGCAGATGATGACAATAAAATCCTGCGTGTAAATATGGCGAATATCCGTCGCAAAATTGAGCTTGATCCTGCCCAGCCACATTATATCTTTACAGAAGTCGGTGTCGGCTACCGCATGGCAGAAGATGACGGGCAGGTCTGATATCAGGCCTGCTAAAATTATGCTAAAAAGACTTTCTTTTTATTCCTTTTCACATTCTTTTTTTCTAAAATAGACACTGTTCAGAATACAAAAAGGAGTGTGCAACATTATGAATATCGGCTTAATTTTACTTATGATTATCGGTGGGGCTGTCGGTGTCTTCTCTACACTTTACATCCTGGTTTCTTTACCTGCGACCATCATCTTTAAGATAATCCGCAAGGTGAGTCATGGTACGCCACTGATGATGTAAACAGCTTATATTAATTAACAATACCAGATACCTCTTTCCTATTTCCCCGGAGCAATTCATTTTCACGAGAAAAACGGTTTCATAATGGACTTGGGTTCATAAATAACTTTATTTCGCAAGAAACTCATTTCCATGACGGATTATTTTTTCAGAAAATGTTCTCTCTGGGGATATTCCTGTCTGAAGGCAGCAAGAGCTGCTTTTTGAAGCAGTTCAAACTCCTTATCCATATGCAGCATATGTGGAGCGGCAAATGCGATCATACTGATCTGATCGGCAATTTTCTTTGCCACACTTTCTTCTGATAACTGTCCCATTCCAAATACGATTGAAGTGAATCCTCTTCCTTTCCGGCTTACATCAATCAGCTTTAGAAAAGCATTTTTCAGTTCCTGCAGTAACAGTTCCTGTTCCCATACATTTCTCTTCTCTGCATCAAATAAGCAAAGCTTCGTAATAATTTCTATTGCAAGCTTTCTCTTTTGCCCGCCAAGATCTACAGAGCCTCCTTCTGCAATATATTTTAATTCCATAAGACTTCCTACAAATGCATCTTTTTTTGGTCTTCTCTTCCCGTATCTTGCAATCCACAGCTTTTCCATAAACCGGATTTCCGCGGTAGTTCTATCTGCATTTTCACCAATGTTTCTTACTTCTTCCCTCTCTTTGAGCATCTGCTGCCTTTTTACTGCATCCAGCTCCTGATAAAATGCCTCTCTCCACAATTTCTCTTCTCGGTCTTCCTGTCTGTCAGTTTCCAGTCCGGTTCTTCTTTCCAGACCATTTCTTCCTTCCTGCCCATTTCTTCCTTCCTGCCCGATATTCTTTTCTCTGTGTTCTTCTTTCTTTTCTCTGTCCTGCATTTTCTTCTCCGTCTTCTACTTATATTTCTGTTTTCCTAAAAAGATCTATTTCTCTAAAAATTCATCTACATTCCCGGTTTCTACTTTCTGATATAAAGACATATAGTATCTTCCATCTTTCAGTTTATGCTTACTGATATCATTTCCTTTAAAAAGATCAACAGCAAGCCGGGCTATCTCTCCTGCCTGGTCTACATTATCGTTGTATACTGTTCCCTGCATTGTTCCTTCTTTTACTGCCTCCAGTGCATCCTCCAGTCCGTCTATTCCGAAAATAACCGGTCTTTGTTCCTGACTGTATCCTGCATTTTTATATGCCTCTACTGCACCAAGTGCCATCTCATCGTTATTGGATATAACCAATTCGATCTCGGTCCCATAATGGTCGATCAACTGGCTCATACGATTCTCTGCCTGCCCCCTGTTCCAGTCTGCGAACTGATAACTTAATTTTTCAAGCTCTATGCCATTCTCAATCAGCGTTTTTACCGAGCAGTCCGTCCGGCTGATAGCATCCTGGTGTCCCGCTTCTCCCTCTAAGAGTACATACTGGATCTTGCCATCCTGATTCTTATCTGCTCCCGGATGAGCTTTCAGATAATCTGCTGCAATTTCTCCCTGCATTTCTCCCGACTGCTTTGCATCGCACCCTACATAGTACAGTTGATCCCACTGCATCAGATCTTCTTTTACAGGTTCTCTGTTAAAAAAGATCACCGGAATCTTTTCCTGTCTTGCTGCTTTGATGATATCTGACGGTGCGGTTCTGTCAACCAGATTCACGCACAGCACATCACACCCTGCTGCAATCATTTCTTCCACCAGTTCATCTTGGTCTCTCTGATCATTATCACCATTCTTTACAGAAACAAGAATCTTCATATCTTTTGACTCTTTTAATTTGAGATCCTCCCGGATCTGCTCTGTCATGGTATTGATAAAAGGATCGTCCTGTGTATACGTCACAATGCCTACCCTCAGTGTCCGGTCTGAGGTATTTTCTTTTTTTCCACACCCCGGAAATGACAGAGCAAGAGCGGACACCGTCAGAAATATCATTGCTTTTCTTCTCTTTTTTCTACTCATAAGAATACAAAAACCTTTCTATATCTTCCGAAAATAAATCTTTTTTGTAAACTACCTGTATTTCTGTTTCATGACTTTCCATCTGATACCAGGAATTTTTTAACTTACTGGCAATCTCATTCATGCTTTCATATCCGACCTCATACAGATCCGGCACGATCAGGCATTGTATCTTTCCTGCATCCAACAGCGAAAAGGCTTTGATACTTGTCCCAATCCCGTAAATTTCTGCTCCGCTATAGAACCCATTTTCTGCCTTTTCTCCTACTTCATCCAGAATATATGGATCGAGGACTGCCAGATAATCTACTTTTTCTTTCGCTTTCAATATTTCACCGGCATCTTCCTTGCTCTCCTGATTATACTTCCATATGATCCTTCCACCTCCGGCTTCCATCACCTCACAGAATCCTCTGACACGGTTCCTGCTTTCTTCAGTCCTTGCATTTCCTGCTACAACTCCGATTCGCTTTCCATTCATAAGACCGGATGTATTTTTCAACATCTGCTCTGCCAGTTCCTGCCCCATTTTATAGTTATCCGGCTTGACTGTTACAAATGAAGAGGCGGCATCCGCTTCATAACTGTAAATATCCTGCATGATCAGCACAAACGGTTTCGTTCCCTGCAACTGCTCTAAAACCTGCTTCGTATCCTGTCCCGGAGCAGGGTTGATAATAAATGCATCTACGTCATTCTCCAACTGCTCCCGGATCATCTCCTGCTCATCCTCAGAGCTTTCCTGTTCGTCCGTATTACAGATAATCAGCGACAGATTCTGGACTTTGGCCGCCTGCTTCATTCCGTTAAGCAGGCTGTCCCATCTCTTGTCTCCTGAATTTTCTACGATCACCGCCACTTTTTTAGGTGGCACATCTCCATGAAAGATACTGTAGAAAAAATAGGCTGCAAGAACCGCAAGCAACGCTTCTGCTATCAGGAAAGTTATTTTATTTCTTTTCGTCATATGCTTCTCCTTTCCTGTAAGTCTGTTCCTCCAGTTTTTTTCTGTTCTCTTCTGAAAATGGGATTGCAGGAATATGGATTACAACTTCCGTTCCCTCGTCTGGCTCACTGTATATTTTCAAACCATATTCTTTTCCATACATAAGCTGGATTCTTGTATGTACATTGATCAGTCCCACGCCCGAACCATGCTTTGGTACCTTTCCATTATCCAAAAGAAGATTCTCTACAATCTCCTCACTCATTCCCATTCCATTATCAATAACAGAAATATAAATATCATTTCCGTCCTTTTTTCCTTTGACTGTGATCTTTCCGCCGTCATCTTCGTCCATATTTCCTACTCCGTAATAAATGGCATTTTCCAGAATTGGCTGGATGATCAGCTTAATCGTACAATATTCTTTTATCTCTTCCTCTATAAGGAACTCTGTCTCAAAACGGTCTTTGTAACGAACTTTCTGAATATTCATGTAACTTGTGCTATGTTGCAGCTCATCTGCGATTCTGATGACGGTTCTTCCCTTCGACAGACTGATCCTGAGCAGCTTCGCAAGCTCTGATATCATAAAGACTGCTTCTTCATTTTTGTTAGCCTCTACCATCCATGTGATTGATTCCAGCGTATTATACAGGAAATGTGGATTGATCTGACTCTGCAGGGCATCCATCTCACTTTTCCGCTTTTCATTCTGCTGCCGGATAATTTCTTCCATCAGGACTTCTATCTGCTCATAGGATTTTTTCACAGAATACCCAAGGTGTCGGATCTCAGAGAATCCTCCGATATAAATATCTTTTGTCTTTCCCGTCTCGTAAGCTTTTACAGATTCGTTCAGTTTGAAAATAGGATTTGATATTTTTCTTGCTACAATGCGGTTCACTCCCAGAAGCATCATGAAGAAAATGAGCGTCGTCACGACAATATAATATCGGAACTGCTGGATTTTGGATGTCTGAACACTGTCAGGAACCACTCCTACCAGTCTCCAGCCCGTATAGGAAATACTTCCAACTACAACAGAGCCATTCTGCCCATTGACCGGCAATTCATACGTCCCATCCTCATATTCTTTGATCTGTCCTCTGTCCTCTGTCAGAAGTCCCCTGTCAATTTCTACCTGTCTTGGATGATAAATCATTTCGCCATCCCGGCTGCAGAGATAATAATAGACTTCATCCGAAGACTGGTTGATGCGTTCCAGGATTTCACGGATCATGGAATATTTCATATCCACCAGTAATACACCGCTCCCCGGCTTCTCCCCATCATTAATATCCACCGATCTGCTCAGAGAAATAACCCAGTAATACCGATACGTTCCATCCTCGAACAGATTCTGGATATGAGGGGAAGAAAAATGAATATTTTCGATTTCATCCGCGGCATTCCGATACCAGTCCTGCTGTGCTGCTCCGGCATCTGCCTTCTCGTTGACAAGTGGTTCTGCCGCCACCAGATTCCCTTCATTGTCATACAGTGCCATGCTCTGGATCTTGTCTGTATTAATCTCATAAAGCAGACTGAACTGCCGTTCAAATTCCTGACTGGATATATCATATTCCTGGATAATATTATAATTGACTGCATTGGAAATCTGTCTGACGTTCAATAAATCTGCCTCCAGCCTGTCCACCGCACTCTCCACAACACTTTCTGTGTTTGCAACAGCTGTCTGCCGGATCGCCATTTTAAATCTGCTGTAGATCAGGAATCCCATCAGAACCGTGGTTACGATCGTCAGTACAGTAAGTACAACCATAATAATTGACTGGATATCCCAACTGATAAACTGTCCCCGACGAAACCATCTCTGTATCCGCATTTTTATTGAATAGCCATAATTTTCCTGTCTCTTCGTATCGTTGTTACTTTTCACTTCGATCCCCTTTTATCACTTCATCCTTCTTTTCTCTTATCACATTTTATATTTGCGAAATGCATTTATCTTTTCAGATGCTCCGTCCGATACTTGGACGGTGACATCCCGAACCGTTTCTTAAAGACATAACTGAAATAATTCGCATCCTGATACCCTACACGTTCCGCAATTTTATAGCTCTTCTCATTTGTCTCAAGCATAAGATCTGCTGCGTGATCCATTCGGTAATCTGTCAGCCAGGAAATAAAAGTTTTTCCCGTTTCTTTTCTAAAAAGTGATGAAAAATACGAATTTGAAACTCCCAGCTCCGAACATACTGTGTCCAAAGAAAGCTCCGGCTGCATATACCGGTCTCTCACAATCCCTTTTGCTTCTTCCACGATACGTCTTGAAGTTGTATTTCTCGCATTTTTCAGTTCTTCACTGATCGCCACTGCTGAATTTACAAGCCAGCCTTTCAGAGTACTTTCATCCATCTCCGGCACTTTTTCATAAGGATTTTCTACCTCTGCACAATAATCTTTAAAGTCAATAAAGTTATTTGCACAGAAACGATAAAATGCACCTACCATTTCCATCGTTGCCAGCTTGTACTGGCTCACCGTCTTCGCATTCCGGTGCAGCTTTTCGATCTCGCTCTGAGCCGCCTTCTCGATCTCTTCTCTGCTTCCGAGATTGATCGTCTTGAATAAAGCGTGCATCTTGGTATCCTCGGACTGAACTGAAATCTCCTGTTCTGTCGGAGCGATCTCACCGATGTTGATCGCCCTCTGTGTTCCGTACAACACCCGGTAAGACACCGCTTCTCTCGCTCCCGCATACGACTGGTTGATCGTAAACAAACTGTCACAGGCTCTTCCGATCCCGGCTGTTACAACCGCTCCCATCACTCTGTATGCCCATCGACAGAATCTGTCACAGTCATCTGTAAATGCTACAACATCCTCCTCCGAATTTAATTCCATCACAAGCACAGTATTTCCCAGATAAGTAAACATCTGGCTTTTCCATTTCTCTGCGATCCGCTCCCGGATTTCCTGCTCTACTGACATGGATAACAACAACACATTCATCCCCTCTGGCACATGATGCTCGGAAGTATGGAAGACAGCACATCCAAAAAGTGGTCCGTCCATACGGATCTGATATGCTGCAAGGAATTTTTCACAATCAGCTTCCGTGATCCGGCCCTCGATCAGGGAGATAAATAAATTCGTCTGAAACATCGGCAGCGATTCATTAAAATAATGCTCCAGCTTTTTTACATTCAGCTTTTCTTCCCGTTCATTATCCAACGTCTTTTTCAACCTTTTCAGGCACTCTGACAACTCCTGGGAATTGATCGGCTTGAGCATATACTCTTCAATCTCCAGATGAACTGCTTCTTTGGCATATTCAAATTCATCAAACCCGGTAAAAATAATAATATGAATATTCTGATAGTCCTCATTCAAAGTTCTCGCCAGTTCCAGCCCGTCCATATAAGGCATTTTTATATCTGTGATCACCACATCCGGCTGTAGCCGCTCCACAAGTTCCAGTGCTTTTACCCCGTTATTCGCACTGCCGATCACTTTAAATCCAAGAGTTTCCCATTCCAGTTTGAGTCTGATCGCCTCTATTGCTTCTTCTTCATCATCAACAAGAAGTACTTTATATTTATCCATTTTCAGTTCCTTTCTTCCTTTCCCCAACTGCCTCTTATTATAGCAAAGAACCGTTCCATACTGAATACCCTGATTAAAAAGAAATCTCTGCCTGTTCCGGGATTAAAAAAGCCGCCCCGGTCAATTTTTATCTGACCAGAACGGCTCACTGGTCAGATATTCTCTGCCAGTTTCATTTTTACATTGTCGTCCTCTCTGCTACCGTTGCTTATTTCTTCTGTACATATTTCAGACAGTCAAGAGTTACAGCGGCAAGAATGATGATACCTTCAAAGATGAACTGAAGGTTTGTATCAATACCAAGAATTGTAAGAGAGTATGTAAGGGATGTAAAGATCAATACACCGGTTACAACACCTGAAATCTTACCAATACCACCTGTAAATGATACACCACCAACTACGCAGGCTGCAATGGCATCCATATCCCAGCCCTGTCCATAAGCAGCACTACCAGAACCAACCATTCTGTTACACTCAAGCCATGAACCAAATCCGTAAAGGATACCTGCAAGGATAAATGCTCCAAGCGTTACTTTAAATACTGAAATACCTGAAACTGCTGCTGCCTCCGGGTTTCCACCTACAGCATACAGATTCTTACCAAATGTTGTCTTGTTCCAGATGAACCATACAACTATGATCGCTACAACTGCCCAGAGAATGATCGTCGGGAAATTACCGATCTGTGGGATGAACATATTCGGGATCGCTGCATCGATCGCACCGAAAGATACACCCTTTGTTGCATAAGTTACAAGACCGAAGATGATCAGCATATTCGCCATGGTTGAGATGAACGGATGCATCTTAAATCTTGCCATGAAAAATCCTGCAATACAGGAGAATACAGTCGTAAATAAAATACATACAAGCAGGGCAAGAATTGCTCTGGCTGCTACCGGCATATTAGAGAAATCAAAAATATGTCCGAACACACTACCTGTATTGATTCCATTATGCATAATGATGGTTGCTGTAACCATACCCATACCAACCATACGTCCTACGGAAAGGTCAGTACCAGTTAAGAGGATCAGACCTGCAACACCAAGTGCCAGGAACATTCGAGGTGAAGCCTGCTGCAAAATGTTCAGGATGTTCGTGTATGTGAACAGCTGCGTATTCTTGACTACCGGTGTAATGATACATAATGCAATAAAGATCAGGATAATTACAATATACAGACCGTTCTTATACAGGAACTGTGCTGTATTAAACGTATATTTGTAGTTCTCATATCTCTGTGCCATCTTCTGTCCGAATGTATATTTTGACATACGGAGCAGATCGATCAGATGATATTTATGAGCAAATGCATCATGCCTTCTGTCCTTGATCTCCTGCAGTTTTGACTCATGAGCCATCTCAGCATCGAAAAGCTTATTCTTATATACATACTTTTCATCTTTGATATCCTCAGCAGCAGAAAGCTTTTTCAGGTTCTGCTCATGCTCAGTCTTGATCGTAGCACGTATCTTTTCGTACTCTTCATTTTCAATTGCTTTTTCTGCTGCACAGCTTGCAGCTACTTTATCATAGTAATCTTTATCATAATGCTTTGCCAGATAATCTTCTGCCTCTTTTACTAATCTGGCAACTTTGTCTTTATTTGATGCTTCTACGGCTTTTGCCTTTTCAAGGTCTGCCTTATCCTTTGCAATAATTCTGTCTCTTTCTTCCTTTGACAGATTTTTGTCTTCTTTTGCAATGGCAATATGATTTTTCAGGCTGCGGACTCTGTCAGATCCTTCTACACGAAGTTCATCAATCTGTGCCTGTATCTTTCCAACATATTCTTCAATCGGCTGTAAAAGCTTCTCTTCTGCATCAGCCGAAAGGATAGTACTTCTGTCTGCCATATCCAATGCTCCTCTCTCTTACAAATATTTCGCACTAAGTCTCAATAATTCTTCCTGATTCGTTTCTTTTGTATTTACAACTCCTGCAAGGTGTCCATTCGACATAACACCGATACGGTTTGTAATTCCAAGGATCTCAGGCATCTCAGATGAAACTACGATGATCGTCTTTCCCTGCTTTGCCATATTGATGATCAGTTCGTAGATCTCATATTTTGCACCTACGTCGATACCCCGGGTAGGATCATCCATCATGAAGATATTTGGAGAACGCTCCAGCCATTTTCCAAAGATTGCTTTCTGCTGATTACCACCTGAAAGGTTTGCGATCATATCATCCGGTCCCATACATTTTGTATGCATGA
>OGYN01003519.1_pt1 | contig 10565 bp, 11 predicted proteins | sample 1576551 | NCBI WGS metagenome assembly OGYN01 (sample SAMEA3541589, study PRJEB24748) | human gut metagenome | biome: human gut; feature: human-associated habitat; material: faeces | place: China | collected 2012 | reverse complement strand
AACTTCGGGGCCGGATCCATTTCGGATTTGACGATCCATATGATACCGGTCAGGTCCTCGCGGCAGTCAGCCCATTCTACGGCATGTACGCCAGAACACTGACCCTGGAACCGGATTTCACCGGAACGGCCCTCGACGGAGAACTCCATTTTAAAGGCCGGATCGCATTATGGTGTCCGCTTTGGACAGCGGCAAGACTATTTATCAGTAAGGATTTCAGGCGCCTTCTCAAATTTTTCAGGAAAAGAGAGCGCAATACAAAGAACATTTAGGAGGAGTCGGTATGGCAGAAAATCAGTTTCCATCTACCGTGGACGCACTGTTTAAGGGGATGGATCATTTCATTACATCAAAAACCGTTGTGGGCGAGCCTGTGAAGGTGGATGAGAACACGACGATCATCCCGCTTGTGGATGTGACCTGCGGCATGGCAGCCGGTTCCTTTGCACAGTCAGCAAAGACAAATGGCGGCGGCGGTATGAGTGCGAAGATGAGCCCCAGCGCTATCCTCGTGATCCAGAACGGCATGACAAAGCTCGTGAATATCAAACATCAGGATGCTGTCACCAAAGTCCTTGACATGGTCCCGGATATCGTAAACCGCTTCACCGGCGGCAATGATATTACTCCGGACGCGGCGGCAAAAGCGGAGAAGATGGCAGCTGAGATGGAGAAAGAGAAATGAACACAATTCCTCGGAGCGATCCGGGGAATTGTTGTATCTGAACGCCATTTATGATAAAATGGTTTTAACGATTTCGGGGTATGAGAGGAGGGAATAAGCGTGACACATTTAAATATCCCGGTAGGAATTTCTGATTTTGCTGAGATCCGGCAGAACGGATATTATTATGTCGATAAGACAGGCCTTATTGCCGAGGTATTAAAAGCTCAGGCAGTAAAAGTGACACTGATTACCCGTCCAAGGAGATTCGGAAAGACATTGGGGATGAGTACTCTGGAAAATTTCTTTAGTATCCGAAAAGACAGTGCGGTATTGTTTCAGGGACTGGGGATCATGAATGCTTCGGCGCTCTGTCAGAAATGGATGAATCAGTGTCCGACGATCTTCCTTTCGTTTAAAGATGTGGATGGCCTGACTTTCGATAGTGCCTACGGAATGTTGGAAGCAACGATTGCTGAATTATTTCGAAAATATACAGACCTTCTGGACAGCGAAAATGTAAATGATTATGACAAAGAAGCTTTTCGCCGTATCTTAAAAGGCGAAGCCGGTACGACCGGAATCAAGAAAAGTCTCTCTCTTCTCATGCGAATGCTGAGTGATCATTATGGAAAACAAGTGGTGCTGTTGCTGGATGAGTATGATGTTCCTGTGGCCAAGGCGAGCAATCACCATTATTATCAGGAAATGTTAGAAGTAGTGAAAGCAATGATGAGCACTGCATTAAAAGACAACAATGCCCTTCAATTTGCAATCATTACCGGCTGCCTGAAGATCGCGAAAGAGAGTATTTTCACCGGAACAAATAATTTCGTGTCAGATACGATCACTTCTTCCAGGCTGAATGAATACTTTGGATTTACGCAAGATGATGTAGACAGGATTTTACGGGATGCGGATGCCAAAGATCATGCAGAGGCGATGAAATACTGGTATGACGGATATCATTTTGGCGATTTTGATGTATATTGTCCGTGGGATGTGATGAATTACCTGTTTGATCTTTCGAACGATCCGAAGGCAAGACCTGCGAGTTACTGGAAGAATACGAGCGATAACGCAATCATCCGCTCCTTTATCGATTATTCGGGGAGCAGTATTACCGGAAAACTGGAAACATTGTTAGCGGGAGGAACGATCTCACAGAAGATTGAAGAAAACCTCACATACGATCTTCTGCACTCCTCAGAAGAAAATTTGTGGAGCATTCTTTATCTGACCGGCTATCTGACAGGGGTTCGCGGAGAAGATCAGACTACAAAACTTATGATTCCGAACGCGGAGATCCGGGAGATCTTCGAGTCGACTGTCGTAAAGTGGTTTCAGGACAAAGCGAAAGGAACTGACCGAAGAACTCTGTTCCATTCAGTATGGAATGGTGACAGTGAACTTTTGACGCGTGAGATGAGCACGCTGCTCAGAATGACCATCAGCTATCATGATTATAAAGAAGATTTTTATCATGCATTCCTTGCCGGAATCTTCGCCGGTGCGGGGTATATGGTGGAATCCAACCGAGAACACGGTGAGGGACGGAGTGATGTGATCGTATGCGATTCGGAAAACGGACGGCTCGCTGTCTTTGAGGTTAAGTGTTCTGCCGCACTTGAGAAAATGGAAGAAAGCTGTGAAACGGCATTGCGCCAGATCGATGAACGCATGTATGCAAAAGAGTTTGAAGACAGCTATGATCAGGTTCTCTGCTATGGAATTTCTTTCTATAAGAAACGCTGTCTGGTAAAGAAAATTCACTCGTGAACTCGTGAAATTCATGATTACTGGAAAGATACAGAACTGTTGCGAATCATTATCTAAAAGACCGCATAATCTGTCATAGACATTCCTTTTTGGGAGAATGGGTATGAAGCGTTTATGCGGTCTTATGCTGTTCTGCGTAGGTTTCGGTATGACCTGTGCGTTAGTGCTGCCGACGACATTTTTCCTTGTACTCACGGCGGCGGCGCTGATGATCGTGGGGTATAATCTGTTTTGTGGGTAAAAATATTAAGCCCGTTAGTATTAGATTCTTATTTTTGTCGACATAAAAACCAAACAAAATATTGTCCCTTGTTGAATGCACTGCACCTTATATATTAAATAAATAGCAAGAAGCACAGGAGATGGATTTATGCTATTCTTAGTATTATGCACCTTTTCAGAAGATGAGCAGGTTTGGATCGAACAATTATTTAATGAAAATCACACCCTTTTATATAAAGTTTCTTATCAGTTGCTTCAATCAGAAACAGACGCGGAAGACGCTGTTGCACAGGCATTTTTAAATATAATGGAACATTTTGAAAAAATCAGCCAGTTACCACGCCGCGACCAGATTCCCTATAGTGTTATTATTGCAAAGAATGCATCCTATGATATTCTTCGTAAGAAGAAAAAGATGATTCCGGTGGAAGAGTTTTATGAAACAAGGACGGATTCTGGAGTAGAAGAAGCTTTCTTTGAAAAATTCAAGAAGGAGCAGTTGGCGGTGGCATTAGAACATTTAGAAGAAAATGATCGAACACTTCTTATGTTTCGATTTGGTCGTAACATGTCATTAAAAGATATCGCAGTGCTGATGGGAATCTCGGAAGAGACAGCTAAAAAGAGGAGCCAGCGGGCAATAAAAAAACTGAAGAAAAAACTGGAAGAAATTGAGAGGTAAAAAGTGACAAGTATTTTAAGAGAAGTTTGTCGAGAAAGATTGAATCAAGAGTGGGCACAAGCTGATAGGAGTCTAGATAATTACAAAAATGTGATGTCAAAAGAAAGTAAATTGATTGACGAAGGGGAAATTAGAAAAAACATTTTGGATAAGGCAGCAAATAAAATTCTTGCACTCCCATTCCCGGAACAGGCTGTATTTCATCTTTATTATGCTTTTCACTTAGATGACTCGCAGATTAATGAAATTCTCATGATTCCGTATGCTCATGGAATGCGGATTAGTATGTTGAATTACCTTCAAAAATGGACAAGTACTCCAGAAATATTTGCATGTCCAGAAAGCATTTCTCAGATATGCACAATATCACTGACAAAGCTAATGGCTGAGATAAATACAACAGAGGATATCCAACATGTGTATTCTAGACGTTTCAGAAAACAATTACGGAAAATCCATATTACACAACAACCGACAGATCATTTATTTCGTGGAATTTTGCGGGCTGCAGCTGTTTTTCTTGCGATTTCTCTCGGATTTTCAACAGCAATGGTCACAAATGCGGAATTTCGTGGAAAAATTTTGGAATGGATCGTGGAGACATATCCAAAGTATTCTAAAATTGGGTTGGAAGGTATACAAAATAAGCATGTCATAGAGGAAGGGAATAATTTAGGTTCTTTCCAGATTAACTATATTCCAGATGGATATCAATTGGTATATCAGAGCAATCTCCCATTAATGAAAAAATTCAGATATAAAAATTCAGAAAATACCAGTATTACAATACAAGTTTCACCTGGGAATGGGTCAAATAATTATAATACGGAGAATTCAGAAATAAAGTCATGTATGATCGGAGAGAAAAATGTATTATATTGGGAAAAAGATGGAGTCCGAATGTGTGTGATTAAGGAAGGGGAATGGCTGATAAGCGTTGTCACAGAACTTCCATTTAATGAAGTATTCAAAATTGTGGAAAATATAAATTATTGTAATTGACATGTCCCTAAAGTCTCATTTGGACGTTATATAGATGAAAAAGATAAAGGAGGACGTGTTTATGAAAAGACACAACAAATTAAAACGCTTATGCTAACTGCTAATATCGCAAAATTATTTATTCCTATTGAGATCTGTTTTGCTGATATGATATTAGTTTTCTATGAAGGCTATTAAAGCAAAAATCAGTTTTTCTAAATCTAATTAAGAAGGTGATACATGCTTTTTTTATTAATAATCACACCTATTGTCCATTTCTTGCTTGCAAAAACAAAGTTCACAATAACGAGAATTATAATTGTATTGCTTCAAGAAATTATACAGACGATGATATGGAAACGGATATATGCAAATCGTACTAAATGGTTTTCGTATTTTCTAATATTATTTGGTACAATAATTCCATATATGCTATATATAGATAAGGATATTCCTAGTGGTTGTATGGCAACTATAATATTAATAGCGCTTTTTTTATGGATAGAACTTCTACAATATCAAAGAAAACTTCTGTTTTTCACTTTTGGTGTATCGATAGCATGTTTATTATTATATTATAAAGGATTTCCAACGAAAATGTGTGAAATATTTCCGTTATTAGTATACTGCATAGAAATATTTCCGTTAATGCTCCAAGCAAAAAAAGAAAAGTAAGGGAATGCCTGACAATAACTCGGATATGAGTGCAGAAACAAGAGTATATCATATATCCTTCGGATAATATAATAGGTTTTGCGATGGAAAGTCGCGAATACTGGTAAAGAATGAATAAAAAGATCGAGCTACTAATAATAGATGCTCACAGAAGTTTTATAGATACGAAAAATAAAGGCACCCTCATTTGAGGATGCCTTTATTTCGATTCCCTATCTTGTAAAAGGAGGATTAAGCTCTCTCAACGAGACCGGATCTTAAGCAGGAAGTGCATACATACATCTTGCGGGAGCCGCCGTTAACCTTAACCTTTACAGATTTTACATTCGCGTTCCAGATTTTATTGGATCTTCTATGGGAATGGCTTACTCCATTACCAAAGTGAGCCGCCTTTTCGCAAATAGCACATTTAGCCATGATTCCACCTCCTTAATCATTCATACGGTTGGATGCAAAAATCCATAACATGGATATCATAGCAGAAGATTAAATATTTTGCAAGCAAAATTTTTAGAAATTTCACATTTTTTTGAAAAATAAGTGGAATCCCATGGACAGAGAAAACTTGATATGGTATATTAGGGTTATTAAAGTTCAATTATAAAGGAACTTTTGCGCGAATGATCCGGCTGGATCGTTGGCGTTTGCGCCTTTTATCAGGATACGGCGCTTATAATCAGTAGGAATGGAGGCTTAGCGTATGAAGGGATGTATTAACAATAAAATGGGACAGATCCAGATCGACACCGATGTTATCGCTCTTTATGCCGGCACGACAGCGGTAGAATGCTTTGGAATCGTGGGAATGGCTGCAGTAAGTATGAAAGACGGTCTGGTAAAGCTATTAAAGAGAGAAAGCCTGACTCACGGAATCAATGTTACGATCAATGATAATGCAATTGAAATCGACTTCCACGTAATCGTATCCTATGGCGTCAGCATCTCGACCGTAGCGGATAACCTGATCGAGAGTGTGAAATACAAAGTAGAAGAGTTCACGGGAATGCCGGTTGAAAAGATCAATATCTTTGTTGAAGGCGTTCGAGTGATAGATTAAGGAGGAAGTAAAATCCATGGAATTAAAGTCCGTAGATGCCGCTCTCTTACAGAAAGCGGTTCTGGCCGCAGCGAAAGGCCTTGAGGCAAAAAAAGAATGGATTAACGAATTAAACGTATTCCCGGTTCCGGACGGTGATACGGGTACGAATATGACCATGACGATCATGGCCGCAGCAAGAGAGGTGGCTGCGATCGAGAATCCGACAATGGAGTCCATCGCGAAGGCTCTCTCATCCGGTTCCTTAAGAGGTGCCCGCGGTAACTCCGGCGTTATCTTATCCCAGTTATTCCGCGGTTTCACAAAAGAGATCAAGGAATCCAATGAAATTACAGTGACAAGCCTGGCGAATGCCTTTACCCGCGCAACTGAGACTGCCTACAAGGCTGTTATGAAGCCGAAGGAAGGTACGATCCTCACAGTCGCTAAGGGAATGGCTGAGAAGGCCGTTGATCTTGCGACACAGACAGATGACGTGATTGATTTTCTGACCCAGGTCATCGAGGAAGGCGACTATGTATTAAGCCAGACTCCGGAGATGCTTCCGGTATTAAAACAGGCTGGTGTTGTCGACTCCGGCGGACAGGGACTTATGCAGGTCATGAAGGGCGGTCTTGACGGTCTTTTAGGAAGAGGGATTCCGTTTGATGCCGTTGCTCCGGCAGCCGGAAACACAGAGTCCACAAAGCCGAAGGTGGCTGCGGGAAGTGACGAGCTTTCCACTTCCGATATTAAGTACGGCTATTGCACTGAGTTTATCGTAAATGTGGAGAAAGCTTATGATATGGACGAGGAGCAGAAATTCAAGGGATATTTAGAGTCCATCGGTGACTGCGTCGTTGTAGTTTCCGATGACGATATCATTAAAGTCCATGTCCACACGAACCATCCGGGTCTTGCATTTGAGAAAGGTCTGACTTACGGTTCCCTTTCCAGAATGAAGATCGACAATATGCGCGAGGAGCACCACGAGCGTCTGATCCAGAACGCTTCCAATGTTGCCCAGACTCCGGAAACTCCGGCTGAGGCAAAAAAAGAGGAAGCTCCGGCATCCAACGAGCCGAGAAAACCGTACGGCTTCATCGCTGTCTCCATCGGTAAAGGTCTCGGTGAGATCTTCAAGGGAATTGGCGCTGACTACCTGATCGAGGGCGGACAGACGATGAACCCGAGTACCGAGGATATGCTAAATGCCATCGAGAAGGTAAATGCGGACGTGATCTACATCCTTCCAAACAACAAGAATATCATTCTTGCCGCAGAACAGGCAAAGAGCCTCGTGGAAGATAAGAAGATCTTCGTTGTTCCGTCCAAAACCGTACCGCAGGGGATCGCAGCTCTCATCAACTTCCTTCCGGATCTTTCCCCGGAGGAGAACCTTGAGAATATGACATCCGAGATGGGCCGGATCCACACCGGACAGATCACTTATGCAGTCCGCAACACGAACATTGACGGAATGGAGATCCATGAGGGCGATATTATGGGAATCGGTGATCACGGAATTCTTGCAGTAGGCAAGGGACGTGAGAATGTTGCCAAAGAGATGGTGGCAGCTATGGTAGACGAGGATTCTGAGGTGATCAGCATTTACTACGGTGCTGAGACCACAGAAGAGGATGCCGAGAGCCTTGCCGCAGAGCTGGAAGAAGCATATCCGGACTGCGAAGTAGAGGTAAATATGGGCGGACAGCCGATTTATTACTATGTGTGGGCGGTAGAATAGGCTTATGAATGAGCAGTCAGAAATCCGTAACCTGAAAGGAATCGGGGCAAAAACCGAGGAACTGTTTCACAAGATGGAAATTTTTACCATCGGCGATCTGCTCCGTTATTATCCCAGAGGATATGATGTATATGAAGAGCCGGTAAGCGTAGGAGAGCTGGAAGAAGGAAAGATCAGCACGGTAAAAGGTGTGATATACGGAAGGGTACAGGTTGGAGGAGGAAAGCGTATGCAGATTACGACAGCATACGTAAAAGATCTGACTGGTACTTTGAAGGTGATCTGGTTTCGTATGCCGTTTCTGCGTAATACATTGAAGCAGGGAATGCCGGTTATCATAAGAGGACGGGTAGTTTCAAAAAAGGATCAGCTGATTATGGAGCATCCAGAGTTATTTTCACCACCGGATAGTTACGATAAAAAGTGTGGAACTCTTCAGCCAATTTATCCGTTAACTGCCGGTATGACGAACAATGCGGTAGCAAAAGCGGTTAAAGGTGCAATGGAATATCTGGATCTCGTCTCTGATGATCTACCGAAAGATCTGCGCCTTCGATATCATCTGGCTGAGTATAACTATGCGATCCGCGGGATACATTTTCCACTGGATAAGGCAGAATTCTACCATGCAAGAGAGAGACTTGTATTTGAAGAATTTTTAGTTTTCGTGCTTGCTCTTCGCAGGACGAGGGAGCGAAATGAGCGTGCCGAAAACGGATTTGTGATAAAAAGGCGGTCGGAAATCGACCGCTTTCTTGCAAATCTGCCATATGAACTGACCGGAGCACAGAAGAGAGTCTGGGAACAGATCCAGGAGGAGATGTGCGGAAAGCTAGTGATGTCACGCCTTATCCAGGGGGATGTTGGCTCTGGTAAGACAATAGTAGTGTCCTGGATGAGATCGAAATCGTCGCTTGCTTCCTTGACGCCGACAATGTTTGGATGCTCGGCGAGCGTTTGATAGGTCTGCACCGTGCAGCTCACACCTGTGCGCGAGGGGACGTTATAGAGGATCACCGGGATATCCGCTGCATCGGCGATGGCGGAAAAATGGCACACAAGCCCGCTTTGCGAGGCCTTGTTGTAGTACGGCGTGACGGTGAGCAGCGCGTCGACGCCCGCGCTCTGTGCGGCTTTGGAGAGTGCGATGGAGGAGGCGGTGCTGTTTGTGCCGCTGCCCGCGATGACAGGGACGCGATGGTCCACGGAGCGCACGCAGCGCTCAATGAGCGTCATGCGCTCATCGAAGCTCAGCGTCGCGGCCTCGCCGGTCGTGCCGCAGACGACGATGGCGTCGGTGCCGCAGCGGAGCTGCCGTTCGATAAGACGTTCGAAGGCGGGAAGATCCACCGCGCCGTCCCGAAAGGGGGTGATGATGGCCACGGCGCTGCCGGTAAATACGGTTGCTTTCATAAAACGACTCCTTTTTCAAAAGATCCGGCCGCCGATGGCTCCTGTCGGCGGTCAAAAAGATACGGGACGTGCTTGAAAGTGGAGGAAAACTGTCGTATAATGTAAAATACGATTCGTATGGATGCAGGTCTGCCGGGGAACAATGCGATCGCATTGCCGTTCGGCGGGGGAGGACGCTATGAAAAAACGATGCAGGAGCTTCCTGCTGCTGCTTTTGCTGTGCGGCGCGCTGTGCGTCGGTGCACAGGCCGCAGAACATGATATGCTCAAGGTGGGGCTGAAATACGGCAGCACTGCCATGGACGAGGCAAATTTGCAGAATTATTCGCCCTTCGGCGGTTACGCGCTGGGGTATTATGACTCGTCGCGCAGCTTTGTGCAGCTCGCGGCGCTGCCTGCAAGCTATGAAAAGATCACGGTCACGCAGGATAAGACCTATCACGTGCAGCTTTCCGAGTCGTTTTACGATTACGCGAGCGCTGAAGCGCGTGCGGCGCAGTACGGCGGCTTCGCTGCCTACGATAACGGCGTGTTCGTGGCGCGCGTGGGCAATTACAGCGACTATGGCAGCGCGCAGAGCGCGCTCTATTCGCTCGGCGCGGCCGGTACGGTCGTCGGCGGCAGTAGCACGGGCGTGACGGTCATCGTCACGGGTACGAGCACCATCCTTTTCGAGTTCGATCAAAGCGGCCTCTATTCGCTCGGCATCCGCCCTATCGAGGCGGGGCAGAAGACGGTCACATGGTTTCGCGGCTACCGCTACTACGGCGGCTTTGAGTACCAGCGCGTGACCGGCGGCGCGATCAACGTCATCAACGTTGTGCCGATGGACGACTACGTCAAGGGTGTTATTCCGTGGGAGATGAGCAGCGACTGGCCGATCGAGGCGCTCAAGGCGCAGGCGGTCTGCGCGCGCACCTACGCCGCCTGCCAGACCAAGCACCGCTCGCAGGGCTTTGATATCTGCGCGACGACGCACTGCCAGGTCTATCAGGGAACAGCGGCGAGCAGCTCCTATTCCGATTCCGCGGTCGACCAGACGGCGGGGCAGTGCCTCTATTACAACGGCCAACTCGTGCAGGAGGCTGTCTACTATTCGAGCAACGGCGGCGCAAGCGAGGACAGTGTGAACGTCTGGGGCAATGAGGTCGGCTACCTCAAAGGCAAGATCGACCCATATGAAGGACAGATCGCCTCGCGTATCTCAAAGTACAACTGGTCGACGACCTACACGGCTTCTGAGCTGACAAATCTTCTCAGCAGCAAGGGCTATGGCGTCGGCACGGTGAAAAACGTCTACGTTTCCGCCTTCACCGTGGGCTTCCGCGGCCGCCGCGACCTCATCGTTGGCCGCTGATGCCCCCTC
>OGYN01003517.1_pt1 | contig 10576 bp, 10 predicted proteins | sample 1576551 | NCBI WGS metagenome assembly OGYN01 (sample SAMEA3541589, study PRJEB24748) | human gut metagenome | biome: human gut; feature: human-associated habitat; material: faeces | place: China | collected 2012 | reverse complement strand
ACTGGGATATGTGGCGTGAGCCTAAATCAAAAGAACGCTTTTATGCCGGTGTAGATACAGGTGAGGGAATCGGTTCAGATAATAGTGTGATAGAGATTGTTGATCAGAATGGTATTCAAGTGTTTGAATTTGCATCAAACAAAATTAAGCCCTATGAGTTCGCTGATCTGGTCAGAGAAGTTGGAAATTATTACGGGACTGCCCTTCTGGTTGTCGAAAAGCTCTCAGCCGGACATACAGTCGTGGACAAGCTCTACGATGGATCACACAGATACATACGATTATACAAGTATAAAGAATATGATGCAAAAGGAAAAGCAAGAAAGAAGCCAGGATTCCAGACATCATCTAAGAGTAGACCTATTATCATTAACAGATTTGTGGAAATGTTTGAGACAGGACAGATTCTATTAAATAGTAAGAAGTTACTTGATGAAATGAAGTCATTCCAATTGGACGATACTGGCAAGCAACAGGCGGTAAAAGGTGCAAAGGATGATAGAGTTATGGCTTTTGCTATGGCTCTGGAAGGACTGGCAAACGGCATCTGGTATATTTAATGAACAGTATTTATGATAAATAAAAAATTGAAAGGAACTTAAATGGAATATAAAGATTATAAAAAAATACTTGATGAAGCTATGGTAAGTTATGTAAATCACGGCGGTAGTACATACAATATGAATTGTGTTCTGAAGGAGTATGTTTTTTCCTACGACAATGAGTCTATGGCAGACGATCACAAGAAACACTTATCAGATAAAGCAGTACAAGCTATCTTAAAAAAAGAAACGCTGCCTAAGGGCATTAGATTAGAAAAGTGCATATGGCACAGGAAGGATTGATATATGAGAAATCCGATAGAAACAATTAAGAATTTTTTTAGTAAAGGAGCAACTATGAACACAGAAAAAGTAGACTGGTTTAGAGATGAGATAAAAAAGACACGCTACAGGGATAGGATTAGTCGAGTTGAGGACATTGACGATTATCTGAGACGAAATCACAAGGTTTTACAGATTCCCTCTTTCCAGTATAAAGAGCATACATTTGAGCCTACCAGATTAGTTCTTCAGACGTTGCGGAGTATCATTAAATTTCATTCAAGCTATATTTGTGGTTCACCTGTCTCTATTACAGGAGATAAGGAGTTCGTATCTTTGTTGAACACCATTTATAAAAGAGGTGGTTACGCAAAAACTGACTTGGAAATAGCGAAAGACCTGATTACATACGGCGATACATTTGAATATGTTTATCTGGATGGAGATAAGATTAAGTCAAAGTTGATCAGAAATAAAGACTCTTATCCCCTGTATGATTCTTTTGGAAATTATACCCATTTTGTAGAATACTGGAAAGATGAAGATAGTAGAGCAGATCATTATGTTGTGTATTATCCAGAGAAAGTGGAAATTTATGAGAATAGCACACTGATTGACACTAAACCAAACCTTACAGGACTTCCCATCTGGTACAGTGCTATGGATAAGGCAAAGTATGACAAGTTTGGTGATCCGTTCCCTCTTGATCTTATGGGAATCATGGATACAATTGAGTCACTATTATCGAAGCTGGATACGGCAGTGCTTACACTATCGTTATCCCCTATCGGTATTATCTCAGGTCAAAGATTTGATAGCAGTATACCACGGGACATGGTTGGTGCAGTTCTCAACATTGAAGAAAGTGGAAGTTTTAGCTGGGCGAATGCTCAGATGGATAAAGAGTCAATTAAACTGGAACTGGATTATGTGATTCAACAGTTTTATGCTATCGCTTGTGTGCCTTCAAGTATCATGGGACAGAGTAATGTTGCGAATGTTTCGGAAACATCTATCACCATGCTCTACCAACAGTGCGATAACTTTGCAAGACAGTATATTGCATCAATGAAAGAAGGTTTTGAGAAACGACTTGAATATATCCGAAAACTGATGGAATATAATGGACAAACTGTATCTGATGAAGTGTTTGACAGTGTAAACTTCTCCTTTAATGTTGCAAGACCTGTAGATAATGCAGCCGATATGGAGAATATGCAAATTCAATACAACTGTGGTGCTATCTCTAAGCAGACCATTATTGACAGATCACCTTATACTACTGATACTGCACTGGAACTGAAGCGTATCGAGGATGAAGCAAAGGTTAATGGTGAGTCTGAAGAAGAGACAGATGATCCACTGGAAATTGTGACAAGTTCCAAAACTGAAGAAGTAATAATTGACGATAAGGCAGATTAACCCTTTATTTATTTGATGGAGTAACAAAATGTTACCCCATATTTTTTTGAGAAAACATAGAAAGTGAGGATCAGAATTATATGTATCCATGTTATCAGTTAATTCAAATAGTAGAGCTGCCGGAAAATGGCGGTAATAAGTATGCAGTAAGATTCCTGGCACAGATGGAGTATTTTGATTATGATTTCATGTGCAAGAATGCCCTGAAGGAATTTTTGTTTACAAATAAATATGACAGCGGAGAATATCTTATCATCCGTGATAATGAAGAGTATGGAGATGTTTATGTAACCGAAGCAGTTTGTATCTATCGGTGTAAGGACAAAGGAAGTTATGTTGATTTCAAAATCGCCGGTGAAGAGTGGAAGAATCTGGTAAAAGAAGTTCTGGAAAAGTCCCCTATTATCAAACCATCCCTTCAGATTCAGACGATGCACAAATTATCAGTGCCAAAGATTATACCAGAATAAATATATGTGGGTATCGGTGAACTGCCGGTACCCTGATTATATTCAGATACGATTCCATCATGCAGTTTTTCATGGCTTTGTCATGCCAGACCTCATTCTTCATGTATGGTGGGATCATATGTGGATATAATAAAAGGGAGACACGAATTTGCGTCCCCCCTTACACTTGACTTTTTACGGTCAAATGTTATAATCAAGTTAGAAAAGCAATCAAGAGATTTTGACGTGTCTAATGGTTGCTTCTTTCCGAATAAACAAGTTATAAGGTTACAAAGCAAAACAACACGGGCTATCCCCTACGGCAATAGGGAATAGCCTTTTTGCTATTTGCGGTGGTTATCTAAATAGGTCAATGCCGTAAAGATAACCAATAAAAGTGTCAATACTTCCATTGTATTCATGGCATTACCCCCTTTCCGTTTCTGGAAAGGTACAACCACCAGACTATCCCTATCACGTTCTAACCTGATGAGGGAATTATATCATAATTTGTCAATAATTGCCAGATAAACTCTGTTGACATAGGGGAACAAAAGTTCTATAATAAATATGTTGGAGAATTAGTGTTATATGAACGGCGATGGCGCACTTGCAGAGGACATGACCCATTAAATATGATGGGTTCTATCCCCTGTACAAAAGATTAAGATGGTACGATCCTTTTGGGACATTCCATACATACACACTTTTTTATGAGAGTATGCAGCGTGAGTTGTGTACTCTTTTTATTATCCCCATATTCTGTATGGATTCTCAGAAAAATGAAAATGAAAAATGCTCTGTAAGCCGTTTTCGTGAAGCTCGATGTGGAATTATCAAGGTTGACTTTCTGAAAATCGCTCTGAGAGCTTTTATTTCACGGTCGAAATGACCATAGATAAGTCGAAAAGATGACCGTGAGGATTAGAGCCGGATTTTCAGGTTGTATTCACGGCGGATTTTATCGCAGTGACAAAGGGAGTCATAAAACGTGACATCCTTAGATTCAATCTAGGCTTGCACTTAACCCCATATCTGGAAAAATGTGATCAGAAAAACTTTCATGGAAAATTCTTGTATCTGAGTATCAGATTTGAATATTATTTCACTACACAATTTTGTGGAGTCAGATGTGATCATAATTCTCGTTATGCAGCGTCCCCAGATTTGGTGACGGTTGTCATTTGGTGACAACTGATATAGTATGGCAGCGTTCCCTGATTTGGGAATGCTCTAGGGCTAAGTTAAACTTAGGGGGTATGCCGGAAAGCCTTAGAAAATGGAAAAGTGAGAATTGTGATCGGTGGTGTGAGGGTGTATCCTGTGGGGATTTTTGCACAGTATTCTTAGGATTTTAGGGGATGGGTACTGTGTTTTGCAGTAGTACATTCTGTTCATTTCTAAAATGAGGAATTGCTTAAAATTACCACTGGGATTCTGCATATATTCTGGTGTTGTGGAATGCCGGAACGTACATTAAAATAAGGGTAAATTGTGTTCTGGTAAATTTTGGGAACGGGTTTGGTGTGGATTAGTTTACATAACATAGAAAAAATCGCGCGCATAAAAGATTTAGCAAGATGCTAAAAATTTTTGAGATTTCACGGAATCATGTTCTTGTGATTCTGGCGAAAAAGCAGAGTGATACCAGGATGAAAAGCGGACGTATAGCACCGATTTCTTCAGATCATCCAGATGATAGCATGAAGGACGGGAACACGGCTACATACTGGGACAGGAACACGACTTTGCACAGAATGAATAATATTAATGAATATTCAATAAATATGCAAAAAAGAAAGCACCCACCTTTTACAGTGAGTGCCTTTTTTATTGGATTCTTTATTCAAAATAGTTGATTTCTGAAGTAAGTTTCTTTTTGGATTCTTCAGAACTTGATACATAAAATCTCATTGTGGTTTCCACAGATGAGTGACCAGCTATTTCCTGTAAAGACTTTATGTCCTGAAGATTATCACATTTCTTTGCAAGATTAGTTAGATATTGATGGCGTAGCATATGCGGATATACATTCAATCCTTTTTGCAATCCTAACCGATGTATCAATTTATAGATTCCGTTGGCGGTCAGTGTGCCACGATTACCGATAAAAACCTTTTGGGAATCAGATACAGGTCTGTGTGCTATCCATTCACGGAGCAGAGCTTTATATTCGCCGGAGATAGGCACTTCTCTGTACTTGTCGCCTTTACCACTTCTGATAATGATATAAGTGTTTTTTGTACTGTCCAGATTGACTATATCTGATAATTCAAGGTCAACAACTTCTGATTCTCTCATTCCAGTATTTAAGATGGTTTGAACAATTACACGATGTAAAAGATTAGCATTACCTTCTGTATATTTCAAAAACTGGAATAAATCTTGTTTGTTCAGAACTTCTACTTTAGGGGAAACCTTGCCTTTCTTCTTCTCAACTTTAATGAGTTCATTTCCATATACGACATGAAGGAAATTACAAAAATTCTGTATCGCTGCAAGTTTGGTATTGATAGTTGAAAGGGATGCTTTCTGCACTGTATCAATGTATGACCTGTAGGCTTTTACTTCTACAGGTGTGAGTGATCCGCTGAAGCTCTCGCCACTGGTATCTTCTAACCATGTCAGGAACATTGAAATATTGTGTAAGTAACCTTTTGCCGTGTTCTCACTTTTTCCAATTCTTTCCAATTCGTCTGCATATGCTTTCAAGATTTCTTCTTTCTTCATAATAAAACCGCCTTTCTTTATTAGATTGTCCAGATTTCTATATTCAAAGTATAACAGAGTGAAAAAAGCGTGTCAATATAATTAGTCAATATAATATGAATTATATGGACAAAATGGAATGATTCTATAAAATAACGGGGTGTGATTCCATGATATAGAGCTTGTTTTTTGTCCATATAATTATTTTACGGGATTTTATAACATGATTTCTGACACTATGACCGGCAGAGATACCAGGACAAAAAAAGAGAACCGGCTAACATGGTGTTAGTTCCAGCTCTCTGATCTGTTATTTTCTTTTTACAAGTTCCACATCATAACCTAACACGTCTGCAAGTTCAATCAGCTCTTTATATTGTAAAGTCTGTCTTGCTAACTTATTGGTTAGGTTTTGTCGTGTGGTTGGTGCTTCTGGATGCAGTTGGTTATATTCATTAACTAAATCAGTAAGGGTTATACCTTCAGATGCAAGCCAACACTTAACACGTTTCCTAACTTCATTATTATCATTTTGGATCATAATATTAACCTGTCCTTTCCTATTACTTATGACGGAAGGGAAGTATAACCGCCATCCGTTTATTATATGGATATTTTACAGGAATATTATAGAAAAGTCAATGAGTAAATGAAACTATACAGTTATACATATAATAGGAAAGAAATAAAAGAAACTAAAAAGTTTCAAAAATCTATTGACAAAACGACACTGTAGAGTGTAATATATAACCATCAAGTAACACAAATAACAAAAAAGGCTATCGGCTGCACGATCTGGACAATCTCAACCAATAGCCAACAACCAAACAAAAGGCGGTTGCAATAACATTATAGCACAACCGCCGGACAAAAAGAAAGGTGGTTTATATTATGATGATGAACATTTATTTAACAAACTTAGGAAAGTACAACGAAGGTGAGCTTGTAGGTGAATGGGTACAGTTACCGATTAGCAATGAAGAGCTTCAGGAAGTATTTAAGAGAATTGGAATTAATAAAGAATATGAAGAATATTTCATAACTGATTATGAATGTGACTTTTACGAAATCGGTGAGTATGAAAGCATTTCAACATTGAATGAGATAGCGGAAAAGATTGATGATCTGGATGAAGAACAAGAACAGGTTGTTAAAGTGTTAATGTCAGAATGTGGCTACGATCTGGATGGAGCTATTGAAAAAGCGGAAAGCGGAGACTATCGCACATATAGCAACTGTGACAATATGACAGACGTAGCCTATCAGGTTGTTGATGAATGTGATTACCTTAGAAACGTACCCGAAACCGTAGCAAGATATTTCGATTATGAAGCATTTGGACGGGATTTAGGAATTGAAGGAAGTTTTCATTTTCTGGATAACGGCGACTGCATAGAGATTATTGGTTGATGAGGGAAACTACTATGGAAAAGATTTATGGAACAAGAGCCTACTGGAAAGCGGTATTCAGAAGAGAAAGACACCAGAAAATCAAAACAGTATTGATGTACATTGTAGCATTTTTCCTTTTCACTATGCCGATCTGGATGTTTTTAGACTGGTTAATGAGAGGATATTGATAAGAAAGGGTAAGGGTGAAAAAATTATGAAATCACAGGTGTTAAACATTACAGGCGGTTTTTATACGGCGGTTGTTATCAGATTTGAATTATTTGAGTCAAGTATCATTGATGAAAGATATTTCGCTACAAGAGAAGAAGCTGAAGCATTTCAGAGGGTTATTATTGAGAAACGTTTCAACGATCTGGAAAATATAGCGTGTGTAGTATCACGGATAGGGTGAAGGGGGTGTGACGATGTACTTCTTAGGGCAAGTCGCTTGTTATGTCTTTATCGGTGTTGTAATAGCTGCACTGTTAGACTTATAAGCGTTATAATATAGAACAAGAACATAGTAAAAAGGTCATAGGCGTTGAGTCTATGGCTTTTTTATTGTGTTTTATGAAGGAAGTAAACTAAATATTACTTCCGTATCTGACACCAGAACCGGCAGAGGATACCGCTATAAAAACAGATCACAAGGGCAAATTATACCGACAGAGCCTAACCCTACATGGGGGACAGATGCAGCCGGTCACAGCGATATAACACTATTTACAATACACTTATACACCTGTATATGACCTTTAGAGCCGTTTATACTACCCTTGTGTGGTATTCCTTATATTACGGTATATAAGGGCATATAAAACCCATATAGAGCCGGTATAACCTGTACATCAGGACACGCCACAATATAACAAGGTCTTACGCTGCTTATCCTTATATATTCCTGTATAATATATCCCTGTATAGTAAAGTGTGATCCGCTGGCAGTCGTGCCGGTTGTGATGGTGTACATCCCTCTGTATCTGGTAGAACATCCCACCCTCTACAGGTGTAGTTTTTTATATTTATACATCCCTTGTGCATAAATACAGGAATATGTATATAGCCGTAAAAAGCCGTAAAATGCGATTTAAGCGACTTTATGTATTTTATGGAATTGTTATAGCATAGAACATAAAAGCGTCTTGAAACGTCAAATAGAGCTTCGGAACGTTTGCCGGTCTGGGATGGATCATATCAGGACAGCCCACCGATTGACCCCTAAACGTGTGTTCGGTCGGATGTATACCAATTTTTTTACGCCGACAAAATTTTGACCTTATATTCTCTCATCGTGATATAATATACATAAAATACCAGAAGGAGAACACTACGGATGAGAGGCAGAATCAAGAGATTTATTGAAGATAAAGGCTATGGATTTATTACAGGTGAGGACGGACAGGACTATTTTTTTCATATCTCACAAGTAAGAGATATGGTTGAAATAAAAAACTACATGATCGTGAACTTTGATATTGCAGACGGGAAAAAAGGCAAGAATGCAGTAAATATCAGAGTTTCGGAGCAGAATAATACATCAAAACCAAAGTTTGTTACATGTGGACATACGAATATTCGCTTGAATAATATTAAGCAATATGGAATTGGTATATATAGGGCATTATATGAGCAAGTGGATTTCGATAAATATGCTTATAGTGGGGAAATAGATGAAGAAGCATATGATTACTATAAAGAACATGGTGGAGAGTATAAAGTAAGAAAATGTAATTGTTTATATATTAAAACATATCAAGATGATTATATAAGATTTTTTGAAGATGAAGTAAGTTTTAATATTTATGATAAATACAATGAAATCAACAATGCTATGCAGTACGGACATTAATATAAAAAGTATATAAAAAGTATATCTATAGTAACCATATACATATAAAAAGTATTACCAAACTTTGCCATAAACTCAACCTCTATGTTCAATATACTCTGTTCCATAACTTGACAAAACCTCTATCTAGGTGTACTATAAATATAGTTCAACAAATAGGAAAGAGGTGAGCATATATGCCTAAGAAGAAATATTTTCTAACACAAGCGGAACTTGCAAAACTTCTGAAAAATTATGGTGGTGGGTACCGCTGGACGCATGACAAGAAACTATCTCAGTCTGGCAATGTGACCTATACGGATGCACAAGATAATATGCTTACCATCAACCAGTTATGGGATAAAGATACAGATAAACCGTATGTGATGGTTCATATATCTGATTCCACCGGCAGAATCTATCGGAAGGATAAGTGGGACTGGTTCGAGACGATCCGGCAGTTACACTTCGATTGGACGCTGCAAAGTGGACAATATGACATTGAATTTAAGAGCATAGAAGGAGATAAAATGGCGAAGAAAAAGAGACAGAGCTATACACAGGAGCTTAAAGCACAGATTGAAGAGCAGAAAGCTACAATATTGAAACAGGATGAAATTATAGCCAGAATGCAAGTGAACGGCGAAGCATCCTTATTGAACAGTCCGACATATGCACAGATGCAAGAAAAAATCAAGTTTCTGGAAGGTTGTAATAAGCTCAGTGAGATAGGACGTGCCAACGCTGAAGGTAAAGTAAAGAGATTTTCAGATTCCGAAAAGAAGTTATACGAAGATAATAAGGCTTTTCTGGAACATGATGGGGAAAGTGATTATTTTGTTGGAATCATAGAGTGCTACAGGGAAATCAATGAGGTTCGCCGGTATAAAGAAGAATGTGACAGCCTTGAAGGGAAACTCAAAGCACATAAGGATATTATTGCAGAGCGTGACAAAGAAATAGAACGTCTGCAAGGGATTATAGCTGATCTGAAGTATGAGCAACCGGCTACTGCCCTATCTGAAGATATGCAGCGTAAACTGGATGATGCTATCTGGCATAGAGACTATTATAAAGAACGGTATGAGAGAGAATATGATGATTACAAGAAAGAATGCGACAAGTCTCAAAAATTAGCTGAAGAGGTGGAACACCTGAAACTTCAACTTGCAGAAGAACCGACTACAGATCACATTTCCGATGATGAGCTGGATTCGGATGTGAAATATGGAGAACCGTGGTATGTAGCATATGAAAGTAAGAGTAAATCAGAGCTTGCCAAACGTCTGCATTTTGTAGAAACAATCTCACAAAGACGACAGAGACAAATTCAAGAGCTGAAGAAACAGGTTAATGATAAGAAATATGGTCAGTATGTACAGGAAGATGCACTAACCTATAATGAAGCACTGGCAAGAGCTGATAGGGCAGAGACAATAGCGGACCAGTATTTGAAATACAACAAGGTTGCACATGAGAAAAATGAAGAGCTTCAGCGACAGTTGACGGAACTTGCATCCACTTCTCTCACACCAGAAGAATCTATGCGGATTATTGAACAGAATATTAAACAGAGTAATGAGCTGAAGAAAGCTTCCAGAAAGAAACAGGGTGCGCCACGAAGGATAGATGATCGTAAAGTAGCTTTAATGTGCGAATTGCATAAGAAGGGACATTCAATCAGAGAAATATCTAAACAGGTTGGATGCAGTGTTGGTAGTGTTCATAGACTCTTAAATGAGAATAAGCAGTAAAAATCAAGGAAGGGCAGTTGTTGTCCTTCCTTTTATATTGTAATACTTTTTATATACTAATTGATTTTATAGTATTACTTAGTATATAAAAAGTATTATACATATAACTATATGGAAAATACTGTAAATTAGTAAATTTCCTTGACGGAGAGTAGACGCTAGTATATAATAAATACATCTTAAATATAATAATTATAT